>OGQV01002266.1_pt1 | contig 11888 bp, 12 predicted proteins | sample 1553311 | NCBI WGS metagenome assembly OGQV01 (sample SAMEA2579976, study PRJEB22360) | human gut metagenome
GCTGTTGCCGCCTACTGCGCCAGAAGCGGTATCGCCTGCGAAATTTACGTTCCCGAAGGCACCAGCCCGAATAAGATCGCCATGATTGAAGGCTTCGGAGCCAAAGCGGTTGTCGTCCCTGGAACTAGAGACCATTGCGCCGAAGTCTGCCGCTCTAAGGTCAAAGAAGAAGGGGCTTACTACGCCAACCACGTTTACAACCCTTACTTCTACGAAGGCACAAAAGCCTATATTTATGAAACCTTCGAGCAGCTCAAAAGAATCCCTCGTCATATCTTCATTGAACTCGGCAACGGAACGCTCTTCATTGGCGCCGTCCTCGCTTTAGAGCATCTCATGCGTTCCGGAGTTATCGACGAATTCCCGCAGCTCATCGCCGTTCAAAGCGAAAACTGCGCTCCGTTCTATGAAACCGAAGAACAGGGGTCTTCTTCTTTAGTCGAAGTCACACCGAAACCAACATTGGCAGAAGGCATTGCGATCGGCAAACCGGCTCGCGCCGATGAAGTACTCGACATGATCCGCCGCCACAACGTCAAAGTAATCACCGCTCCGGAAGACAGAATTCTTCCGTGCCGCGAGGAAATGGCAAAACGCGGTTTCTATGTTGAACACACCACAGCCGCCGCGCTTGCCGCCTACTATCGCTACTGCGAAAAATTCGGTCCGACCGAGGACGCCCTCCTCTCTCTTTGCGGCGCAGGCCTTAAGAGCGAACATTAATAAGCAGTTTTGTCGGGAGGAAGTTGCATTTTGTGCACATTGACTACTTCCTTTCGGCATAAGATTGCTAGAATTTGGTCAACTTCTTTTATGGTGAGACCGGTCCATGGATAAATACGACAAAGAGATTCTTTCCGTTCTTTTAGAGAATGGAAAAATCCAACTTTCCGAACTTTCAAAAAAGACCAATCTCAGCGTATCTTCCTGCCAGCGAAGAGTTAAGAATCTTGAGGAATCCGGCGTCATTGAAAGCTATCAAGCCGTTGTCAATCCCAAGCTTGTCGGCATGGGTTTCCAGGCACTGGTATTCATCACCTTGTCGCAAGCTGCCGGTGAAAAAATCACAGAATTTGAAAAAGCTCTGGAAAAGATTCCCTGCATCATCGAAGCGCATCGGATCTTCGGCGAGCAGGACTACGTCCTTCTGGTCGCCACCCCGGATTTGACCGCCTATCAGGAAGCCTACGACACGCAGCTCTCTTCACTGCCTAATATTAAGAAGGTTGAGACCACGCTTTTGATGAAAGAAATCATCCCTCACCGCATTATTCTTTGACCTGAGTAATCTCTTTCTAACGCGCTAACGGGCTGCCTCTTCGCAGTCCGTTTGTTCATAGAATCTTCCCAAGAACAAATTCACCATCCTCCCAATAGAAAAAATGAGAAAAAGACCACAAATTACGACTTCCGAAGCGATCGAACCGATCTACATCTCAGAAAAGAGGCTTCCTTGTGGAGGGGCGCTGACACTCGGTTCATGGAATAACCGTTTGGTCGTTGCAGATTGGATTGACGGCTGGCACCACTCCACCATCATGAACCGCCTGCAAAAGTACACCAAGGCATCTGTGGTCAAAAGCACATCGAAAGTTATCGAAGCGGCTTCCGATTGGCTCGATGCGTATTTCGAGGGCAGCAAAGAACCTCCGGACTTTGATCTCCTTTTCCTCGGCACGGATTTCCAAAAACGCGTTTGGCAGCTCTTGCTGGAAATTCCATACGGCGAGACGATCACTTACGGGGAGCTCGCTCAAGAAGCCGGAACTCCAAAAGCCGCTCGAGCAGTCGGTGTTGCCGTCGGAGATAATCCTTTCTCCATCATCGTTCCCTGCCACCGCGTCATCGGCAAAGATAAGTCACTCACCGGTTACGGCGGCGGTTTTGATGTCAAAAAATATCTGCTCGCACACGAACTCGGCACCGATATCGAAAATCTACCTTTTAGCGACTGCTCAAGGCGCACTGTTGGATAGACACAACAAAAACTTCCGAAGTTGCAACGGAACGTAAGTGAATAAGCCGACAGGGCCAACCCCATCCCTATTTTGCGTCAAAGCTCGGTTATCCTTCCACAATTCTCAATATATTGAGCGGTTATAACCCATCGATCGCCCGACGAGTTCTCCGGCAGCACGCAGTTCTCCTTCAGATCGATTTGCGAAAGTTCCCGGAAGGATAGTTATGGAAGATAAAGAAGCGCCGAATTCTGCCTTCACCATGAGCATTAAAGGCATGGCCATGCTCACTGTGTGCTCCGTTTTCTCGCTGAGAAATCTGCCGAGTATGGCTGAATACGGCTGGAACATTATTTTCTTCCTCTCAGCCGCAGCTGCCTGTTTCTTCATTCCCTCTGCTTTAGTATCCGCAGAACTTGCCAGTACTTATCCTCAGCGCGGCGGCGTCTTTATTTGGGTCAAAGAAGCGTTCGGCCCCAAGCTCGGGTTCCTCGCGATCTTTATGGAATGGTTCCAAAACATGCCGTGGTATCCGGCCGCGGTCACCTTTGTTGCCACCTGCATCGCATACATTTTTAATCCCGAGTTAGCCTCAAATCGGTGGTACATCTTCTTTACGGCCATCTTTTTGCTGTGGCTCTCCACCTTTCTAAACTTCCGCGGCATGCGGTTATCGGTTTTCTTATCAAATTCCGGTGTGGTTGTCGGAACCATTATTCCCGGCTTTTTTCTGATTGTCTGTGCGCTCACCTATGTTTGGCTCGGCAAACCGGTTCAAATCAATTTGGACGGCGGAAAAGCGCTTATTCCCGACCTGTCCACTGCAAGACAATGGATGCTGCTTGCCGGCATGATGGTGTCGCTCGCCGGTATGGAAATGAGCTCCGTGCATGTCACCTCGATGAAGAATCCGCGCTCATCTTTCCCGAAATCCATTTACCTGGCAACGGCCATTATTTTGATCCTTTCCGTCTTAGGTGCGCTCTCGATTTCTCTTGTTGTTCCGATCGGCGATCTGTCTAAGTCCGCAGGTGTCTGCCAAAGTTTTGAATTGATGCTAAATGCCCTCGGAGTCGGCTGGCTCACACCGATTCTCGCCTGTCTTTTAGCCTACGGCGCTTTAGCATCTGTCGTGACATGGATGAACGGTCCTTCCCGCGGTTTGCTCGAAGTTGCTAAAGAAGGCTATCTTCCGCAGTATTGGCAATACCGAAACAGTTACGGCATGCAGACAAGAATTTTTATTCTGCAGGCCTCCCTAGCGTCTTTCCTGAGCCTGAGTGTGCTCATCATGCCCAGCGTGTCGGATGCCTTCTGGCTGTTCCTTGCTTTGTGCTCTCAGCTTTACATGATCATGTACCTACTGATGTTTGCCGCGGCAATTCGTCTCAAAATTGAAAACCCCGACAGCCCGGGAGAATACAAAGTTCCGGGCGGAAGGGTAGGAATGATCTTAATGTCGGGCGTGGCCTTCTGTACCTCTTTAATTGCGCTGCTCTGCGGTTTTATTCCGCCGGAAGAAATCATCAATGAAGGCCTTGCGGCATCCCTCGGATACGTTGGGTTCCTCGCGGGAGGCTTGATCATCTTCACTATCATCCCTCTGAAATTCTTCGACAAATTTCAGCATCAGCACCTGACAGAAGTAAAGGATTCTGCTGCCTAATCGCACGAACGCTTCTTGGAAGACTCTGATTTCTACCGAGCCGGATTGTCAAAGGATAGGTCCTATCCTAAAATCTGCGCGTCTCTTCTTGAGACGACGAACGATCGGAGGATTAGGCTCGAATCGAGACCGGCCGGTCGCTACTTGTTGTTCCAAATATGTCATTCCAAGAAGCCATTCAGTACAGAACTGAACTGCACAAACTGGCAGAACTTTCCGGCCAGGAAATCAAAACTGCTCAATACATCCAAAACAAACTCGAAGAAATGGGTTTTAACGTCCGCTCAGGCGTGGGCGGTCATGGCCTAGTTGTTGATATTGACAGCGGCGTTGCTGGTCCCATGGTCATGCTTCGCGCCGACATCGATGCTTTGCCCTATGCAGATCCCAACGATCCTGAAAGAATAGAGGCCATTCACGCCTGCGGCCATGATGCTCATGCGGCAATTCTTCTTGCCGCAGCTCCTGAAATCCGCAAAAACCTTAAAAAGGGAAAAGTTCGTCTGGCGTTTCAGCCGGCTGAAGAAAGCCTCCAGGGCGCGCTCGCCATGATCAAAGACGGCGTCCTAGACGGCGTTGATATCGTTGTTGGTTCTCACATCCGGCCCGTTCAGGACCTTCCGTTCGGAAAATACTGTGCGTCCGTGAATCATGTTGCTTGTGCAACCGTTGAAGTTCGCATTGACGGCAAACAGGCTCATGCCGCAAGACCGCATCTCGGCATCAATCCGATCGAAGCCGCCTCTCAGTACATTGCTTCAGTCGGGCTGATCAAAATCGATCCGAACAAGTCTTGGTCCGTCAAACCGACTCAGATTCATTCTGAAGTCGGTGCAACCAATTCCATCCCGAGCTTTGTGAAGATCGCCTACGACCTCCGTGCTCAGGACAATGCCGCACTCGAAGCGATCATCGGAAGAATGAAACTCGCAGCCGCAGGCTTAGAAGGCTGCTTCGGGGCCAAGGCTTCCTGCGAAGTCACAGAGTATTGCCCGGGTCCTGAATACGATGAAGCACTCGGTGAGCTATTCAAAGAAACCGTTGCAGGGACTTTCGGAAAAGAAACTTTGGGTAATAACTGCGGAGGCGGCGGGGAAGATTTCCACTTCTACAAGAAAGCCAAACCGGAGCTCCGAGTTCTGTATTACGGCATCGGAAGCGGCGCCGCACCGGGACTGCATGACCGAAACATGAACTTTAATGAAGCTATCCTCCCTCAGGCTTCTCAGCTGCTTGTTAACGTCGTCGGCAAAATTCTGGCCTGATTAGCGAGAATCGAATTTACGTTTCCTGCCTCACGCTAAATCTGCGCTTGAGCTCATACTCGAGTGCAGATTTCTATTTTTTGTCTCCAAGAGAATTTTTTCTGCAAAAATAACAGGTTAGCGTGATTAGAACTTCTACTTAGTTGCATACTAAAAACATGGTAATAAAACCTATTTTGAGGATTGACTAGGGGTACTTTCGGTACGCCTCTCTAATAATTTTTGCTATCACTAAAAGAGAGGAGAAATCAATAACCGATTGAATTTTCTATAAATTCATCCGAACGGATTAAGACTATAGCTAATTCACGGTATAAATTAAAACAAACTTAAATTACTAACAAGTGGAAACACTTTAGGGTATACTCCTACCCGTAACGAAATCCAACACCTTTACACCCCACTGAATTTCGTTCGCAAGGAGACAGCAATGCTTTTACACAACTTTATTAGCTTTGCGCTTTCGGATGTAAGCAAAGAAGAAAATCTGTTCATCGCCAATCAGGCTGAGCAGCTCCTTCCCTTCCATTTCTTCTTTCCGCCCTCACTCGACAAATAAGTCTTCTTCACCGCTGACCGGACACTCCTAAATTAAATACTGAGGCGCTCCCTTCGTCAGTCTTCAAATTAATTTGAAAAGACCCCCTGCATAATTGTTTCACCCTGATTATGCGGATTCTATCTTTGCGACCACAGGAGTCAAAATGCTAGATCTCAAAGGACTGTTGTCCAAGGCAAGATTGCCGATGGATATCACCCGACGCGGCTTCTTAGAAGTATCAACCGTCGCTGCGATGAACGCCGCCCGCGCACAAACTGGTGCACAGCCGTACATCATTCTCTCCGCTCCGAAAGGCATCCTGATTGCGGATCCGAGTTTATGTGTCAGCTGCCAGCGCTGCGAATTAGCTTGCACGGAATTCAATGACGGTAAAGCAGATCCGCGCCTTGCTCGAATCAAAATTAATCGCGGAATGTTCTACGGTACGGAAGGCACCTCTCTCACCTCTCCGCACAACGGCGCATACGGCTCTGATCCGGTATGCGTTCAAGACACCTGCCGCCAGTGCGACCACCCGGTTCCCTGCGCCAACGCCTGCCCGAAAGGCGCCATCCGCGTCAATCCGAAGACCGGTGCCCGTTATGTCGATGAAGAAACCTGCATCGGCTGCGGCCTTTGCCAAAAAGCCTGCCCCTGGAACATGATGAGCTTCGACGTTGAAAAGAACGTCGCCAGCAAGTGCTTTCTCTGCAACGGCGATCCGAAATGCGTGAAAGCCTGCCCGACCGAAGCCATCCGCTACGTACCCTGGATGGATCGTTCCAAAGAACCGACCCGCGGCGTTCCTCACGGCTATATGCCTCAGAACAACAACGACCAGTGCGGTATTTGTCACGGCTGATTTTCTCTATAGGTTATCCAAATGTCAGAAGCAAAGAAATACGGTTGGACCGGACAAGGTCTTCGAATCAACCTCACTACCGGTGAAATCACAAAGGTTCCGACACAGAAAGATTGGATCGGCGGAACAGCTTTGGGCTACAAAATCTTTTGGGATGAAGTCCCTCCGAAAACACAGGCTTTCGATGAAGCCAACAAAATCGTTATCGCTCCCGGCCCTCTGACCGGTACGGGCGCCGTCTGCTCCGGCAGAACTTCCGTTACCACCATGTATCCGACCACCTATCCGATCCATGAAATCGGAAGTGCTCACTTGGGCGGAGACCTCGGTGCCAAAATGAAATACGCCGGCTACGACTTCATCGTCATCGAAGGCAAAGCCAAAGAACCGGTATACGTTTACGTCAATAACGACGATGTTCAGATCAGAAAAGCCAATCATATTTGGGGTGAAGGAACACGCCGTGCAGCGGCCTTAATCAATCAGGAAACTTCTCCTACCGCTTCCGTCACAGTCATCGGACCGGCAGGCGAAAATCTTCTTCCGATGTCCGTCATCATCAATGCCAAGAGCCATACCGGCGGCGGCATCGGCGGGGTCTGGGGTTCTAAGAATCTGAAAGGTTTGGCAATCGACGGCGACCAGCCGATCCATATCGCAGCAGACAAAGAAGAATGGGAAAAACTCGTCAACCGCAATAAAGAACTCCTGGGCGCTTTGACTCAGACGGTGGTTTCCCGCTATCCGCATCCGCTCTTTGAATACCATTCTCTGAATTCCCGCTGGTCCGGTATGCCCGGAAAACAATGGGGTGCAGCCAATCCTCCGATCAACGTCCCGCTCGACACAAGGCGTCTATCTAAGATGGCCTTCCGCACCAACGCCGGCGAATTCTTCTTAGGCGACCGCGAATGGGCTCGCCACGTCCGCAACAACGGGTGCTTTGCCTGCCCGATCCGCTGCTATCCGGTCATTAAAGATACCGCAACAGCCGCCAAGTACAACGTTCATCCGATTACCGAACAGACCTGCGGCGGCCTGCTCTTCCCGATCTTCTTCTATCCGAATCTGAAGAATCATCCGGAAAGGAACATCGAAATCGCAATCGTTGGAAGCCAGCTGATGGACGACTTGGGTCTGTGGTGCAACTACGGTCAGCTGCAGCGCGACATGATCGTCATGTATCAGGACGGATATTGGAAAAAACTCCTCTCCAAGGAAGAGTACGACTCCCTGCCCTGGAAGAAGATCGACGATGTGGACGCATCTGCTATGCAGGACTTCCTTCCGAGAATCGCTTATCGCAAAGGCGAATTCGGCAAGTGGCTCGGCGAAACAACGCCTGTCATGCTCGACCACTTCGGTATTCCGGTTAAAACCTGGAGTGACGACCACCGTACGCTTTATTGGTCCAACGGTCACCCGAAGCATCACACCAATGAAGACGACGGACAATTAGGCTGCGTGCTTAACTGCATGTGGAACCGCGACCCGATGGCGCACGCTCATGTGAACTTCACCCGCAGCGGTCTGCCGATCAAAGAAATGAAGCACATCGCCAAAGTCACCTGGGGCGACGAAAGTGCTGTCGACCAAATCGGCGACTACACACCGACCAATACTTATAAGATGAAACGCCTTCAGTGGGTTATCGCCAGAACAGAACTGCACAACATGCTGGGTCTGTGCTCCTGGATGGCTCCGTGGGAATACTGCCCTGACGAAAAAAATCAGTACGTCGGCGACCCCAACATGGAAGCCAAGATCTTCTCCGCTGTCACCGGCGTCAATAAGACCGGCGACGATCTGGATAAAGACGGTATCCGCGCCTGGATGCTGCAGCGCGTCTACACGATGCGCCAGCTGGGTTCCTCCAACATGAGAAAGGACCATGACCTGGTTCCGGGATGGATTTACACCGATCCGAAGGATAGGAAGCCCTTCACGAAAGGTACCGTTCGCATGGATCCGGATGACATTAACAAGAGCTTTGACATCTTCTTTGAGCAGGTTGGCTGCGATAAAGAAACCGGTGTTCCGACAACGGATACTTTGAAGGCCTACCGTCTGGACTTTGTCATCCCTGTTCTGCAGAAAGAAGGTCTCATTAAATAACACGGGTCTTCCATCATGAGTCAACAGGAAAATATCTACGAACTGCCGCTCTTTAAAGCGCACGTACTGCTTTTAGCCGACATCGTGGCCGACTTCAGCGGAAGAACGGAATTGGCCGAAAAAGGTAAAGTAAAAGAGCTTTTTCTTCGTCAGGTCAAAACCGCTCCCGTGCCCGATGCAGCCGAGCTGCAGGCAGCCGCTGAAACCTCTACCGATGCGGTTTTAGAGCGTGCATTAAAGCGCAAAGAGCAGCAGGAATTTGAGGTCCAGCTCACGCCGCAGGGTAAGGTTGATCTCTACGAGGCCGAGCATCCGAATCTGCGTCCTAGCCGCAAGGCTTTAAGCCGCAGAGAAATGCTTCGTTCTCTCGTCCGCGGAAATATTCATCCGAGCGACCTGCAGACCGAAGAAGAGCTGGAAGAGGAACTCCCTGAGGATTATTTCGAAACCGTCTGCAAAGCGACCGAAGAAGGCGACTTAGGCGTCTTCTCGATCACCGCACCGGACGGAGCAGAGTACCTCTACTTCAAACCGCTCATGTCGCACTCCTACGCCAGAATTCTGGCGGTCAAAGACAACGCCGAAGCGCTGGTGTGCGATCAAATTAGAGAAAACTCCCGAATTTATCCGCGGCCGGTTCCCTCTCAGATGTTCCTTGAGGCTCCGTTTGATTTTGATGTTCCGACGCTGGAATGTTTGCTTCAATCCATCGGACGGAAAGAAGAAAACAAGGACATCAAGTTCACGCAGACCTCCTCCGGGACGATTTTTCTGTACTCAGACAAATATTTGGACGACGACTTAGCGGAGTTCCTCGCAGAAGAGCAGGAAATGCGTCCGCTTAACCCGTAACCCACAAAGCATTCAAAGGCACAAAATGTCAACTCTCAAAACAACCATTCTCCTGTCCGCACTGGCGTGCTTAGCGATGTCCTCTACCGCCTTTGCACAAGACAACGTTCCCGTTAAAGCTCCGGAAAGCCTCAAGAACGTTCCCTTTAAAATCGAAGGCGTAGAAGGTTTCCTTCATTCACTCGGAATCGACCCAAAAACTGAAATCAAGCTCTCTAAGAAAGAACTACGGTCTCTCGCCGAATCCAACTACAACGACAAGACGGCCCAGCATTTCATGAGCGTGCATGCCCGTCACGGCGTGGGCTGCCTCTCTTGCCACGATCAATCCGAAGTTAAAGGTACGGCTTGGATGGCCTACGTCAGCAATCCTCCGATGAAGCAGGACTGCAAGACTTGCCACACGGTCCAGGCCGACGTATTCAAACACACGGATACGCACAGCAACTTAGACTGCATTGCCTGCCATATGCCCAATATGCCGAAACCGGCCGAATACAGCGAAGATCAGGCCAAGGTCGCAGGCACCGCTTTGTACCGTGCCCATATGTATAAGATCAATCCGTCGCCCGACAAGACTTCCTATGTTAAAAAGGAAGTCAAAGTCGACGGCAAGATCGTATCTCAGTACGAACTGGCTAAAGATGAAAAAGGCCGCGACTTTGTTGATCTGATGTGGAGCTGCGCACGCAATGCTCCTGCTGACTGGACGGTGTTTGAAGGCAAAGGCTGCCACAGCCAGTACACCTCTAAACTTGAAGAAGGTCTTGTCTACAAAGATCAGAAGCAGGTTTACGGCGAACTCGTGAAATGGCAGAACCCGATTAAAGAAGGCTACAAAGAAATTCGCGGTGCAACCGAACGCATCAATAAGCTTCTTGAAGTTACACGACTCGATCGCGATCAAAGAACCCAGGTCCTCTCCTATGTGGATTTGGCCACACAGATTGCCGACATGATCGAAAAAGACGGTTCCTGGGGTGCCCACGCTCATAACTATATGACCCAGCGCCTGGCTGCCGCTCAGAATTATGTCCGCAAAGCTCAAGAAATCTTGGACGCAGGAAAGTTCTCCAAGACTGCAGTAGATCCGCTTAAGTAACCGTTCCGAGAGGCCCGGGATCGGGCCTCGGAGAGAAATCATGACAATAGACCGTAGAAAATTCCTAGCCGGCACGGCCCTCGGAGCCGTCACCGCTGTTTTTCTGGACAAGCAGGAAGCAAAGGCAGTAAAAGAATTAAAGACCGGGGACGTTATCATGTGGAACTACGGATATACAAGCACCGTGGTTGACCTTATCCCAAGCAAGACCGGGAAGACATTTACTTGTCTTCTGAAAAGCAATCAAGATGGCGTTGTTCGTGAAAGAAAAATGGGTGCAGAAAGACTGGTTGCTATCGCATAGCAGCCAGCCAGAAAGAATGGTGAATTATTATGAAAAAGCTAAAATGGACATTGAATGATATTTCTTTTAATCGTAGCAATTATAGACCAGTGATTGCACGTTTTAATAATTCAAAATGCTGGCTGGGCATTCCTGCAATGACAACCACATCAAGTGCCCGTGTTATGTTCCGTGAACTTGCCATTGCATACGGTGCAACCTCTGTTGAATTGAAATACTTTTATGACGACACGGACCAGCAGACGGAATTTGACGTTGTGGACTTCTTGAAACTCTCTGCCGGGTACAAGTTTAGAAATGAATTGCAGGTGCCAGCAGGAACTCGCCGCCAATTCAAGGAATATCCGGCAGACCAGATATTTGAATTATGACGCCGTATTTGCCCCGTAAACGCAAAAAGACCGCAAGTGGTGTATTTCTCCACTTCCGGTCTTTTCTTCTCATTCTGGCTTATTCTGCAAAGCGTCAGTGGCATTATTTAAGGTCTGCCAGCGTGTTTCCCTCTTCGTCAACAATCTTTGTGACTTCTGCCGCCATCTTCTCTGCTTCTTCCTTTGTCACGCTCCCGGTAATGTTCCCGGCTGCGTCGTAAAGGTTCACTGTGCCGTCTGCGTTGGTTTCCGTGGCACCCTCCGGCGCATTGTCTGTGGCAATAGCCACTTTCTCTGTTGTTGTCACTGGTGCCGTTGTGTTAATTACTACCGTTGCAGCTGGTGTGGCTGTGAGTGCTTCCAGCGGTTCTGCGGTGTTGCTTTCTTTCTCTCCGGCTTTCATGGCATTATATGCCGTCTGTGCAATAGCTTTCAGCTGGTCTTCTGTGACATTCAGCCCGGCTTCATCAGCAATCTTCTTCAACTGCTCCACAACTGCTGCCATCTTCTCTTCCCCGGTCTTATCTTTTTTGAACTCTTTTGCCCATTCCACAAACTTTGCTGCCCACTCTGACAGTTCACCCAGCTTGTCTGCTACACTCTTCGGAATGTTTGGGCAAACGTACTTTCCAATCAAGAACGCCCCCAGTGTTACGGCAAAATATACAGCTGCATAAATTACATTATCCATTGTCTTTTCCTCCTGTTGATTATGCAGGCAGCTTCAATGTCTGCCCAGCGTAAATGGTGTTACTTGTAAGACCGTTCATAGTCTTAATTTCATTGTATCTGGAACCGTCGCCCAGCTGCTTTGCTGCGATTGCCCAAAGGCTGTCACCACTCTTCACGGTG
>OGQV01002277.1_pt1 | contig 11836 bp, 10 predicted proteins | sample 1553311 | NCBI WGS metagenome assembly OGQV01 (sample SAMEA2579976, study PRJEB22360) | human gut metagenome
TCTCCGGCGGGAAAGCCCCAGCGGGTCGTATTCCCGCCGCGCCGTAAATCCGCCCGGCAGCGATACACGGGCAGATGGGCATTCAGAAAACAGAAGCCGGTCAACGGCGCGGATGTGCCGCTCTGAAAGCTTCGGCGCGTGGATCTCACCGAGCAGCAGCTTGACAGCGCGCGTGCGGACGGCCGCCGGATACGCGGTAAGGGCGCTGCACCGGATCCCATCCGAAAGCCGGGCCTGCCGCAGCGCCGCCTCTGCCTGCGCAGAAAGCTGCGCTTCGTCCGCCTCCAGAAGCCGGCACATACGAAACGCCGTTTCGCAGAGGGATGGATTCTCCGCTTTGAGAAGCGGGATGACAGACTGCCGCAGGCGGTTGCGCCGTGCGTCCGGAAGAAAATTGGTGCTGTCAGTCACATGGGAAAGTCCGTTTTGCGCGAGATACGCCTCGATCTCCGCACGGGAGACGGCAAGCATGGGCCGGATGAACCGCTCACGCTTCGGCGGAATGCCGCAGAGTCCGGCAAGGCCGGTGCCGCGCGTGAGATTCAGGAGCACAGTTTCCAGATTGTCATCCTGCGTGTGCGCCGTTGCGATCAGGCCGAGCAGGGAAGAGAAGAACGCGTAGCGAAGCGCGCGCGCCGCTTCCTCAACGGATTCATGCGTCTTTGCCGCGCGGGCGCGCACATCGCCGCCGCCGGAATGCAGCGGAATATCCAGCGAAGCACACAGCTCGCGGACAAACGCCTCGTCGCGGTCTGATTCTTCGCTGCGCAGCTGATGATTGAAATGCGCCGCCTCGATCGTAATGCCGAGCGTATTCCGTAAGGACAACAAAACATGCAGCATACAGACGGAATCCGCGCCGCCGGAGACGGCACAGATCACGGTATCGCCCGGCTGCGTCATGCACTGCCCGCGCATCCACGAAAGAATTTTATCCCTCATGCTTCCATTCCAGATCGGAGAACGTGAAGAACTGCGGCCGCCATTGCAGCTTGACCGTTCCGGTCTCGCCGTGACGGTTTTTCGCAACAATGCACTCGGCAATGTTCTTGTCCTGCGTGTTGGGATTGTAATATTCGTCTCGGTAGAGGAACATGACGGAGTCTGCGTCCTGTTCGATAGCGCCGGATTCGCGAAGATCGGACAGCATCGGCCGCTTGTCGGTACGCGATTCGTTGGCACGGGACAGCTGGCTGAGACAGATGACCGGCACGTTCAGTTCCTTTGCCATGATCTTGAGCGCACGGGAAATATCGCTGACGACCGTTACGCGGTTATCGCCGGATTTCCCGGGCGCGGCAGCAGTCATCAACTGCAGATAGTCGATCAGCACCAGCCCCAGATTGTCGAGCCGGCGGCATTTCGCATTGATCTCCGCGACCGTGATAGCCGGGTTATCGTCCACGCGGATATCCGTCTGGCTGAGCGCGGACGAGGCGATAGAGAGCTTTCCCCAGTCTTCCTCATCCAGATGACCGGTCGTAAGCTTCTGGTTTTCAACAAAGCTTTCCGTGGAAAGAAGACGCATGACCAGCTGTTCGCGCGACATTTCGAGCGAAAAGAACGCGACAGTCTTTTCATAGGTCTTCGCCACGTTCAGGCAGATATTGAGCGCGATAGCCGTCTTGCCCATGCCTGGACGGGCGGCGATCAGGATCAGGTCGGTCTTGTTCAGACCGTTGATCTTGCGGTCAAGATCGTGAAGTCCGGTAGACAGACCGGGGATCTCGCTGCCGGAGGCCGCCAGCTCTTCCAACCGGTCGTAGACGTTGATCATGACCTTGCCGATATGCTGCAGGCTGTCACCAGTGTTGCCGCGCCGGAGCGAATAGATCTTTTTCTCCGAAACCTCGAGCATTTCCTGCGCCGTGCCGACGCCGTCGTAGACCATTTCCGTGATCTCCGACGACGCAGTCGCCAGCGCACGCAGGAGCGACTTGTCATGCACGATCGTGCAATACTGCTTGACATTGGCGGCGGTCGGCGTGATCTTCAAAAGCTGTGCGATGTAATCATAGCTGCGCTGCTCGTCATACACGCCGCGCTCTTTCATTTTATTGAGTACGGTAACGGGGTCGATCTTTTCCGAGAAGTTGAACATCGTATAGATCGTCTCGTAGATCTCGCGGTTCTGCCGGAGATAGAAATCGTCCGGCTGCAGCATACCGACCACGTCCGGCACGCAGCGCTCGTCGATCAGCATCGAGCCGAGTACGGACTGCTCCGCCTCCAGTGCCTGCGGGGCCTGCCGCTGAAGCAGTTCCTCATCCATAGATGTTCACATCCTTCCGGGAAATGATGGTCAGGCGCACTTAGGCTTCCTTGACCTCGATTTTGAGTTCTGCGTTGATCTCATAGCCGAGCTTGCACTTGACGGTGTAAACGCCGACCGACTTGATCGGCTCGTCCAGAACGATCTTCCGCTTGTCCAGCTGGACGCCAGCCTGCTTTGCAAGCGCCTCGGAAACCTCCGTGTTCGTGACCGAGCCGAACAGGCGGCCTGCTCCGCCGCCCTTGGCGGTGACGACGACGGTCATATCCTTCATGCGGTTGCGCAGCTCGAGCGCTTCCGCGCGCTCCTTGGCCTGCCGTTCCTGCGTGGCCTTGTCGTTCATGCGCATGGTGTTGATGTTGTCTGCGGTCGCTTCCTGCGCAAGCTTGCGCGGCAGCAGGAAGTTGCGCGCGTAGCCGTCAGATACCTCGATCATCTGGCCGCGCTTGCCCTGACCTCTTACATCCTGTGTTAAAATAACCTTCATGTTGATAACTCCTTTCAAAGAGAATTGTCTGGTGCCGCTTATGCTGAAAGCGGAGGCCGGATATACCGTGCGCTGCTGTCCGGCGCTGGGCGCATATTGATGCCGGATACAATGCCCATCGCGAAGAACATCGTGACGAGCGAGCTGCCGCCGTAGGAAAAGAACGGAAGCGTCAGGCCGATGACCGGCACAAGGCCGATACAAACGCCGATGTTGATGAACACCTGCGCCGTCAGCATGCCAGCGATGCCGACGCAGATGAGCCGGTTCATATAGTTGCCGGATTTGATGCCGACATAGATGATACGGATGATGATGGCCGTCAGCAGAATGAGAACTGCCATGCAGCCGAGCATACCGAGCTCCTCGCCGATGGAGGAGAAGATCAGGTCGGTATGCTGCGCGGGGATCGTGCCGCTCTGCACCATCGTCCCGTGGTACAGTCCCTGCCCGGTGATCCCGCCGTTCTGAAGCGCGCGCAGGCTGCGGTTCATCTGGTAGCGCTGATCCTGCGCCGCCGGGTCGATGCGCGGGTCAAACAGCACCCAGATACGGCTGCGCCGGTCGTAGCTGAGAAACTGCCACAAAAACGGCGAGGCCACAAGCAGCACCGCAAACGCGCCGAGGAACCACAAAAGGCTCACGCCGCCGACAAACGCCATAATGACGAAAATAAACAGATACTGCAGCGCAACACCCAGATCCTCCGACGCTACAACGATCAGGCCAAACATGAAGACCGTGATGACTGCGAGCCGCAGGACCGTTGAGATATGCGAGATCTTGTTCTGCCGGATGCTCATGGTCTTGGCCAGGATCATGATAAACGGAATTTTGCAGATCTCCGCAGGCTGGATGGAAAACGGCAGGAAGCTGAACGCCAGCCAGGAACGGTTGCCGCTTCGGGTATCGCCGAAGGGGAACAGCAGAAGAATGAAGATCGCCGAGAAGATCAGCAGCAGCTCGCGCCGCTCGGCAATGATATCGACGTCGACCAGCGTGAAAAAGACATATAAAATAATACCAAGAACCAGCGCAAGGATCTGCGTGCGGACATACTGCGCGCTGCCCTTGACGTTTGTTGCGCTGGAAATGACCACAATGCCGAAGACGCTGGCGGCAATACAAAGGCTCAGAAGGATCATATCTGCGCGCCGGACAAAGCTGCCGATCGCTTTCCATATCCCGTGCATAAAGCCGCCTCCTCTGAATGCGAAAATAAAGCTTGAAAAAAGGAATCCTAATTCAATTTTACATTGTATCAAAAAAGGACGAATAAGTAAACCACGATTTTCAAATTGCCGTGGTTTTGGTATGATTTTGAATTGATTTTACTTGATTTCTGTGTTATAATGCGGCAGATATAAAATGGGGCAGATAGGGGGCTTTGGTATGCAGATCACCACGCACAGCGCGGACGAAACGCAGGCGCTTGGACAAAGACTGGCAAAGCGCCTCCTGCCGGGCGATGTGATCGCCTATTTCGGCGATCTGGGAGCAGGAAAGACGGCCCTCACGCGCGGCATTGCGCAGGGCCTCGGTGTCACAGATCTCGTGACCAGCCCGACCTATACCATTGTCAATGAATACCTGACGGGCCGCATCCCGCTGTTCCATTTCGATATGTACCGCCTCGGCTCCTCGGACGAGCTGTTCGACATCGGCTGGGAGGATTATCTTGCACGCGGCGGCGTGTGTGCCGTCGAGTGGAGCGAAAACGTGGAAGACGCACTGCGGGACGCAATTCATATCACCATCGAGAAAGACCCGCTTGAACCCGATACCCGCTGCATCACCATCGAAGGAGGGAGCCGATTTGAAGCTGCTGGCATTTGAATCCTCTGCGAAGGCAGCCGGTACGGCGCTGCTGTCCGACGGCTGCCTGCTTGCGGAATATATGCAGAATTCCGGCCAGACCCACAGCAGAACGCTGATGGAGCTGGCAAAAAATATGCTCTCCGGCTGTGATCTGACCCCACAGGATATCGACGCTGTCGCCGTCGCCGCCGGGCCAGGCAGCTTTACGGGCGTGCGCATCGGCATGGCCTGTGCCAAGGGCTTCGCGTGGGGCCGTCAGCTCCCGCTCTACGGCGTTTCGACGTTGGAGGCCATGGTGCGCGGCGCAGCCTGCGCCAACGGCGTTTACTGCGCCTGCATGGACGCGCGGAAGGGGCAAATCTATAACGCGGTGTTCAATTGGACCGATGGAGCGCTCCTGCGCCGCACGGAGGACCGCGCAATCGCAATTTCAGAGCTGTCGCAGGAGCTGAAAAATATTCCCGGCCCTGTGTATCTCGCCGGCGACGGCGCGAAGCTCGTTTTTGACACATTGAAGGAGGAGAATCTGCCGCTGCGGCTGCTTCCCGAGCATCTGCGCCAGCAAAGGGCCTCCGGCGTGGCGCTGACCGCAATGGAAAAGATCGCCGCGGGCGAACCGGCAGACGCCGCCGCGCTGACGCCCAATTATCTGCGTCAGGCGCAGGCAGAGCGCACGCGGCAGCATGACAAGGACTTTTATTTGAAAAAATAATTGAATAGAAAAGACAAAGGAGCAACATCATGAGCACGAAAGCATTTGGAGAACACGTACACGTCATGGATCATCCGCTCGTCGCGCACAAGCTGACGATCATGCGCGATAAAAACACCAGCGTCAAGGATTTCCGGGAGCTGGTCAGCGAGATCGGGATGCTCATCACCTATGAGGCCACCCGTGATCTGCCGCTCACCACCAAGACGGTCGAAACGCCGATCTGCACGGCGGAGGAGCCGACGCTGGCCGGTAAGAAAATTGCAGTCGTGCCCATTCTGCGCGCCGGTCTTGGACTGGTCGACGGCGTTCTGCGCATGGTTCCGTCTGCCCGTGTCGGCCACATCGGTATGTTCCGCGACGAGGAAACGCTTGAGCCGCACGTCTACTTCTGCAAGATGCCGAAGGACATCGCCGAGCGCGATATCATGATCGTCGACCCCATGCTCGCCACCGGCGGCTCTGCCGACGCGGCGATCGCCGAAATGAAGAAGCGCGGCTGCCACAACATCAAGCTCATGGTCCTCGTTGCTGCTCCCGAGGGCATCGAGCTCATCACCAAAAAGCACCCCGATGTTGAGCTTTACTGCGGCGCAGTCGATGAGAAGCTCAATGAGCACGGCTACATCGTCCCCGGCCTCGGCGACGCGGGCGACCGCATCTTCGGCACCAAGTAATTCAGAGTCTTTTTCAGCGCGCGGACGTTATGGGTGCTGCGGTTTTCTATGTGCCGGAAAGCTGGCAGATTTGCCGGGAAGGCGGCATTTACCGGAGGCGTCCTCCTTTCTATCATCTTCTTGTAGTGAGGAGGTGGCTTTGTAATATGCAGATAGAGAAAAACATTGCAGCCACATTACAGCGCAAAATGAACGCGGCTGGAAAGACGAAGCTGGAATTCTCAAAGGAACTCGGCATTCCGCGTTCGACCTTTCAGGAATATCTGAAGGGGGACAAATGCCTGCGCTCGGATTCCATCGAGGAGCTTGCGAAAAGCCTCTCGATTTCACCGGCCCAGCTGATTTCAGGGCCGGAATACGCGGATGCGCGCGGATTATTCAGCGCGGACGCGCTGCTTGCGGAGCTTCAGACGCTGCACCCGCGTGCACAGGAGCTTGCAAAGGAAGCTGTTTCGCTTTTACAGACCGCGTTTCGGATCTCAGCCGAGTGGGACAAGCTGGACACGCTTTCGGCAGACCCGGTCAGCGAGGTTCCGGAATCCGCTTACCGGTACGTGCTCTACGAGGCGCACGGCGCGGCAAGAATGCTTTATGCATACGGCATTCTGGGCCAGCAGTACCTGAGCGGCTGCTGGACGACCATTGCAATCACCGCGCCCTTTTCCAACAACCGTCCCGGCGTCGTCCGGCTGACAAAACTCTGTACCGATCAGCAGCTCGAACCCATCCACATACTCGACGTGATCCACGATTTTATGGATCTCGAAACCAGACCCTTTTGAACAACAAAACGGCGGCCGATCGGCCGCCGTTTTGCATGGAATTCAACAATTGCCTGCAAGCTGCGCAGAGGCGGACAGAGTTGCCCGCCCCACGTGCAGGTGAAAAGATTCCCTCAGAATACCACGACCAGCAGCATTTTGAACTGCTCCTGACCGTAGACGGCGTGGGGATGGCGCGCGGGCATGACGATGGACTCGCCCTCGTGCAGCTCGTATGGCACGCCGTCGATGGTGATGCGGCCCGTGCCGTCAAGGCAGGTGACGAACGCGTCACCGCCGGATTCGTGGGTGCTGATCTCCTCGCCCTTGTCAAAGGCGAAGAGCGTCACACTCAGCACGTCGTTCTGCGCAAGGGTCTTGCTCACAACCTGACCGGGCTGATACGCGACCTGCTCTTTGAGCGTCAGAACCGTGGATTTTTCAATATTTTTAAGGCCGTACATACTGTTTCCTCCTGCTTATGATAGGATATGCTTATCATACCCGCTTTTTCGAAAATAAGCTGTCAGATTTCCAGCATAGTTTTTTTAATCCTGTTGCCTTTTTTGAGAATGTATGCTAAAATACTGGCATACGTGCCAGTTAAAGAAACTGCATCACAAGGGGGTACTCCCTTGTGCGGAGCAAAGCTCCGCACAAGCCGCCCTCTGACCCTGCGTTTTCTTCGGAGTCCGGGAAGCGCGAACACCGAAAGAGAGGATCAACTATGAAAAAACGACTGCTCAGCATCCTGCTCATGTGCTGTATGGTGCTGACACTGCTGCCAACAGCGGCTTTTGCGGAGGAAAGCACGGAAACCCCGCCCGTGTGCAGCTGTGAAACAGCCTGCACGGCGGAAAACATGAACACGGAATGCCCTGTCTGTGGAGCGGAGAATGCCATACCGCAGAACTGCGGTCAATACATCCCTGTTGAGGACAGAACCGGCGAAAACGGCAGCACCGAGAGAGCCGATGATCCGAATGGTCCCATAGAGCTGAGTGCCGCAGATCAGGTACAGGCCATGATCAACGGTTTACCGAACGCAGAAGAAATCACTGAAGATAACGCCGAAGAAGTCAAGGCGCAGCTTGAGGCCATCGACGAGGCGAAGGAGAAGCTCTCCGACGAGGAAATCGATGAGCTGGATATGACCCGGTATGCGGAAGCTGCCGCTGCATTGGGGGCGCTGGCTGCGCCAATGCTATTGGCTAATGATTCGCCTGACGAGCAGTTTTCCCTCACCCCCGGCGGCAGATATTACTTTGACCTATCAGCGATGAATATTCCCGGAACGGCAAACGGCGATCTGCCGGACAGCACCCTGCACTATGTGCCTTTTACCTACGCAGGGACGGTGGACGCCTACAAGCTCACATCGGAGATGGAGACCGCCGAGGAATATGCACAGCAGAAAAAATATCCCCACAGCCTGTTTATAGCGGACTATGTCGTAACGAATGATGTAAGCTGGGATACCCTGAATACCGCAAATCTGATTTTCGGCAAGAACTACGCCAACGGCGGCGTGGGCTATACGCTGCGTGCGCCGTCTGTGGGAAGTCGTTATACAGGCTCAGGTGATTCAATACGCGGCACGCCCCTAAGCAACGAATGGGATAAGATACTGGACAAGGACAGCGGATATATCAAAAACTGGAGCGAGATGTCTTCGTGGGGGCAAGACACCAAACCCGATAATTCGTTCCCAATCCGTGCGTTTCGCGGGTACCGTTCGGCCCGCTTCTGGAACCTCAGCAATGCTGCGTACTCCAGCCCGAGCCTCGGTTTCCGCCCCGTCCTTGAAGTCCTGAACTCTGACACACTGGGTTCTGACGGACTGAAGGTCGTTACCCTTGACCTGAACGGCGGCAAGCTGGGCGGCAGCTCCGATGCTATTCAGATCATCGTGAAAAACGGCAGCACATTTACCGCGCCTGCGTCCGACGGTCTGAACCGCCCGGACGAAAATACGGGCAGTTACTTTATGTGGCTTGGCAGCGATGGCAAGCTCTACGCGCCCGGTGCCAGTGTTCCGGCGGACGTTACCAAGCTCACGGCGCAGTTTGCTTTATCAGAACAATTTTTCCTCACCCCCGGCGGCAGATATTATTTTGACCTTTCGGCGATGAATATTCCCGGCAAGGTAAACGGCGATCTGCCGGACAGCACCCTGCACTATGTGCCTTTCACCTATGTGGGTACGGTGGACGCCTACAAGCTCATGTCGGAGATGGCAACCACCGAGGAGTATGCAGAGCAGAACAAATATCCCCACAGCCTGTTTGTGGCGGACTATGCCGTAACGCATACGGTAAGCTGGGATGACCTGAATACCGCAGGTCTGATTTTCGGCAAGGACTATGCCGCAGGCGGCGTGGACTATACCCTGCGCGCACCGTCTGTGGGAAGTAACTATACAGGTTCGGGCAATTCCGAACGCGGCGTGCCCCAAAGCAACGAATGGGACACGATGCTGAATAAGGACAGCGGATATATCCAAAACTGGAATGAAATGTATTCGTGGGGACAGGATACTGTTTCTGTCGACGCGTCGTCCCGCGCGCTTCGCGGGTACAACTCGGCCCGCGGCTACGGTTGGGATGCCTCGTCCCGTCGGAACGCGCGCTACGGCTTCCGCCCCGTCCTTGAAGTCCTGAACCCTGACACACTGGGCTCTGACGGACTGAAGGTCGTTACCCTTGACCTTGGCGGCGGCACGCTGGGTAATAGCTCCGAGGATATTCAAATCATCGTGAAAATCGGCAGCGAGTTTACCGCGCCTGCGTCCGACGGTCTGACCCGCCCGGCCGGAGATACCGATAATTATTTTATGTGGCTTGACGGCAATGGCAATTCCTACGAACCCGGCGGCAGTGTTCCTGCTGATGTGACGACCCTGACGGTGCAGTGGACAGCCCCGACCTATACCGTAACCCTGCACGCGAACGGCGGTACGATCAACAGCGGCAATGTCACCGAATACACCTACGGCGTGGGTGCAGCGCTGCCGACAGATGTGACGCGCACCGGGTACACCTTCAAGGGCTGGTATGACAACGAAAATCTGACCGGCTCTCCTGTTACGGCAATCGGCGACACCGAAACGGGCAACAAGGAGTATTGGGCGAAGTGGGAGATCAACCAGTACACGATTACCTATGATTTGGCCGGCGGCACTGCGGAGGGCAATCCCGACACCTACACCATCGAGACGAGGACTTTCACCCTCAAGAATCCTACCAAATCCGGCTATACCTTCACCGGCTGGAGCGGCACGGGGCTTGACGGCGAGAACAATATGACCGTCACCATCCCAACGGGTAGCACTGGCAACCGAACCTATACGGCACACTGGCGTTATAATGGCAGCGGCCATTCTTACAGCTACTACACCATCAAGGCAACTGCCGGGGCTGGCGGCTCCATTTCTCCCTCCGGCAATGTCAGCGTTCGTGAGGGTGGTGATCAGACCTTCACCATCACCCCGGATGAGGGCTATGCTGTTGCCAATGTCAAGATTGACGGCAAGAGCATTGGCGCGGTGAAGTCCTACACCTTTGAGAATGTCAGCAGCCCCCATACCATCGAGGCCATCTTCGTCAAGGGCACTGCCAGCGCCAGCACCGGAGACAGCAGCAATCTTCCGCTGTGGAGCGCCCTCCTGCTGGCAAGTACCCTTGCTCTGGCCGGCGCCGTCCACCTTAAGAGAAAACGTGCACGGTAATCGTTTTATCACACCTTTAAGGCCAACAAACAGCTCAGCTTCCGGTATTGCCCGGAAGCTGAGCTGTTCCTTTTTCATCACTACAAGAAGCTAATCAATGACATTTTGAGCTGCGCCGCTATCCCAGCGCGGCAAGGAGACAGCATTATGAAAAGAATCACAAGAATCATTCGTCCGATCATCTGCATGGCCGTCCTTCTCTTTGCCATGACCACGGCAGTCATGGGCTGCTATCAGAAAGAGACGGGGTCTATCGACATTCCCGGCAGAACGCCTTCCGGCACATCTGCGCCTCAGCCATCAGCGACTCCCGCAGGCGAAGTTATCCCCTCGGTGGACAGGCAGAGTTGGCGGAAGCCAGAGCGAAGAATCCCGACACCGTGGCATGGCTGTATATCCCCGGTGCGGAGGTAGACGATCCCGTGATGCAGGCGGAGGACAACGGCTATTACCTGAAGCTGGATGAAAACGGTGAGTATGCCATGTGGGGCTGCTATTATGCCCATTGTGAAAACGAAATCGGCGGCAGGGATAAGCTGGACAAAAACACCACCATTTTCGGCCACTCCGCCAGCAACTGCGACCCGGACGGTGTGCGGTTCACCAAGCTCTACCGTTATATGGACGCAGACTTTGTAAAGGAGCATCCGTATATCTATCTCTCTGTGGATGGCGAGGACATGATTTTCCAGATCACCGCGCTATTCGTCACGGATATTGGCTTTGACTATATTGCGCCTGATCCCACGGGAGATGATCTGACCAGCTTCTTTGAGACGATTGCGCGGAAAAACTGGCTGGATTTTGACGGTGTGACCTTCTCCGAGGAAGATTCCGTCCTGACCCTCTCCACCTGCTGCCGGAAGTATGACAAGACCAACAGCGGCAATCAGCGGCTTGTGGTCATGGCAAAGCTGCTGCCGGAGGGGGCCACGGAACAGGCGTTCACCGTCAAGCTGGTGAGGAAGCCGGAAATGCCCTGAAAGAAATCAGAATACGACGATAATAGGACACCCATCCTTGCGGTACTGAAAAGCAGCGTATGGTATAGGGAAAACGGCGGCTGCTCTGTACGGGGCGGCCGTTGTTTTTGCTGTCCCAACATTTTTCAGATGAAAGGGACCTATGCGTATGACAGGAGAGCACAGGAGGTGCCGCTAATGCTGCGGCGACGAGCCGCGCCGGGAGCATAACCGGGCGATACCCGGACACCGTAGGATACCTATGCCCTCCGACAGCCGCCGACAATTTCCATACTGAACCGCACCGAAGCGCCCATGCAGGCTTTTATGCCTGTGTGGGCGCTTTTTGTCGTTCCCGGCACTTCTTCGCCGTGGGCTGCCGCTCCCCGCCGCCCTCCGTTCTGGAAGGAACATCCACCC
>OGQV01002285.1_pt1 | contig 11785 bp, 9 predicted proteins | sample 1553311 | NCBI WGS metagenome assembly OGQV01 (sample SAMEA2579976, study PRJEB22360) | human gut metagenome
CTCTGATGTCTTAATTACTCAAATTTATAATGATTAAAGGAAATATACAATGAAAACAAGCAATAAAATCCTCTCGACGGCATTTGCTGCCTACCTGCTCTTTACCGCCGGCAACAGCGCGGCAATCCTGAAGGAGTACAAACGGGCCGAAGCATCGGGCAAAGCGCTCATTACACAACTGGAAAAGACTTCGATCCACGTTCTCTCGGTCGGAGGCGACAATTACATCCAAGCCAGTCGGGGACGAAAAAGTTCGCAAACGCTCGGTTTCTGGAGCCCATTCGATCCAGAGACCACGCCCCTACGCATTTGCGGCGATACGCTCTACCTTTCGGGAACGTCGTACGGCTACATCACACTACCCGACCTGAAAAGTTTCCTGCGCAACGGCAAGCCACAACCGATCAACGAAGATTAGACACCAAAAAACCGGTCGTGTTGTATACACGACCGGTTTTCTAATCCCATAAACTTTATCCCAGATAGGATTTCAGGAGTTTCGACCGCGACGAATGCCGGAGGCGGCGAATCGCCTTCTCCTTGATCTGACGCACGCGCTCGCGCGTCAGGTCGAACTTCTCGCCGATCTCCTCGAGAGTCATCTCCGAGGTTCCGATGCCAAAGAAGTACTTGATGATATCGCGCTCACGCTCCGTGAGGGTCTCCAGCGCACGGTCCACCTCGGTCGACAGCGACTCGTTGATCAGCCCGCGGTCGGCGTTGGGCGAATCGGGATTCACCAGCACATCCAGCAGCGAGTTGTCCTCGCCGTCGGCGAACGGAGCGTCGACCGATACGTGGCGGCCGGCGACACGCAGCGTGTCGGTGACCTTCTCCTTCGGGAGTTCCAGTTCCGTAGCCAGCTCTTCGGGCGACGGCGTGCGCTCGTGCTCCTGCTCGAAGCGTGCGAACGCCTTGTTGATCTTGTTCAGCGAACCCACCTGGTTGAGCGGCAGACGCACGATGCGCGACTGCTCGGCCAAAGCCTGGAGAATCGACTGACGGATCCACCACACGGCATAGGAGATGAACTTGAAACCGCGGGTCTCGTCGAACTTCTCGGCGGCCTTGATCAGCCCGAGGTTGCCCTCGTTGATCAGGTCCGGGAGGCTCAATCCCTGATTCTGGTATTGTTTGGCGACGGACACCACGAAACGCAGGTTGGCTTTGGTGAGCTTCTCAAGCGCTTCCTGGTCTCCTTTTTTAATTCGCTGGGCGAGTTCCACCTCCTCCTCGACCGTGATAAGCTCCTCCTTGCCGATTTCCTGCAAGTACTTGTCCAGCGAGGCGCTTTCGCGGTTGGTGATGGACTTTGTAATCTTTAATTGACGCATATTTTTTTCTAACTATCCTAATAATACTGCAATCCATAAACCCGCCCGGGCTGCGATTTACTCCACCAGCGTGTAGCTTGCCGAACGGCCGTTGGGATAAACGCCGTCGATCGAACGGACCTTCTCCGTCATCCGCTGCATGTCGCCGAGCGAATAGACCGGGCGGTCGTTGATGTGAGTGATCACAAATCCCTGTTTAACACGGGCGCGGGCCAGAATTCCGTCGGCCTTGATGCCGACCACCTGCACGCCGCCCTTGATGTCAAGTTCGCGGCACAGTTTGGCGCCCGCATCGGCGAACTTACCTCCGAGCGCATCGACAACGTCGACGTCCTCCTTGGTAACCAATTCCGTTTTACCTGCTTTATTACGCAAAGTAACGTCAAATTGTTTCACCTTTCCGTCTCTTTTTACGGATAATTTAACCGTATCGTTGGGTCGGCGTTTGGCGATCTGCTCCTGAAGCGTCGAAGGCTCAACAATTTTCACGCCATCAATGTCCAGAATCACGTCTCCCTTGCGGATTCCGGCCTCCGAAGCGGCTCCGCCCTCGACAACTGCGGCCACGTAGGCGCCGCCCAGATCCTTGATGCCCAACTCTTTACCCTCCGTATCGAGGAAATCCTGATCCACGACGCGGAACTGTACGCCCAGCAGGGCGCGCTGCACGACGCCGAACTCCTTCAGATCGACCACCACCTTGCGGACGATCGACTCGGGAATGGCGAACGAATAGCCCACGTAGCTTCCCGTCTGCGACTTGATCAGCGTGTTGATGCCCACCAGCTCGCCGTGGGTGTTGACCAGCGCGCCGCCCGAGTTGCCGGGGTTCACCGCCGCGTCGGTCTGGATGAACGACTCGATCCTGAAATCGTTGGGAATGGCTCCCAGCTGCCGCGCCTTGGCGCTCACGATGCCGGCCGTGATGGTCGACTGCAAGTCGAACGGCGAACCGATCGCCAGCACCCATTCGCCCAGACGCAGCGCATCGGACGATCCGAAAGCCAGCGTAGGCAGCCCCTTGGCCTCGACCTTCAGCAGCGCGAGGTCCGTCGCCGAATCCTTGCCGATGAGTTTGGCGTCGAACGAACGCCCGTCGTTGAGCTTCACCTTGAGTTTCGAAGCCCCGTCCACGACGTGGTTGTTCGTCACGACATAGCCGTCCTCCGAAATAATCACGCCCGAACCGCCGGCCCGCTGCTCGCGGTACTGCGGACCTCCGTCGCCGCGGCCGTAATCCTGCGGGATTCCGAAGAACTCCAGAAACGGATCGTAGCCCCGGCGCTGGGGCATCTCGACCTGCTGGATGGCCTCGATGTTCACGACGGCCTTCACCGCATTCTCGGCGGCGTAGGTGAGGTCGGGATACTGCTCGGCCTGGTAAGACGTAAACTGGGTTCCCAGCGCGGGCGTACGTTCCACCTCGCGCTCGATGTATGCGACGGAACCTCCGCGGTCCGCGGAAACCGTCCAAGCCGTAAGTCCGCCGGCTGCGGCCGACACGGCTACGAGTCCTAAAATCAAAAATGCCTTTTTCATAATGAATTAAATGTTTTGGTTCTATTAATCAGAGGCAACTTCATTACATAAGCTGTACGTTTAAATTTCAATTTCGAAGGACAAACGCACAATAACGTCCGGTTAGTATGTCCTTTTCGCACAAAAATCGGGACATCCTGCGCGGACGCCCCGATTTTTCAGCGTATCCGGACGCTAAAGGCCGAACTCCCGCTTGATCTGCTCCACGGCATCGAGTTTCTCCCAGCCGAAGAACTCGATTTCACGCTCGGTCTCGACGCCGTTTTCCCAAACCTTCTCCACCTTCGTGTAAGGACGATTGCCGAAATGCCCGTAGGAGGCCGTCGCCTCAAAGATCGGGTTTTTCAGACCGAAACGCTTCACGATGGCCGCGGGACGCAGGTCGAAGAGCTTCCCGATGCGGCGGGCGATCTCGCCGTCGGTCATGCCGGCCAGCGCCGCGGGACGGGGTGAATTGTAGGTATCGACGTAGATCGACAGCGGCTGCGCGATGCCGATGGCGTAGCTCAACTCGACCAGAATCTGGTCGGCGACGCCCGCCGCCACGAGGTTCTTGGCGATGTGGCGCGCGGCATAGGCCGCCGAGCGGTCCACTTTGGACGAGTCCTTGCCCGAAAAGGCGCCGCCGCCGTGCGCGCCGCGGCCGCCATAGGTGTCGACGATGATCTTGCGGCCCGTAAGTCCCGTGTCTCCGTGAGGCCCTCCGATCACGAACTTGCCCGTGGGGTTCACGTGCAGGATGTAGTCGTCGCCGATCAGTGCGGCCAGCTGGTCGCCGGCGCGCTCCAGACGCGCCTTGACCCGCGGAATGAGAATCGTGCGCACGTCCTCGCGGATTTTGTCCTGCATCTGTTTTTCCGCCTCCTTCTCGCTGCGGCCCTCGCCCGGGAGGATGAACTCGTCGTGCTGCGTCGAGACGACGATCGTATGCACGCGCAGCGGCTTGTTCGTCGTCTCGTCGTACTCGATCGTGACCTGCGACTTCGAGTCGGGACGCAGATAGGTCATCACCTCGCCTTCGCGGCGGATGACGGCCAGCTCCTTGAGGATCACATGCGACAGGATCAGCGTCGCGGGCATCATCTCGCGGGTCTCGTTGCAGGCGTAGCCGAACATGATGCCCTGGTCGCCGGCGCCCTGCTCCTCCTCGGCTTCGCGCACGACGCCCTGGTTGATGTCCGACGACTGTTCGTGAATGGCCGACAGAATGCCGCACGAGTTGCCGTCGAACTGATAGTCGCTCCGGGTGTAGCCGATGCGGTTGATCACGCGGCGCGCCACGCCCTGCACGTCGACATACGCCTCCGAGCGCACTTCACCCGCCACGACCACGAGTCCCGTGGTGCAAAGGGTTTCGCAGGCGACTTTCGAGTTGGCGTCGCGGCGCAGGAATTCGTCGAGGATTGCGTCGGAAATCTGATCCGAAACCTTGTCGGGATGTCCTTCGGACACCGATTCCGATGTAAATAAAAAGCCCATTTTCATACATTTTTAATGGTTAAACGTATAAAATGGGAAAAATTGGCTGTTGAAAATAAAAAATGTGCTGTTTTAGCGATTTTTTATTGTGGTTTGCAATCAGTCAAATCTTTCCACATTTCCCCGCTTGACAGACGGGATTGCAAAGATAGGCATAATTTCGGAATCTGCAAAACAAAAGCCACCGCGTCGGGCGGTGGCTCCTGCACATTTTATATATAGGTCACTTCGGCGGCAACTCGAAAATCGTTGCCGCCGAACCCGGACGGTCTCCGCTATTTCCCGAGCATCTTCTTCACTTCGGCGGCGACGGTTGCCCCGTTGTAGCCGAACTTCTCGTCGAGCACCTTGTAGGGGGCCGACCAGCCGAAATGGTCGAGACCGTGGATCACGCCGTTCTCGCCCACCAGTCCCCGGAGATTGACCGGAAGACCCGAAGTCATGCCGTAGCGCGCAACGCCCGCAGGCAGCACGCTCTCCTGGTACGAACGGGGCTGGTCGCGGAACAGCCCCTCGCTCGGGACGTTCACCACACGGACCGGAATGCCCTCGGCGGCCAGCAGTTCGGCGCCTTCGACCAGCGTTGCGACCTCCGAACCCGTGGCGATCAGCACCGCGGCGGGTTTGGCGGCATCCATCACCACATAACCGCCCTTGGCGACCTGCGCGGCCTCCTCGCGGCGGATGGCGCCCAGCGTCGGCAGGGTCTTGATGTTCTGGCGCGACAGCACGAGCGCCACGGGGCGGTGCTCCTCGACGGCCAGTTTCCACGCCATGACGGTCTCATCGCCGTCGGCCGGACGCAGCACGAGCATCGAACGCTCGTCGTGGTGGTTGCGCAGGTGCTCCATCAGGCGGATCTGCGCCTCGTGCTCCACGGGCTGGTGCGTCGGGCCGTCCTCGCCCACGCGGAACGAGTCGTGCGTCCAGACGTAGACCACATGCAGGCGCATCAGCGCCGAGAGGCGCACGGCAGGCTTCATATAATCGGAGAAGACGAAGAACGTGCCGCAGACGGGGATCACGCCGCCGTGCAGCGCCATGCCGTTCGCAACGCAGGCCATCGTCAGCTCCGAGACGCCCGCCTGGAAGAATTTCCCGCTGAAATCGCCCTTCGTGAACGCCTTGGTCTTCTTCAGGTAACCGTCGGTCTTGTCCGAATTCGACAGGTCGGCCGAAGCCACGATCATGTTGTCGATCTTCTCGGCGAAGACGCCCAGCACCGTCGCCGATGCGGCGCGCGTAGCCACGTCGGCCTTCATCTCGATGGACTTGTAGTCGATTTCGGGAAGTTTGCCCGAAAGGAAATCGTCGAGTTTGCGCGCCAGCTCCTTATGCTCCGCGCGCCACGACTTCTCGACGGCGGCCTGCTTCGCGGCCCACTCCTTCAACGCCTCGCGACGCTCGGCGAAGACCTCGCGGCTCTCCTCGAAGACGGCGAACGGATTCTCCGCATCGCCGCCCAGGTTCTTCACCGTAGCGGCGAAATCGGCCCCGGCGGCCGTCAGCGGCTGGCCGTGGGTCGAGACTTTGTTTTCGAAGCTCTCTCCGGCGGGGCCTTTGGCGCCCTTGCCCATGACGGTATGGCCGATGATGAGCGTCGGACGCTCGGTCTCGCTCTCGGCGGCGACCAGCGCCTCGCGGATCTCATTGATGTTATGCCCGTCGATCGACAACACGTTCCAGCCCCACGCCTCGTACTTCATGGCCACGTTCTCGGTCATCACCTCGTCGACCTTCGTCGAGAGCTGAATGTTGTTCGAATCGTAGTACATCACGAAGTTCGACAGGCCCAGATGGCCGGCGATGCGGCCCACACCCTGCGAAATCTCCTCCTCGACGGCGCCGTCCGAAATATAGGCATAGGTCTTGTGCGCCATCCACTCGCCGAAACGGGCGGCCATGAAACGTTCCGCAATGGCGGCTCCCAGCGCCATGGCGTGGCCCTGTCCCAACGGTCCCGACGTATTCTCCACGCCGCGCATCACGTCCACCTCCGGGTGCCCCGGCGTCACGCTGCCCCACTGGCGCAGCGATTGCAGATCTTCAGTCGAATAGTGCCCGGCCAGCGAGAGCGTCGCATAGAGCATCGGCGACATGTGGCCCGGATCGAGGAAGAAACGGTCGCGGTAGGGATACGCCATATTATCGGGGTCGTAACGCAGGAACTCGGTGAAGAGCACCGTGATGAAATCCGCGCCGCCCATAGCGCCGCCGGGATGCCCCGACTTGGCCTTCTCGACCATCGCGGCCGAAAGGATGCGGATATTATCGGCAACGCGCGTAAGTTTTGAATTCGTTGTAGACATGGAGTTAGTATTTTATGCGTTTTAGCTGTTTATTTCCGGCAAAGATAGCCAAAAAAGAAATTAGCCGACTTGTTTAAGTTCCAAAATATTTGCCTTTTCTATCTTTTTCTTTACATAAGGCAAAGTGACGGTGAACTTTCGGGCATCAGTCGAGGGGATGTCGAACATCGTGTCCATCATAATCGCCTCGCAGATCGAGCGCAGGCCGCGCGCGCCGAGCTTGAACTCGACGGCCTTGTCGACGATGTAGTCCAGCGCGTCGTCGTCGAAGGCGAGTTTCACGCCGTCGAGTTCGAACAGACGCTTGTACTGCTTGACGATGGCGTTCTTCGGCTCGGTGAGGATCGAACGCAGGGCCGCGCGCTCCAGCGGCTGCATGTAGGTCAGCACCGGGAGACGTCCCACCAGTTCGGGAATCAGTCCGAACGACTTGAGGTCCTGCGGCGTGACGTACTGCATTAGGTTCGAGCGGTCGATGGGATCTGCGTTCAGCCGCCCGTAACCCATCGCGCGGGTGTTCAGCCGCTGGGCGATCTTCTTCTCGATGCCGTCGAACGCACCGCCGCAGATGAAGAGGATGTTGCGCGTGTCGACCTGGATGAATTTCTGCTCGGGGTGCTTGCGGCCGCCCTGGGGAGGCACGTTGACCACCGTTCCTTCGAGGATTTTCAGCAGGGCCTGCTGCACGCCCTCGCCCGAAACGTCGCGCGTGATGGAGGGATTGTCGCCCTTGCGCGCGATCTTGTCGATCTCGTCGATGAAGACGATGCCGCGCTCGGCCTGCTCGACGTTGTAGTCGGCGACCTGCAACAGCCGCGAGAGAATGCTCTCGACATCCTCGCCCACATATCCCGCCTCGGTCAGAACGGTCGCGTCGACGATCGTGAACGGCACTTTCAGCAGCTTGGCGATCGTGCGGGCCATCAGCGTCTTGCCCGTGCCCGTCGGACCGACCAGCACGATGTTCGACTTGTCGATCTCGACCTCGTCCTCCTTCGGGGCGTACAGCAGCCGCTTATAGTGGTTGTAGACCGCCACGGACATATACCGCTTGGCGGCATCCTGCCCGATGACATACTGGTCGAGGAACTCCTTGATCTGCGCCGGCTTGAGCAGTTCCTCCATCTTGAGCGGAGCCGCCGCCGGACGCCGTCCCCGTTCGGAGGCGATGTCGTTGTCGACAATGATCTTATAGCCGTTCTCGATACATTTGTTACAGATATTCGCGCCGTCCGAACCCTGGAACATGATCTCCACGTCCGTGCGCTTGGCGCCGCAGAACGAGCAGCAGTCGCCGCCGTTCTTGTTGTTGTTCTTATTCTGTGCCATGCGGTTTACTTGTCTCGTTTGGAAAGCACCTCGTCGATCAGTCCGTAATCCTTCGCCTCGCGGGCCGACAGCCAGTAGTCGCGGTCGGCGTCCTTCTCGATCTTCTTGACCGGGACACCCGAGTGGACCGAGAGAATTTCGTACAGCTCGCGCTTGGTTTTCAGAATCTCGCGCGCCGTGATCTCGATGTCCGAGGCCTGACCCTGCGCGCCGCCCAGCGGCTGGTGGATCATCACCCGCGAATGCGGGAGCGCCGAACGCTTGCCCTTGGCGCCCGCCGTGAGCAGCACGGCGCCCATCGAGGCGGCAAGCCCCGTGCAGATGGTCGCCACGTCGGAGTTCACCAGCTGCATGGTGTCGTAAATGCCCAGTCCGGCCGAAACCGACCCGCCGGGCGAGTTGATGTAGATCTGAATGTCCTTCTCGGGATCGACCGATTCGAGGAACAGCAGCTGGGCCTGGATGATATTGGCCGCGTCGTCGTAGATCGGCGCGCCGAGGAAGATGATGCGGTCCATCATCAGGCGCGAGAAAACGTCCATCGTGGCGATGTTCAGCTGACGCTCCTCGATGATCGTAGGCGACACGTAGGCCGCGCTTACCGACTGGAAATCGTGCAGTTTCAGCGAACTGATCCCGCAGTGGTTCCGTGCGTATTTTTCAAATTCTGACATAGTCGTATTTATTTACTCTTCATATTCTGCCTTCTGCCGGTCAGGAGCGCACAAGCCGCCGGAAGCATTCCGGATTCCCCATCGCCCCCGAAACCCGCTTCTTAAAGCGGGCGCGAAAACCGCCGCAAGCGATCCGGCCCCCGTCGCTCCCGAAAGCCGCCTCCCAGGCGGGCGGACGGGAGCGCAGAACCGGATGGGAAGCGTGAAAACCCACAGCCGCCCCTAAAAGCGCGTTCTTAAAGCACAAAGGACTTTGCAAACATCACGCCTGCAAAGTCCAAAGATAGATAAAATTCCGCGAAACTTAAAGTTCCTTCGCCAATTTAGCGAAATCGTCCGCAGATACGGCTTTTTCAGTTACCTTGACCTTCGATTTGACATCCTCGACGACCTTCACCTCATAGAGCTTCTCGTAAATCTTCTGGCCCTGATCCTTGTCGGCGAGAATCTTCTCGGCGTAACCCTCCAGCATGTCGTCCGGCGCCGAGGGCATGCCGTACTGTGCGAACTGCGAGGCGGCCAGCGCCTTGGCTTCGGAGAGCGCCTCCTCCTTCGAAACGGAGATGCCGTCGGTCTTGATGAAGTGCTTCTGGAGGTAGTTCCAGGTGAACATCTTCAGGAACTGGTCGAAATCCTTCTCGATGTCCTCCATCGAGAACTTGCCCTCGTTGATCGTGTAGAGCCAGCGCTTGAGGAACGCTGCGGGCATCTTCAGGTCGGCCTTCTTCACGAGATAGTCGCGCACCTGCAACGTGAAGAGATAGTCGCTCTCGCGGCGCAGTTCGGCCTCGATCTGCGCGTCGATGAACTTGTCCAGCCCGGCTTCGTCCGTGACGCCGCCCTGCGGGAAAGCCATCTTGAAGAACTCCTCGTTCAGCTCCGGCTCGGCGAACTTGCGGATTTTGGTGATCTCCAGTTCGAATTCGGGGTTGACGCCCTCCAGTTCGTTCTCCTTGACCTGCAGGCAGGCGGCGCGCTGGGCGGGATTTTTATAGAGTTCGTTGATATTCACCTTCATCTTGTCGCCGACCTTCTTGCCGATGAAAGGCTTGCGGTCGGCCTCGTCCATCGAGATCAGACCCACGTAAGCGTCCGCAACGTTCATCTCGCCGTTGTCGAGCGTCACCGACAGCGCCTCGTCCGAAGTCACCTTCTCGGCGTCCACCAGGCGGCCGAAGCGGCGCAGGTAGTTCGAACGGTAGTCGTCGTGCATCTTCTTGTCGACCTTGATCTTGTTGTAGGTCAGCTTATCCTTGTCGGAAAGCTCCAGCTTGATCTCGGGAGCCTCGCCGATCTCGAACACGAATTCGAACTCGGTGGCGTTGTCGAAATCGAAGTCGCCCTGCTCCTCCGCGGGAATCACGTCGCCCAGATAGTCGATGCCCTCCTTCTGGAGATATTCGAAAACGGCGTTCGAAGCCTGACGGTAGGACTGCTCGGCCAGGACGCCCTTGCCGTACATCTTCTTGACGATGCCCATGGGGACCATGCCCGGACGGAATCCGGGGATGTTGGCCTTGCGCTTGTACTCGCGCAGGGACTTTTCGACCTCCTGCCCGTAATCCGCCTCGCCGACAGTCACGCGGATCAGCGAGTTATTCTCGCCGCGTTGTTCTCTTACAATGTTCATAATGAATGAATTATATTTGTTATTCTTCGTATTTCCGTTCAGAATCGGGAGGCAAAGATACGAAATTATTCCATTTCCGGCAAGACATTACCCGTAATAATACGGTCAAATTATGATATACGGTTTGTTTTTCGTACCTTTGGGGCCGCAACGCCCCCGCTTGCCGGGGAAGGTTCTACCGAGCCGTGCGCAATTCCGTTTTGATCCCATCCGACTTTTTCGTATCTTTGTGAGCTATTTTGTTCCGAAACAATGAAAACGACCCCGATATTCCTGTTTTCCATCCTGCTGCTGGGCGCATGCGGCGGTCCGGCGGCGCGCGCCAAACGCCCCGGCGCAAAGGCGCAGGCCGCGGCGGCCGTGCAGGCCGAGCCGAAAACATACACCTACCGCATCGCGGCGACCTACCCCCACTCGACCGGCGCTTACACCCAGGGGCTGCAATACGTCGACGGGACGATGTGGGAAGGCACGGGCCAGCACGGCGAATCGGTCGTTCGGAAGACCGACCTCGCGACGGGGAAAACCGAGGTCATGGCGCGCCTGCCCCGTTCGGAGTTCGGCGAAGGAATCACCCTGCTCGGCGGGAAGTTCTACCAGCTGACCTGGCAGTCCAACACCGCGCACGTATATTCGCTGGAGAACGGTAAACTGCAAAAGATCCGCGACTTCCGCTATCCGGGCGAAGGCTGGGGCCTCACGACCGACGGCGAGAAGCTCTACATGTCGGACGGCACGGCCACGATCCACACGGTCGATCCCGCGACGTTCCGCCGCGAAAAGCGCGTGACGGTGACCTACAAGGGCGCGCCGGTCGAATACCTCAACGAACTGGAGTGGATCGGCGGCAAAATATGGGCCAACGTCTACACCACCGACCAGATCGTCGTCATCGACCCCGCGACGGGCGTCGTCGAGGGCGTCGTCGACCTCGCGGGGCTGCTGCCCGAAACGGAAATGACCGCGACGACCGACGTGCTGAACGGCATCGCCTATGACGCCGAGGGGGACCGCATCTTCGTGACGGGCAAAAACTGGCCGAAACTCTACGAAATAGAAATTACCGAAAAATAAATGACGACAACGCTATACGACCAACTGGAGCGCCGCATCCTGCTGCTCGACGGAGGCTTCGGCACGATGGTGCAGGGCTACGGACTGCAGGAGGAGGACTACCGCGGCCGGCGGTTCGCCGGCTGGCCGGTGCAGCTCAAGGGCTGCAACGACCTGCTCGCGCTGACCCGCCCGGACGTGGTGCGCGAGATTCACGAAAAATACCTGCGGGCGGGAGCCGACATCATCGAAACCGACTCGTTCAACGCCAACGCCGTGTCGCTGGCCGACTACCGGCTCGAAGAGTGCGCTTACGAGATTTCGAAGGCCGCAGCCGGAATCGCACGCAGCGCGGCCGACGAGTTCACGGCCCGCAACCCGCAGAAGCCGCGTTTCGTGGCGGGGGCGGGGGGGGCCCCCACACCGCCCGGCCGCTGG
>OGQV01002287.1_pt1 | contig 11779 bp, 6 predicted proteins | sample 1553311 | NCBI WGS metagenome assembly OGQV01 (sample SAMEA2579976, study PRJEB22360) | human gut metagenome
CGGAAGCGGATCTCCCAAAACAAGACGTATCTCGTCTGCCATATTTTGCTGCTGTTTCTGATTCTCGGATGCTTTCATCCTCAGGCCGGCCTGCTCTCTGTCAAAGAAATTCTTTTTTTCAAGCAGCTCCTCTTTTTCCTTTTCAAGACGCTCCAGGGACTTTTCCACTGTTTTCTTTCTTTTTGTATTTTCCTGGGCTTTCCGGATTTCTTTTTCACTTTCCGCCAGAAGATCCTCGCACTGTTCCTGTGCCCTTTTTACCATAGAAGTCAGCTGTTTCCACACAGTCATAAAATCCTCTGTCTGTCCGTTCCCGCTTTTATTTTTCTTATGAAATTCCTGAAACTCTTCCAGAAGCTCTTCTGCACTGGCTACGATCTGCCTCCAGGATGCATTGCTCTGTTCCTTTAAACTTCCTGCTTTCAGGCTTTGATCTACAGAATCCTTTTCCATTTTGTCCAGCTTACGTTTCTCGTTATCCAGTGTTTTCTGATCAACTGTCTGTTCTCTGGAAAGCATTCTGGGATTTGGATGACTCAGGGACCCACACACAGGACAGGGCACTTCATCCTTAAGCTCCCGGGCCAGAAGGCCTGCCTGCGCATCCAGAAAAATATGGAATATCTGCTGATAATATTCTCTCTGCTGCTGTGCATCTCTGCAAGCAGACTGATACTTTTTCTGCTGCTCTTTGGTTTTATCATAAAGGCCTTGAAATCTCCGGATCTCAGCGATAAGTCCGTTCAGTTCTTTCTTTCTCCGCGTCTGTTTTTCTTTTTCTGTGAGCGCTTTCTGCAAATCCAGCTCAGAATTTCCCAGCTGTTCCCGTTCCGTTTTCAGCTGTTCCATTTCTTTCTGCTGCTGTTCTTCCTGCCGGATGATCTTTTTCTGCTGTACCTTACAGTTTTCCAGCTGCCGTTCAATCTCTATTCGTTCTTTCTGCAGCTGCTCCAGCTCCTGGTATTTCTTCAGCTTTTCCTGTTTTTCCCGGATCAGAAGTCCCAGTTTCTCACATCTCTGATCTGCATCTTTATATTTTTCCGCCTCTTCCGATGCTTTCTTAAGTTCCGGAAGAAGTTTCTCAAGCTGTTCTCGGGCAAGCTTTCTTTTTTGTTCCAGGCCTCGTTTCTGTGCGGAAAGATTCAGCATTTTTTCCATTGTCAGGATTTCCCGGTCCACTTCCTCTTCCTGTTTCCGAAGTTCATTTTCCCGGCGTTCTCCTCTGTCAATAAACAGCTTCAGGAGCTCAAGACTCCGTTCCAGCTTTCCTTCAAATTTCGATTTCCTGAGCCTTAAAAATTCCTCCGCTTCTGTTCCTGCATCCGTCTGAAACCTCACTCCATCCAGATACTGTGCGATACTCCGGCGCATTTCATCGTAATCTTTATATCGGGAAATAGCCGCATCCCGGAGTCTCATCTGGATCTGCTGGTAAAGCCCTGTGTGAAAAATCTGACGGAAGATCTCGCCACGCTGTACCGTTCCTGCCAGCAATAATTTCTGAAAATCCCCCTGAGCGATCATCGCTATCTGTGTGAACTGGTCGTAACTCAGTCCCAGAAGCTGCTCCACCGCCGCAGTCACATCTTTTGCTTTTGTCACTGGCTGACGTTCATCCGGATAAATAAGCTGTGCTTCTGCTTTTCGTAAAGTCAGTCCTGTGCCTCTTTTTTTCGGAGCCATATATTCCGGACTCCGACGCACCTGATAAGTTTTTCCCTGGTAGGAAAAAACAAGTTCCACAAATGTTTCTGCGGAATCTTTTGCATACTTGCTGCGGAACATGGCAGATTCCCGTACTTCTCCACTGGCTCTTCCGTACAGTGCAAAGGTGATCGCATCAAAGATCGTGGTTTTTCCTGCCCCGGTGTCCCCGGTGATCAGATAAAGTCCGCCTTCTCCAAGTTTTGAAAAATCAATTTCTGTTTTATCTGCATAGGGCCCGAAGGCGCTGATAGTCAGTTTTTCCGGTCTCATTTTACACCTCCTGAAGCTTCCGTATCAGTTCTTCGGAAAACTTCCGCTGCTCTTCATTCATCGGCTGATTGTTCTGCAGCTCAAAAAATTCCTCGAAATATTCCATCTCTGATTTCTGTGTGGTTCTCTCTGTGCCGGCAATTTCCTGGTTCTCACGTGTACGGCGGTTATCATAATCCAGACGCATAAGGTTTGGATAAATGGTACGAAGTTTCTGCATTCCGTCCACGATATCTTCCTCATCTGTCAATGTGATCTGCACATAATCATCCGTATTTGTGTCCTTATAATTGGACTGTGAAGTCAGCTCCATATAAGTACCTTTCAGTTTTCGCATATCACGCAGCGGCGTCAGAGGGATCTCACGTACATCAGGGCTTCCTTTTTCTCCAAGTTCCACAACCGTCACGGATTTCTGCTGGCCTGCCTCGGAAAACGAATATTTCAGCGGTGTCCCGCAGTATCGGATCTTCGGACTTCCCACATTCTGCGGACTGTGGATATGTCCCAGTGCTACATAGTCAAAATCCCGAAATACTTCTGCCTCGATCTGGTCGATTCCTCCCACAGAAATTTCCTCAGAATCACATTGCATTGCACCAACCACAAACTGATGGGCAAGCAGTACATTTCTCTGACTTCTGTCAATTTCCATATGCTTAACCGCTGCCAGCACCGCCTCCTGATAGGTGCGGATATCTTCCACGTCTTCTTCCCCTTCCAGTGCATGTCGGACCGTTGCAGGACGGATAAATGGCAGAAGATGAATCCACACTTCTCCATAACTGTCCTTTAAACAGTACTTTGCTGTTTTTCCATCGTATACCGGTGACATACATATTCCACTGTCACTCATAATATGAGATCCAAAAGCGATTCTCTCTGCACTGTCATGATTTCCACTGATAGCAAAAACGGGAATCTTTCGCTGCGCAAGTCTGGTAAGAAAACTATCAAAAAGCTGCACTGCCTCCGCAGATGGAACGGGTCTGTCATAAAGGTCCCCTGCAAGAAGGATCCCATCCGGTGATTCCTGATCAATGATCTTCAGGATTTCATTTAAGATATATTTCTGATCTTCCACCATGGAAAACTCATTTACCCGCTTTCCAAGATGAAGATCCGATAAATGGATCAGTTTCATAGACCACCTCCAGCTGTCACCCAGCCTCCAAACAACTCCGGTTCAAGATCAATATCGCAGGCAGCAAGAACATCTTTCAGCTGTATCGGACTGCTGACACCGGTTACCGGCACTGTCTGGAACGGCTGATGGAAAAAATATGCCAGGGACAAAGACTGCAGGCTGTCCCCTGTTTCTTTCTGAAGTTTTAACAATTTCTGATAGGTTCGAAGATTCGTTTCATTCCAGTAGGATTTCTTCATGCTTTCTGAAAGATCTGCAATCTGTGACTCTTTCTCCTGCATCCAGGATGCATCCACCTCTTCATCCGTATATGGAACTCCCATTTTCTGAAGTTTTGAGAAAAATCCCATTGCCGTGGATGAAAACGGAATGGAAGCCGCACCTGTCTCACAGTGCCACCTGTATTCCTCCCGGGAAAACTCCACAAGTGTAGGGTCCGGATTGGTATTTCCACCCGGATTGATTCCTGCCAGGCTCCACTGATTGGATACTGCCGTAACGCCGCTTTTTTTCCGTTCTTTCAGGCACTGTTCCAACGCTTTCAGTCTGTCTGTTCTGTAATTGGAAAATCCGAAATATCGGATTCTGCCTTCTTTCTGCATTTCTTCCAGGATATCCACGATCTCTTCCACCGGTTTTTCCGGATCATCTCTGTGAAGCCAGTAAAAATCGATCACCTCTGTTCCCAGAGTCCTTAAGCTCTCATCCAGATCTGCACGGATATCCTCCCGGTTCACTCTGCTACGGCCCGGATTTTCAAAAGAATAATGTGCGCCCTTGGTAGCTACGATCACTTTCCCCCTGGCTCCCCGCGCTTTCAGCCATCTGCCTATGATCTGCTCACTGCAGTTTCCGTGTCCTTCCAGCCACTTGCAGTATACATTGGCTGTATCAATAAAATTTCCACCTGCCCGTACAAAATCATCCAGGATTTCGAAACTTTTTTCCTGATCTGTTTTATCTCCAAATCCTGCTGTTCCGAGGCAGATGCGGCTGACATTCAGATCTGTATCATTCAGCTGTATATATTTCATTTCAGTAACCTCCCATATTCGTTATATCTGTTTCTATTATAACTTTTTCCCTGTGTCCGAACAGTATGTTTCCCGCATCTATGGACATTATAACATAAAAAATCCCCCGGCATATATATGCCGGAGGATATGATATCTGTTATCTTAACCGTATGATTTATTTGTAGAGTGGTCCGTAGTTCTTGCAAGCACGGAAGTCTGCACCCTCTTTTTCCATACCGAATGCGTTCCAAGCTGCCGGACGATAGATATCCTTCTCAGGAACATTGTGCATGGATACCGGGATTCTCAGCATAGAGCACATTGTGATAAGATCTGCACCAATGTGTCCGTAGGAGATTGCTCCATGGTTTGCACCCCAGTTGTTCATTACATCATAAGCTGTCTTGAACGGTCCTTCTTTGCCATCGCATCTTGGAGCAAACCATGTACATGGCCATGTATAGTCTGTACGTTTCCACAGCTTGTCAGATACTTCTTCAGGAAGAGCTACTGTCCATCCTTCAGCGATCTGCAGAACCGGTCCAAGTCCTTTTACAAGGTTCAGACGGATCATTGTTGCAGGCATCTGAGCACGTGTTTCATAACGGCTGGAGTATCCGCCTCCACGGAAGTATCCGTTGTCGGCCATACACCACTCTGTGTTGTCCATGATCGCTTTCTGGTCTGCCTCTGTAACATCCCACCACTGTTTCATAACTGGTGTTCCGTCAGCCTCTTTAGCCTGTCCGTTAGCATCCAGGCAAGCAGCACCGGAGTTGATCAGATGAAGGAATCCGCCAGCTTCTTTGGCAACACCCTCAAGGTCATATCCTGTTGCTTTCTTAACTGCCTCCGGGCTCCAGTATGTACGAACATCAGCGAAGATCTGTGCACGTCCTGTAAGGAGTTTCATGAACATCATTCCAAGTCCGTTAAGAACATCGTTCTCTGTAGCAAGGATGTACGGCTCACGAGCGCCATTCCAGTCGAAGGATGTGTTCAGCATAGCCTCTGCGAAGTCACCGTTCGGATAGAAGTCTGTCCACTGTCTCTGGCCCTGGAATCCAGCTGCAAGAGCATTGTGTCCGATTGCTTCCTCAGAGAATTTCGGATCAAGTTTGTCACAGCCGTTCATCAGCTCTTTGATGATAACTGCCATCTTAACAACAAACTCGAACTGCTCCTCTTTCTTCTCCGGTGAGAACTGAAGCTCTTCCGGGTTCTTGTCCCAGCCGATCTTGCAGGTCTCTTTTGCCCATTTGAGAGCTTTCTCAAACTCTTCGTGATCGTAGATACCCTCGGTCATACGACGGATGATCTCTACCTCATCAACAGACTCAACTCTCATTCCGAGATAGGACTCGATGAAATCAGAATCGATGATAGATCCGCCGATACCCATTGTTACAGAACCGATCTGCAGGTAGGATTTACCTCTCATGGATGCAGCTGCAACTGCTGCACGGCCGAATCTTAACAGTTTCTCTTTAACGTCTTCCGGAATGGATGTGTCGTCAGCTTCCTGAACGTCATGTCCGTAGATACCGAATGCCGGAAGGCCCTTCTGTGCATGTGTAGCAAGAACGGATGCCAGATATACAGCACCAGGTCTCTCTGTTCCGTTGAATCCCCATACAGCCTTGATTGTCTGTGGATCCATATCCATTGTCTCAGCTCCGTAGCACCAGCATGGTGTAACAGTAAGAGTGATATCTACACCCTCTTTACGGAATTTATCAGCACATGCAGCGCTCTCACCAACACGTCCGATAGTTGTATCAGCGATAACAACTTTTACAGGCTCACCGTTTGAATATTTCAGGTTCTCCTCGAAAAGTTTTGCTGCGGATTTCGCCATGTTCATGGTCTGGTCTTCCAGAGATCCTCTTACATCAAGAGCTCCTCTACGTCCGTCGATGGTTGGTCTGATACCGATAACCGGATAGCTGCCTACTAATCTGCTCTTTGCCATAGTAACAATTACCTCCTAGATTTATATTCACTATTATAACTTACATTTTTTCAGGTTCTGACAACTCCTGTCCGAACTATGTTTTTATTATACGATTGCATCTTGTAAATTACTTGTGTTATAATAGCAAAAAGCAGTACAATATTCACTTTTTTATATAAGTTCCTAAAAAATCTATAAAATTTATGAAAGAAGGGTTTTATTTTGCACGATCTTGGAAGAAATGAAGACAGGCTTCGGGGAACCTACGAATTTCCTTTTGAGTTTCACCATATTGACAGTACGCATCCCCGCTATGTCATGTCCTACCACTGGCATGTGGAATGTGAAATCATGCGGATACTCCAGGGCACACTTACCGTCACTTTAGACGAAAAAAGTTTTACAGCCAAAGCCGGAGATGTGATTTTTGTCAACAGCGGAGTTCTGCATTCCGGAATTCCTCATGATTGTATCTATCAGTGCATTGTTTTTGACATGAACATGTTTCTGAAATTTAATTCCGTCTGTACTGAATATATGCAGAAGATCAGCCACCAGGAACTTCTGATCTATCATCATTTTACTGAAAAACATCCGGACATCCAGAGATCGGTAAACTCTCTTTTTGATTCTTTCTGGCAGAAGAAACCAGGATACGAGCTGGTTGTGTTTGGACAATTTTACCACTTTTTCGGATTGGTTTTTGGTAATCATTACTACCTGGAAAGCCTGCGGAAAACCAGACGAGATTACAAGCGCATTGTCCAGCTGAAGCAGGTCGTGGAATTTATTGAAAAGAACTATGCCAGCCCCATTACCCTGCAGGAGCTTTCCGCTTCGGTCTCCATGTCTCCCAAGTATTTCTGCCGGTTCTTTTCCGAGATGACCCACCAGACCCCTATGGATTATCTCAACCGCCAGCGGATCGAACAGGCCTGCTGCCAGCTGGCCACCACCGATGACTCCATCACAGAGATCGCATACCGGAACGGGTTCAATGACCTGAGCTATTTTATCCGCACATTCAAAAAGTACAAGGGGATCACCCCCGGTAAATATAAGCGACGCTGAAATTATGACAAAAAGCAGGATCTCACACATATGGTGGATATCCTGCTTTTTCAGAAATTAAGCTGTTTTATTATTTCTGTGATTTCTCCTTTGCATCTGCTGTCTGTATGTAAACACAGCTTTTTCGGCCTGGCAAAGAACTGTCATGCCGGAACGGATTCCCGTTTCACAGACGGGCTATGTTCATGTCTTTTCTGAATACACGCTCCTCTTCTGTATGAGAAAAAGCCGGCAGGGCAGATTTTCTGCATGAAAAAAGCCGACGCAGATCGTGTAAGATCCTGATCACTGTTCACTCCATGACCAGCACCAGATTATGTCTTCATGAAAAGCGGATACGATCATCCACCTCACTGCTTGCTTCTGACCAACGGATATCTCATACGGTCGGTCCATCTACTCGAAGGGATTCCACGGCTGCATAGAACTCTGCTTGCGAAATGCCTGTACACCGCACCTGAACGTGCAGCAGAAAAAATGTCTCAGGAAAAAACAATCCGGCTGCTCCACGGCCGCCGGACGTTTCCTGCTTGTCTTATTCTAACAAATGCCTCTTTAAAATGCAAGAAATTTCAGAACATTTCGCTCTTCATTTTACGACAGCAAATGTCTCTTTCTTACAGATTTTGCGCCGCATCGATAAACCTTTTTCCGTATTTTTCGTACTTGTGCCTGCCGACTCCTGTCACATTCAGCATTTCCTCCTCGCTTCCAGGTTTCAGAATGCACATATGGATAAGGGTTTTGTCGGAAAAGACCATATACGGAGGAATTTTTTCCTCTCTGGCGATCTCCAGACGAAGCGTGCGGAGTTTCTGGAAAAGTGGCTCATCCTCTTCAGACAGTTCACCAACCGCAGATTTGGGAAGCCTGCTCCGTTTCTCTTTTTTCTTCGTTTCCTGCTCTTTCGGCATTTTCATTGTGAGGGTATGATCCTCCTCCAGAAGCGATTTCGAAGAAGCGGTGAGTTTCACAATGGTATATCCGTCATCGGTCAGATGCAGATATTCCCGCAGTACCAGATAATTAAGGATCTGACGCAGCCGGTGCGCCGGGATCTTTGCACAGGCTCCATACTCCGGATTTCCATCCATATCGTACTGCCGGATCTTGGCCGTGGATGCGCCACGCAGAGTATCCAGTATCACATTCACACCGTATCTCTGCCCGCTGCTTTCCACGCACCGGACCATGGCCCTGGCTTCCCGGGTCACATCCTGCTCCTCAAACTCAGTCTGGCAATTCAAACAGTTTCCACAGTAACTTTTTCCGTATTCGCCAAAATATTTCAGGATATACTCACGCAGGCAGTCATGGGTAAAACAGTAAAAAGTCATCTGCTTCAGCCTCTCCTGATCCCGTTCCCGCACCAGACGCCAGGTTGCCGCATCCAGCTCCTGGTTATCCTGCCCTCTCTCAATGAGATACTGGTTGGTGACCACATCTTTCCCACTGTAGAGAAGAATACATTCTGCAGGATCTCCATCACGGCCTGCACGTCCAGCTTCCTGATAATAGCCCTCCATGTTCTTTGGCATATTATAATGAATGACGTACCGAACATCAGACTTGTCGATTCCCATTCCAAATGCATTGGTAGCTACCATCACATGACAGCGGTCATAGATAAAATCATCCTGGTTGTTCCGGCGTTCCTCATCAGAGAGCCCTGCATGATATCTGGTGGCAGTGATACCGTCCCGGATCAGTTTTCCGCAGACCTCCTCCACCAGTTTTCTGGTCAGACAGTAGATGATCCCGCTGTCATCCGGATGCTCCAGTATGTAGTCGTGTACTTCCTTGTATTTATCTTTCGGCGTTTTTACCGCAAAGTACAGATTCTCCCTGTCGAATCCTGTCGTGGTGCAAAAAGGATCCCGAAGCCCCAGAAGCCTCGCGATATCTTCTCTTACCTCTTTGGTTGCCGTAGCTGTAAAGGCGCTGATCACCGGACGCTTTGGAAGCTGTGCCACAAACTCCGCGATCTTCAGATAACTTGGTCTGAAGTCCTGTCCCCACTGGGAAACACAGTGTGCCTCATCCACTGCGATCATGGAAATATCCGCACTCTGAGCAAAATCCAGAAATGCATCGGTGGTAAGCCGCTCAGGTGCCACATAGATAATAGGGTAACGTCCTGCTTTTGCGTAACGCAAAGCTGTAAAATACTGTCCCTGTGTCAGGGAGCTGTTTAGGTATGCCGCTGAAATTCCTGCCTGGTTCAGGCTCCGCACCTGATCTTTCATAAGTGAGATCAGCGGCGAGATCACCAGGGTGATTCCCTTCATCATCAGGGCCGGTACCTGATAACAGATCGATTTTCCTGCCCCGGTAGGCATTACCGCCAGGACATCTTTTTCTGCAAGAAGCGCATCGATCACCGCCTCCTGCCCTTCTCTGAAAGTATCATACCCGAAGTGGGTCTTTAAAATTTCCTGTTTCGTCATAGATCGACATGATCCTTTCTTCACAAAGCGGACAAAAGTATCCGCATTCACTGTGTAACTTTACACCAGATAACTGCTGTTTTCCGAATGTTTTATTTTAACATATTTCCGGATAAATTACCAATTGATACAAAAAAATCACAAAGTAACCTTTCCTGCACCTCCTGTTATAATGATATAAGAGAAAAAGTCTGGCACTCCGGCTCTGTCCGGAATATGCAAAAGGAGGTTTTGCCATGTGTAAAAGAAAAATAAAAACTGTGAAAGTACTTCTTTCCCTGCTGCTCTTTGCAGCCGTCATGTTTCAGATTCCCAGCGATGTACACGCCCAGGTTGAAACCATGACCACAAAACCTGCACTCTGTTCGAAAGCAGTATCTTACAGCTCTGCCGCAAAAGCATCCGCTGCGAAAAAAGCAACTGCAACTTTCCGTTCTTCCAAAACCACTCTGTGGGTCGGTCACAAAGTTACCATGCGTTCCCTTATCACTCTGAAGGGCGGCACCAGCCTGAGTATCAAAAGCGCAAAATCCAGCAGACCATCTGTTCTGGCAGTTTCCGGAAGCTATCTGGTCCCAAAAAAAGCAGGAACTGCCGTTGTCACCGCAAAATTAAACGGCGTCAGCCGCAGGATCACCATTACTGTATCTAAACTGGCTGCCAAACCTACTGTCAAAAATCTGAAAACCAGTGTTGTCGGTATCAAATATGGCCCGAATAACATGAAAACCTATTACACCCTGAAGTTTACCAATACTTCCGCGAAAACAATCACAACAGCAAAAATCCGAATTACCACAGGCTTCGGTATCTACGATCAGATGTACTGGACCAGAAATCTGACTCTGAATCTGAAGCCCGGAAAATCCATGACGAAAACCTATTTTATCCAGAATATGGTCCAGGCTCCGGAAAAAAGTGATATTTCCGTCAAGTGCCTGAAACTCAGCTGGAAATAGGCCAGTCCTCTTCCCATTTACCAGAATATCACCCGTTATTTGGTGTAGAGCAAGTAGCGAAGCGGATTGCGAATATCCGCTTGACCCGAATATCCGCCTGACCTGGCATAAAAAAATCTGCAAAGACTCTCTGTCTTTACAGATTTTTTACGATTTATAAGTATATAGATTTTTCTTTTCTGTATCTCACAGCACTTCTTTCAGTACCTGCAGTCCATATTCTGCAAGGCTGTTATCCTCTTCTCCGGTACCACCGCTGATACCAAGACCGCCGATAATGGTATCGCCGACTTTCAGCGGTACACCGCCTCCGAATATCACGATATTATCGCTCATTTTTCCAAGGCCATAAAATGTCTGACCCGGCTGTGTCAGTCTGGAAAGCTCCATGGTGGACATCTTCACAGCAACAGATGTATAGGCCTTTTTTACGGCCATATCGAAACTTACAAGAAAAGATCCGTCCATCACATGAACCGCAACCGGATTTCCGTCCGGGGTGCATACCGCAATTACAGAAGGCTTGTTTCTTCTGAGGGCTTCCTGCTCAATCTTCTCGATGAGACGTTTGGCAGAATCCAGTGTGATACGTCCCTGGATTCCCATACGCTTCAGCACTTCCTGGATCATCGCTGTATTTGCTGCCATACTATCATTCTGTGCCATCGCTGTATTTCCTCCTGCTGTTGTTGTCACAGTCTTATCTTGCACATTAAAAGCCTGTACATCATTTTTCTGCGCCAGCTGTGGATCCTGTCCCCCTGCATTCGCCACTGATGCATTCGTCGCAACATTTGCAGTATTTTCAACTATTTCTGTCCCGGCATTTTCTGATCTCACAGCACCTTGAACACTTTCAGCAGCTTCTGCCTTCTTCTCTTTGATCTTCGCAACATCCACATACCTTGCCAGCACATAAAAATAATCTGACAGCCGGTTCATATATTTCTTGGCTCCGGTATCCGATCCGAACTTCACGCTGACAAGCGCAAGCTCTCTCTCAGCTCTCCGCGCCACAGCTCTTGTCACATCAACCTCAGCCGCAACTCTGGAGTCCCCCGGCAGGATTGGAAGTTTCTCCCCGGAAAAAATTTCTTTCATCCGGCCAATCTCTTCCTCCAAAAGCTCCGTCCGGTCTTCGCTGACCTTAAATTCCCGATTATAAGGATCAGAAACCCCATCTATGATCTTCTTCAAAGTCTCCGAGA
>OGQV01002290.1_pt1 | contig 11767 bp, 9 predicted proteins | sample 1553311 | NCBI WGS metagenome assembly OGQV01 (sample SAMEA2579976, study PRJEB22360) | human gut metagenome
CATATCCTTTCGGATTCCTGGTTTCTGTTATTTTAAATTTTCCGGTATTATCAGCTGTCTGCAAAAGTTCTTCACTGACATAAAGCTGCTGTTCACTGTCATATTGCAGAACTGTTCCTGTTGTCTTATACGCTTTCCTGGCAGCACTGTATTCATACAGCGTAAACTCTGCATCTTCCAGAATATCTCCGGTTTCTTCATCCGTTTTCCGGATTTCAATTTTCCTTTTATTTTTCTGATAATTCAGGGCTTCAAAGGTAAAGGTTTTAGCTGTTCCTGGCTCTGTCAGCCTGATATCTTTCTGCCAGTTTCCAGTATAATTTACAGGTGCTTTTGTCTCACGGATGCGGAATTTTCCCTGATTATCCTCCGTATAAGAAAATTTTTCCGAATTATAGGTTCGCTTCTGTTTGTCATAAGTCAGTGCTTTTCCGGTTTTTCCATAACTTCCTGTCTTCTTGCTCCATTCATATAAAGTAAATGCCGCACCGGCAAGCGGATCTCCGGTATCACCATCTTTTTTTGTAATAACAACTGTTCCACTGATATCCATAATATCTGTCACACTTACAGCCGTTGTTTTTCCGGATAAAACAGTAAAACTTTTAATCGCTGTGCTTAAGAGATAGCCTGTTGGTGCCTTTATTTCTTTCACATAATATTTACCCGGAATCAATTTGGAAAATGTGTAAACTCCCGTTTTATCTGTGGTTCCGATCTCTATCCTCTGATCTTTTTTATATCTGGTACGGTAACCGGACTTCAATGCTTCTGCCGCATAGATCGCATACTGTGCACCTGCAATCTTTTTTCCGGTATTAGCCTCTGTCTTGGTAATTTTTACATTTCCGTAACCAGATGGTTTCATTGAAAACGTGAGCTGTCCTCTTGTTCCCTGATATACGTATGCTCCAAAATCCTGCACTCCATCTTTTCCTGTCTGTGATTTTCCATCTACCAGAATATAAGAAACCGGCTGTAACAGCATTTTACAGGAATACTTTTGTGATGCTGACGTCTCCAGTGGAAAGATCAGGTAAAAGCGGGCCCCATCTTTCAGAGTCAGACTTGTACCACTCATCATATTCGGACTTGTCAGATGTGCTTCCCGGTCTGCTGCACTTTCCCAATAGGCAAGCTGCCAGGTTGCTGTGGCCGGCCTGGTTATTATAATCCCATTTCCCGCTTTTCCTCCATCTGTTATTTTCAAAAGCGGGCTCATCTGAAATCCGTTTTTCATACTATTCGGTATATACGGCAGATTGTCCGGCCTCGATCGAAATACACTAAGTGGAATTGTCTGACCAGTTGCAGATATCCAGCCGTTTTCTCCATAAACAGACAAAGCAGCTTTATTTCTGGGTGGAATCGTCAATGTCCTGATCTTATTCAGGAAACGGTTGATTCCCACATGCTCCACCTCAGTTTCTGTCGCATAGCCACAATCATTAAAATATGCTTTAGAAAGAGCAATGTGTGTAAAAACATATCGATTCTGCCATTTCGACCAGTTTATGTGACCGCAGGATGGATCATAACTGGTTCCCAGATCTCCCGGACCGCCATATCCAAAATACAGCAGTTTCTGAACTGTAGAATTTTTCAGCACTTTGACTGCATCATTTTTCAGTGTAGTGCTGTCCACGCCATCTTTTGTGGCTTTCAGACAATATAAGGGAGAAACTTTTTCTGCTCCCGTATCATCTACATAGTGTACGGATCGATAAGTGCAGCCCATGCGGGTCTGGTTTCCGGATCCCCAGAAATCATTTGCAGCTGTCCAGATTTCATCACAGTAAACTCTTGTCCAGACATCCAGGTAGTACTGAGAAGCACCCAACGCAGTAACCGCAAGAGTCTCATTGTCGTCTGCCGTTACCTGTGCACTTTCCGTCTGCGTAAAACTCTCCGCAAGAGCCGGTGAAAACGCAATCATTTCTCCATTTTCAATATCCTGGATCAGTTCCTGTGCTTCTTCGCTGTTTCCGGTCAGAAGATCTGCATTTTCCTCCGAAAAGACCGCAAAATCCGCTTCCTCACCGGACTGCTGCTCTTCTTCTGAAAAAATTTCTGCTGTTTTCTTATCATTTTCAGAAAAATTTCCAGACTGTTTATTTTCCGAAATCTCTGTTTCGGAATCACCCTGTGCCAGTGTTTCTTCTGTATCAGAAACTACATTTTGTTCCTGCTGTATACTTTCTGTTTCTGATCCACCATCTTCTGGATCTTCATTTTCCACAGCTTCCTCTATCTCTGGCAGATATTCTGAAGAGATTCCCATAACCGTACTGGCAGAAGCAGCTATGAAGGAACCAGAGATCAGCAGTGCCAGCAATGTACCGGTTATTTTTCTTTTCAATTTTTTCTTCCTCCTTTCCTGAGTACCAGAATTCCGGCAAGAAGGGCCACTCCTTCCAAAATCAGGAAAAATCGGATTCCTGTATCATCTCCTGTTTTTACCGGAGCTGTTTTCCCGGAGGAAGCTCCTGTTTTCCTGGAATATCCATCAGAATTTTCTTCTTTTTCGGACTGCCCGGCAGGAGTTTGAGATGGCTGTATTTTTTCTTTTTGATCTTCTTCTACGGAAAATATCCATTTTACATCCCCGTTACGAAGTGCAAAATCATTATTAAGCTCTGATGGAACTGTAATCTGGAACTTCATTTCTCCGGATTTTCCCGGTTGGAATATTCCCAGCGAAACAGCTTTATTCAGAGAAACAGCCAAAAGATCTCCGGAATACAGTTTCTTTCCATCCATTGATATCACAAGCTTTAACTTTTTCAGAAATTCCTGATCTTTCACAGACTTACATTCCGCTGAAGTGCGGAAAAAAATCTCCGCCGTATTTTCCGTTGCATTTTTGATCTTAACAGAATCCTCAAGAACATCTCCCGGCATTGCCGCAGAAAATCCTGCAAAGAAATCTTCCGGAGCCGCGATCAGTTTATGTGCGTCTCTCTCAAATACTCCCCTGAGCTTACCCTGACTCTTCCGTTTTACAACCCGGCCGTTGGTATCATGTATGCATCGCAGGATCTCCTGATTTCCCCAGGGCGACATAGCATTAAAATCCGGTGAAAAATTTGCAGCCTGAATGGCATCTGCCACGATCGTGATCCCCAGTTTTTTCTCCTGATAAGGTTCTGTCCATTCTTCCGGTATTGTCACTCCGGTAAAGATATCTGCGCTTTCTCCCTGCTCCAGCTTTCTGGTACAGTAAAAATACGCACCTTTTTTTACCCAGTATTTCGGCATTCCCGTCAGATTGGTGTCATTTAATCCTTTTCGGTTTTCCAGGTTATCTGCATACGTGATCTTCACTCTTACCCAACACGGTTCCGAACGATTTGTGATCCTTGGGATTTTGGATATCCTGTCACCAGGAAGGACCATTTTCTGATTCTGATACAAAATTTCTTTTCCATTCTTTTTTTCCAGTTCTTTCATCGAAATATTGATATCACCGGTAGAAATATGGTTCGTCACAGTTACTGAATCCGAAAATTTTCCATACGCAGATACACACATTGCAATACTGCCAGCTGTCAGAATTCCCGCCAGTATCCATTTAAGAAATTTCTTCAAGCTTTTCACTCCTCTCTGTATCTGCAGATATCGGGTTTTTAAAATAGTTCCAGGCACTTTCAAAATCAGAAAATCCTTCTGCCTGAACCGATTCTTCATACACATTGATCTCAAAGTCAGTAATACTGTCCTTATATGTATCATCGATCTTAGACGAATCAATGCGGAATCCGCTGCATAAAGGTGTGGTTTTCTCTCCTTCCGTGACAACATTTCGATAGTAATAATACCCGTCTTCATTGTTATACAGCCAGTTTACTGTATCCAGTCCAAGAAGTTCCACCCCTTTTCCAACATCATAATTGGAGTAGGAAAGAGCCATTCTCACATAACAATCCGCATGAAATCCTCTTTCACCACCGGAAAAGTTTCCTGTCCAGATTTCTTTAATATAGGAAGGATTCTCTTCCACTGGTGTCGGAGTCGGATCCGGAAAATTTTCTTCTATTTCTGTTGTCACATGTCCTACTGCCAGTGTATTTACTTTCTGATCAGAAGCGGAAAGATATGCAGCTGTTCCTGCTGTCAAAAGAAAACCGGCAGTAAGAAAAAAACATACAGAAATTTTCAGATTTTTCATCTGGTGACACCACCAGCCTGTCCTTTATTCTGATTTACATATTTCTGATATGCAGCCTTGGCCTGTTCCAGAACAGTTGTACTGTCATCCCCGGTATTCATGGACTGAATCGCATAAGCACGCACCGGCATATCCAGCTGCTGTGTATCCAGCTGTCCTTCAATGATATTGGCAAAAGTTACTGTGTCAAACAGTGTTGTTGTTTTTTCTCCCGGATTTAAAATATGGTTGTAAGCGTAGGTATACACCATATTCTGTCCGATTTCCTTTTTTTCCAGCTGTGTCCAGTCATTGTTCTTTGCATAACTGAAAAGTTCTGTTTTTGCCAGGGCATTTCTGGTCCCGTCCTGAGCCGCGGTAATTACTTCACTGACAGGCACCGACACCTCAAGATACACAAACGCTTCGTTTACGCCAACATTCTTTACATATGGATCTTTTTTGATCACCTGAGTAGGAACAATCTTTGTATTCTCTTCCGGTTTCCACCCTGGTTCATCCAGTTCAATATCTACTTTACCCACTGTAAAACTGTTGGTAGTTGTTTCAAAATCTGTAAGATATGCCGCAGTTCCTCCAGCTGCCAGTGCTGCGATCATTGCTCCAAGTGCGATTCCTTTTACCATTTTTCGGTTTTTCATCATAAATTCATTCCTCCATGCAATTTTTTTTATTCTTTTTTGGGGTATATGCCAGATCAGAGATCACTGACAGACCTGCCATAATACATACGGCAGTAAATGGGATCCGGGCTTTCAGAAAATATATGATATAGCCCAGATAAGGCAGGCAAAAGACCACCCGCCCGATGATCTGCGACTTTGCCACAGGAATCGGATCTGCGTTCTTGTTGGCGTCGCCTTTTGTGATAAAGGTACCTTCTTCTTTCTTCACAACTCTGTGTGTAACAACGGTATCTTCATTATGAAATGTGATAATATCTCCCGTTTCAGGGGAATACGCTCCTTCTTTTGTAAAAACAATGGCTCCTGTTGGAATCTTCGGTTCCATGGATCCGGAATAAACCACATATGGGCGTATCCCGAAAAGACCCGGAAGGAGAAGTACCATAGCAACTATGAGCATCAAAAACAAAGCTGCATTAAATATACATCGAAACAATATTTTCATTTCTATATTCTGTTTTATATACTATTTTGACAAAGATTTCCTGCTGTGGGAAAAGAAGTTTTTTATCCCGATCGTCCGAAAGATCTGGCGGCGACCGGCCCCAAATATACTGGTCCATAAAAACCTGCTTTCTGTCTGTTTCGCAATAAAAATTGTGGATATCATATGGAACGGAACCGTTCCGAAAAGTTCGTCTTATAAAGACGCTTATAGATAAAAATAAGATCTGTTTCAGATGTTGTTATTATAAAACCGGACTGCTGATAAGTCAACGAAATTCGTCCGACAAAATTCGACCATAAATTCCGACTTTCCAGAGAATTCCAGAAAGGAACTGCCACAGTCTTTTACTCCGGCAGTTCCCGGCAATTACTGTTGCGTAAGAGAATAAATGCACTCCAGCGGAATCATCATGATCTCCTGTATTTCTCCTCTTCTCTGTTTTTTCCTGTAACCGGAATTTCGATTCGAAAAGCCGGCTGATGTATTGTTTCGCCATAAAACTGTTCAGGCCTTCCCATATTTCTGCGGTCCGACTGTTTCTCATAATCCATAGAATATCGTTCCAGTTTTCCTCTTGTACATTTTTTCAGATGACGCGCCAGGCGATAGCCTTTCTGACCAGCAGAAAATCCCTGTTCCTGCCTGTAATAGATGATCTTTTTTCCTGAACTGCAAAAAACCAGGAGCCCCCTGCTTGCATATTCCTGAAAGATGCGTATCAGTGCTTTTGTCTCATTTTCACTTGCCGGCTGCTGGTGTATCTTTTTTCTGTTGCAAAAACTGGTCGGAAAATTTAAAGCCGGATCCATTCCCCTGGCATTGCACACAAATTCATCACAGGGAACATCCTGCATTTTCAGCATCTGACGGAAAATGGGATTTCGCACAGTATTGTAGCCCTTCCGGCAGATCTCATATCCATCCGGATTGACCACCGGTATGATACAAAGCCTGGTCTGATCCAGGAGCTTTTTTACCTCATAAAGCTCGTCCACGGTCCAGTTGCATTCATATATTCTGCAAAGCTCCAGTGCCATCCTGGTAAGCCTGTCCGTCATCTGTCCATCCGTTCCGGAAAAACCGGCCACACAGAAAATACAGGCATCTCCCTGTCCGATCTCCAGCATAGGGATCATCCGGTCATCGTGGCTTTTTCCGATTACCCGAAACTGTGTAAAGCTGCTGTAACGCCTGGCTGCCTCCCACAGTGAATAATAAATTGCTTCGTAGGTTTTATCCTGTACTGTATCCATGATGTTCCCTTCCTTCCATCTTTATACATGTTCATTATTATGTATATTATGCGAAAGGGCATAAAAAAAGAACCGGTTTAACACCGATTCCTTTTGTTTACAAAATAATTCAGGATACCGCCGCCGATGATGATCACCAGCGCAACTGCAACCACTCTTTTCGCTGCTTCCTGAGGAAGCTGGCCCTTGGAGCCAATGGAAGCCTCATAAAAGGTCAGTGTATAATCGATCTCATGAGGAGCACCCATGGCCAGTGTATCTGCAATCACTTCCATCTTATCATCCAGGACAGTTACCGGGACAGTAAAAACAGAATTTCTGCCTTCCTCGCTCTCATTGAGATATTTTTCCCCATCTACGATCATATAATCATAGTTGGAGCTGCTCCACTGGAGCCGTGCATACATCTTCCCCTCTTTTACCAGCATCAATGTGGGGGAAGAAACGCTGGCTTTTCCGCTTCCGCCTTCCAGCTCCACCTGTATGGAATATTCTCCGTCCTCCAGATCTGTCTTCACTGCGTTCTCTCCACCTGCAGCCAGAACCTGTATCGGGCATAGCAACAGCATAGTCAGAAGAAGCAGCATTATTGTTCTCATCCTGTGTTTCATGGTTTTCTCTCCGTTTTTTATTTTTCCTTCGTATCACTATAGCACAACGCTCCTTTTCTGTAAAGAACATCTCAGAATTGTTGAAATGTCTCTTCTTTTCCAGTATAATAGAGTGAAATTTGCATACAAACGAAAGGAAATGAACAGAGATGATCGAAACAAAAAATCTCACAAAAAAATTCGACAGTTTTACTGCTGTGGATTCTCTGGATCTTCGCATAGAAACCGGCGAATTTTTTGGACTTCTTGGTCCCAATGGTGCCGGCAAAACTACTACGATCAGTCTGCTTTCCACTTTGCTTCTGCCCACTGCCGGAGAGATCCTGATCAATGGACAGACATTGGGACGCAACCGACCGGATCTGAAACGTAAGATCAGTGTGATCACACAGGAATATTCCATGCGTCAGGATATGAATATGGATGAGATCATGGAATATCAGGGACGTCTTTATTTCATGCCCAGGAAAGAAATCAAAGAAAAAACAGAAGAACTTCTGGATTTCTGCGGACTTCTTCCTTTTCGAAAACGTACGGTACGTAAGCTTTCCGGAGGAATGAAACGAAAACTCATGGTATGCCGCGCTCTTCTCACAAGTCCCGAAATTCTTCTTCTGGATGAACCTACTGCAGGAATGGATGCGCTCTCCAGGCGGCAGATGTGGAATCTTCTCCGTCAGCTCAACGGAAAAAATCTTACCATTCTTTTAACCACTCATTATATGGAGGAAGCTCAGTCTCTCTGCAACCGGGTAGCGCTTATGGATCACGGCAAGCTGGAAGAGATCAACACGCCCTCCGGTCTGATTGAAAGTCTGGGTAAATATACCGTTGACCAGGAAACTCCCGAAGGTCCCAAAAGCCACTATTTTCACAGCAGAGCTGATGCTATTGCTTTTCTGTCCTCTCTGGACGGGCAGTGTACCCTTCGTGAAACAACTCTGGAAGATGTTTTTGTAGAACGTGCAGGCAGACACCTGATGCAGCGATGATCTGCCATATATCATATTACTAATAGAATGGACGATGAATATCATGGGAATACTTACTATTTTATGGGAAAAATGGGTGGAATTTCGAAGAGATTTTTATAAGATCACACTGGCTGCCATGATCGCACCTTTAATGTATCTTATTGTTTTCGGAATGGGAATACAGACCTCTTCCCACGGGGAACCTTATCTGAACTTCCTGATCCCCGGAGTCGTTTCACTGACTACTATGAACGGAAGTTTTAATGCAATTGCCCAAAACTTAAACGTACAGCGTCTTTACGAGAAGGCATTTGACCAGGTCATGATCTCGCCAACTCCTCTGTGGCAGTTTATTGCAGGTCAGATCATCGGTGGCAGTCTCCGCGGTCTTTATGCAGGCGGGATCATTCTTCTGCTGACTATGCCCATTGGAACGGGACTGGTCTTCAATGGATGGTCTCTGCTGGTAATGTTTTTAAATGGTGCTGTATTTTCCGCAATTGGAGTTGTCGTTTCTTTCCTTGCGAAAAATCATGCGGATGTGCCCCGTTTTTCCAACTATATCATTATGCCAATGGCTTTTCTGTGTAACACATTCTTCTCTACAGAAAAGATTCCGGGATTTCTCGGCAATTTCGTGGCTGCACTTCCTTTGTCGCAGACCAGCCATCTGATCCGTACCATCGCTTCCGGCGGTGCGGTAAACTACATCAGTATTCTGATCCTGGCAGCTTATCTTGTTGCATTCAGCATTGCCGCTTCCTGGTTTATCTATAAGAAGAAAAATCTGTAACCATGCTCTGCAACTGATGGTTTCTGCTCATTGAACAAAACTTGTCAAACGGATATTCGCAAGCCATATCCGCTACTTGCTCATAACCGAATAACAATTATATATCTGACAAAAAATCACCGGCTTCTCTGAAGATTGAGAAACCGGTGATTTTTGTTATATCTTTGTTATCCTATTCCGTGATCAGATATCTTTTTTTCTTCTTCTCACAATTACATATCCGCCTGCAAGAAGTGATGCCACGGCAAGTGCTGACATTGTTCCGATCGGTGAATTATCGGCTGTAGATACCGCACTTCTGGAAGTACTTCCATTACCTCCATTGGAGGAAGTTGCTGATGCCTCTCCTGTTACCGTTGCATCCGGATCTGTACCTGTCTGACCGTCTGTACCATCCGCACCAGGAGTTCCCGACGGAGTTAACTCTGCAGATTTGAACTGATATACCGCAGACTCGATGGTATCAAGCGGCTGCCAGTTACCATTGGTGTAAACATATTTCTGGAAGAATACATACAGATTGTAAGTATCTGCTTTTTTAATTCCTTTGGTAGAGCCGATCTTCCATGCTGTATGCTGCTGTTTGGCAGTTGGATTGGCAGCAGTGCTCCAGTAAAGCGGAACCCACTTCACATCACCCTCATTTGGATTCGGATTTGTCGTTCCTGCACCGATAACCGTAAAATCATAGAAGGTATTCGGATAGAACTGAAGTGCATCATCCAGTCCCTGCACAATACTGTCTGTTACAGGCGGAATATTTGCTCCCGGTACATTAGTCGGAGATGGTGTCGGAGTTGCCGGTCTTGAAGACTGAGGCAGTGTAATCTTAAAGGATTTTGCTGTTTTTACAACACCATTGATCGTTGGCTGTAAATCAATATCTTTTCCCTTGGAATCTTTCGCTGTGAGGTATACTTCAATTTCTTTATCCGGAAGATTATTAAGTTCGATATTAAAGGATTTATCCGCTTTGATATTTATGCTTCCGCTTCCACCGTCTTTATCGGATCCTTTTACTTTCCAGGTGTAGTTACATACACCATCTGCACCGATGATACAGGTAACCGTAGCGGAAGAATGATCACGCCAGCTTAATCCGGTCCAACGGAGAGACGCTTTCGTGGTAGTAGTTTCTTTCGGACGTTTGGATTCAAGCAGTTTGATCCTCTTGGAGACTTCCTGTTTGTCTTTATCCTCGAACCATACCAGAAGATCAATCTTGTTCTTGGAATCAAGCTTATCCAGCGGGATTGAGAAATTACCTGCTTTGGAAACATCAACTTTGTTCTTTTTATCATTTTTTGCAGTTTTACCACGTACTACCCATTTATAATAACAGGTTCCTGCTTTGGTAGTATTCAGGGTTATGGATACCTTTGTACGGCTTGACCACTTGGAGCCAACGGCTTTTATAACTGGTTTGGTAACCGGAGCCGCAGTCTGTGTAATGGTCTTTTTTGCAGGCTCTGCATTTACAGATCCATCCGTTGCTTTTACCCATACATAGAGATCAACTGCGCCGCCTGTAAGGTTCTCAAGAGAAACGCTTGCTGTTTCTCCAGCTGCGATCGCTACGCCCTCAGTGGCGTCATCTATGGATGGAGCTGCTGCACCTTTCGCAACCCATTTATAGTAGTATGTACCGTCTTTATCTGAGGTGATCGTTGCTGTTGCGGTAGTTGATCCGTTCTTCCATGTAGAGCCTGTGATCTTAACGGTCGGTCTGTTGGAGACGAGTGCTCCTGTAGTGGTATCTACTTTAAAATTCTTATCTCCCTCATAATGTGGAGCCAGAACGCCAAGCGCTGCTTTAAAAGCTTCATCTGTGACATCTTCAGATTTTGCGATAGCAACATAATTCTCTGCCGCATTTTCTACAGAAAAACCGATCTGTGGAGACGTGATCTCTCCATTGACAACAATTTTTCCGTCTGTACCTGCAAGCACTACATTGGCTGCTGTCTGGCCGTCTGTCTTTGTATTTCCGGTGATCGTTGGCTCAGTATCTGCTGCTCCGTCACCTTTCTTTACAAGGATCATACCTGTACTGTAGACAGCTCCACCATCAGAATGATTGTTACTGATCTGACCACCTGTGATCTGAACAGTTCCACCTTCATTAAAAATAGCTGCTCCTCTTGCAGTTGTCGTATTATTGGTAAGAGTAATGCCTGTTGTCATGGCAAATTTCGCACCGGATGCTACATGGACCAGAGAACCTGTCACCTGTGTTTTACCTTCAACGGAACCATCAACAGAGAGTGTTCCGGCTCCTTCCGCAACATCTCTCTTTGCCATGTAAAGGATACCGTTTACATCGAAAAGATTGCCGGCATAGCTGTCCGCACGCTCAATTTTGGCATTCTCATCTTCTCCGACAATTGCAATTCCTTTATTTGCCGGAATTGTAACAGTGTTTGTAAGGAAAATCGTTCCACTGATAATAATCTTTGTAAGATCTGACTCCTGTACATTCGTCGTATCACTCAGTTCCGGAGCTTCATTGATAACTTTCTGAAGTTCTTCTTCACTTTTTACCACAGTTCCCTGCTCCGCTGTCTCCGCAGCAGCCGCCGCCTGTTCCTGTTCCAGCTGCTGCTGGGCAGCCTCGGCCTGAGCCTGTGCTTCTGCTTCTGCCTGAGCCTGCGCTTCTGCTGCCTGGGCCTCAGCATCTGCTGCAGCCTGTGCCCCGGCATCTGTATCAGTCTGAGCATCCGCCTGTCCATCTGTATCTTCCTGCTGGCTGTCCGCTCCGTCTACATTTGTCTGGGCATCAAACTCTGTGCCATCTGCGGCTCCTGTATTCTCCTCTGCAGCCTGGGCCTCGGCAG
>OGQV01002301.1_pt1 | contig 11728 bp, 8 predicted proteins | sample 1553311 | NCBI WGS metagenome assembly OGQV01 (sample SAMEA2579976, study PRJEB22360) | human gut metagenome
ACGCTATCGATTAGAATCGTAGCTTCTCGCGTGTAAATAAAACGAAGTTCAGGATTCTCTATCAATTTCACCACAAACCGCTTAGGATGCTTTATCAGGTCTTCTGTACGCAATAAATCTATACCAATAGAAGTTTCCGCTTGATTAGCAGACATCACATACTCAGTTGCAAATGCCTTAAAATCCACTCCTTCTATCGCCGACAAAGTATCTGTATCTGAATACACTTCAATGTTAAATTTACGGTCATAATTTGCAGTATTTCCATACAGACAAACTTTCAATTGAATTGATTGCATCTTTATATCGGAATTTTTTAACCCCCAAGCCACTCTAAGTGTATCAGAAAATATTCCCTCATCTGCAAAATAAATTCCGCTATCTCCTTCGTAAGTGTTGATATCCTTTTCACATGATACACAACTTACTAATATCAATAATAAAAATAATAGATTCTTCATAATAGATACATTTTAATTATACTGACTTTCTGCATCAGGTATTGGAAGCACATAATTCGACAATTTCACTGACACTAAACCATATTGGTCTGTAGCAGATTGCATTTCAGTTTTTTTGTTGCGCTTGTACCAGAAAAATAGTTGCCCCTCTCCATAAAACTCTTTCTTCCACTCTTTTTCTAAATAATAATTTACATCCCATTCTCGTACATTCCCCAAATTACGATGATTTCTGAACGTATTAAAATATTTAGCACGTGTTGGTCCATCTGTTGATGTTTCAGAAGCTATCATATACATCTCACTGATACGAATCATCGGTATCATTTGATTATACAAAGAATCTGTACCTTGAAACTTATTAAACACTCTATATGTTGTGCCTGAAATTTCTACAGTTCCGCTTAAAGAACTTGAATAGCGATAGTCTGCTTTATCTGACTCGAACACATAATTAACAACATCTCCACGCGGAGCCAACAAGGTATTAAGTTTCAAATTAGCACCATCAAACAACGAAGTATATAATGTATTTCTGTTCAAATTTTGCAAAGCAAACATAATTTCAGTAGAAAACACTCTATCTGCACTCTTAGAATTATCTAATTTCATCGGAGTTACCCATGGAAATTTTTCCTCTTGGATTTTAATGACAGACTCGGCATAATAAAGAGCACGTTCTTTGTTGCCCATATATAAATAAGCACGTGCTAATAATCCCTGTACGGCATAATAGTTCAACCGCAAATTTCTATCCTGAAGAAAAACATCTTTAGCATTTCCCTTCACACCATATTTCACAATGGGATCGTTTACTAACAATTGCTCTGCTTGCAACAAATCTTCAATAACCATGTTCATAAAGCCATTTGCAGCATAGGATGGTGCGGCATCAAACTGAAATTCCTTATAATAAGGGATTGAAATTGCCGTTGAATCCTCAGTATAAATAGGTCCGAACAAACGAAACAAATCAAAATGCAACAAGGCCCTCAATGCCAATGCTTCACCTTTAATCAAATTATAATACTCTCCTGCAAGCACATCACTATGAAGCTCTATATTTTTCAAAATAAGATTAGTATTAGCAATCAATTTATAGGCTGTGCCCCAAATACTTGTAGTCTTACCTCTTCCTGCAGAACCATTATACGAGAACTCCATCAACTCTTTATTGCTCTTATTTTCATCTCCAATAGCATATCGCTGAGCTAAAATTTCTATAAATTCACATGACAGATTCTTACCATACAAATCAGAACTATTTAATTCTATATAGACACCATTCAGCGTTTTCTTAAAACCCACCAAGCTAGAGAAATTATTATCTTCAGAAATTCTATCACTCGGCTTTACATCCAGCCAATTTGAACAGGAAAAACCAACTCCTCCCCAAAGGCATATAAAAATTATCAAATACTTTTTCATACATCATCCAGTTTAGAAATTAATAGAAACGGACATCGAAACACTCCGTGCAAACGGATAACTTATACCTCGTTCATCTTTAATCGTAGAAAAACGACAAATATCATTCATATAAGCACTTACCGTCAATCCGGAAAATCGGACATGCTCCATCCACCTTTGTGGAAACTCGTAAGCCAAACGTGCTGATTCTATAGCTATATAATTGTTATCTTGCACAAAACGCGAAGATATTGGTGTTATCTCAGTGCGAGAAATACCTTTAAACTTTGTTTTATCGCCAGGCTTTTGCCAACGATCGTACAAAGCTCGTCTATCCTGATTCTGCGACAAACCGGCAACTGAAATATTCTCTACTTTTTCATATAAAGTACTATTAAATCTTTGACCGCCTAAACTATAACGAATATGCAAGTTCAGAGAAAAACCTTTCCAATATAACGAATTACTCCAAACACCTTCTACATCAGGATTTGTATTACCCACAACGACTTCATTATCGTAGCTATGTTGAAATGTAGGCTTTCCATCCTTTGTCAAGAATATTTCCTTACCTGTTGCAGGATCTATACCTGCCGAACGCACCGCCCACAACGCTGTTGGACTACCTCCATCATAATATCGAGTCAAGTTCTTTGACAAATTTTCCTTGTTATACTGGTTTAATTTTCTACCAATCTTATCATAATACGTTTTAACACTTCTGAAAGAAAGACTCATCGTCCAATTAATACGTTCTTGAGGACGGTAGATAATAGCATATCTGACAGTTCCACTGACACCTTTATTTACTTGTTTACCGATATTACTAAGACGAGATAACATCCCGACAGATAAAGGAATTCCTATCGAAGCCAATAATGGGTCGGTGTTCTTATGAAAATAATCGAAATTAATATGGAAACGATTCCACATACTCAAATCAAAGCCCACATTAATATCTGTTGTCTTCTGCCATTGTAAATCCGGATCTCCGAATGTACTAACCAACAAACCTGTCCCAAAATTATTCTGCAGCCAATTATTATATTGATAGGTTGTAATCGTATTATACGAACCAAAGTTTTGATTACCGGGATTACCGACAGAAGTACGAATTTTCAACACATCAAGAATATCGGTATTATCCTTGATAAAATTCTCATTATGAACATTCCAAGCAACCCCTACAGCCCATGTCGTCGTAAACTTTTTATTAGAACCAAACACAGAAGTTCCATCCATTCTAGCATTTGCATCCAACAAATATTTATTCTTATAGGAATAGCCACCGTTAAAATAGAAATTTGCAGAGCGGTTCTTTAAATCACCATAAGAAGGTTTGCCATTATCCGGATATTTATTAGAGAAGCCTGGAGTTGTATAATTTCCCTCTGGAAAACCTACTGCCGAAAAACCTTTGGAAATACTCTTCCTTTCGCTTATCGACATTCCCAATACAGCATTGATTTGATGAGCATCATTGAAAATCTGTCCATATGTCAGGGTCAAATCCCCATCATAAGAAAAATCATCTCTTCTCACATCATTATACGAACCCTTCTTCAATAATTCCACTTGGTCAAACTCCGTTGCCTCAGGAGACGTAAATCTTTCGGAATCGGAAGTTTGTTTTGCAACTCCAAAACGACCTCTTATGTATAGAAAATCAAATGGACGGTATTCCAAATTAAAATTATTGCGAACTCCAAACATTTTGCTTTTATCATAGCTGCTTAATGCGGCATTCCATAATGGATTACCAACAATCTCTGAAGCATCCGTTGCACTGAATTCATTATCTTTATACTCCAACCACTTTTCTACTATACCATCAACCGTTCTTTTAGGATAATACGGATTTGCATGAGCATATTCAGAAAAAGGTACAACAGGATTAGTATATTTCGTAACATCCACACTTATTTTATTAGAGAACGTTAATTTCCCAACGCGATACAATAAATCAAGATTCCCACTAAAAATATCACGAATAGAAGATTTCATCACGCCTTGTATTTTATTATAGCTACCACCAAATCCATAACGAAACTGCTCGCTTCCCCCTTCCACATAAAGATTATGCCTCTGATTAAAGCCTATCCGAATCGGTTCTGAAAGCCAATAGGTATCAACACCTCTCAACACATTGCTTAATAATTTATTATAACGGACTTCTTTTAACTCCTGATAATCTGCAATATTCGATTTAAAGTTACCTGCCAAACGTTCAAACTCCAATTTTTCAGCAGCATTCATCAAATTATAATCAGTTAAATCTGCAAAAGAGATTTCGTAATTACCGTTATATGATAAACGTAGCCTACCCCCTTGAGGAACTTTTGTTTCAACCACTACCACTCCGTTCGCAGCTTTAGCACCATAAATAGCAGTTGATGCAGCATCCTTCAAAATAGTAACAGATGCTATTCTGTCCATACTCAAATCCATAATTGTCTGCAAACTAGTTTCGAAACCATCCAAAATAAACAGAGGCTGATTAGGATCTTCTCCAAACTGTTCCTTCAAACCAACAATGCTACTCTTTCCACGAATTTCCAAATCGGGTAATTTATTTGGGTCTGACCCAAACTCATTGTTTTCTAACACAGCAAAAGCAGGGTCCAATACTTTCAAACTCTGAATCAAATTCTGATTTCCTACACTCTTCAATTCTTCCGCCTTATATGTCTGAGAAGAACCGGTAAAACTTTCTTTTTTTCGAGTATATACACCAGTAACAACGACTTCATCAATATTCGAAGATTCAGTTTTCAACAAAACATCCAAATATTCCCGCTTGCCCACAGTCACCTCTACAGTCTCATAACCAACAAATGAAATCTCCAAAGCAATAAAATTATCAACAACTGTCAACTCAAATTTACCTTCCATATTAGTGGCTGTTCCCAACGAAGTTCCTTTAATCTTAATGGTCGCTCCAGGCAATGGATCTCCTGTCGTTTTATCTCTTACAATACCTTTTATTGTCCTAGATTTAATCTTTTGATCATCCAATCGTACAGACTCACCACGAACAATAATAGCTCCATCACGAAATTCAAACCCTAAATTTTTTCCCTTTAACAAATCATGCAAAAAGTCTTTCAAATCCACCATTTTTGCATTAACATCTACAGTCCCCTTATTTTGTACCAAATCATAATTGTACAAAAAATCATAACCGGTTTGCTTAGTAATTTCATTAAAAACTTTTACCAAAGACACATCCTTCATCTTCAAGCTAACTAATCCATTCTGAGAATAGACTTCTGCAGAAACAGAAAGTGCCCCTAATACTAGCAAACAAAACAAATAATTCATACGCAAAAACATTTTACGCAGCCATATTCTTTTTCTTAACATGGCATTCTTTAATAATCTTTTTTTCATACATTTGTTAAATTAAAATTAAACGTTGCCTCAAATGCTTGCCGGCTTATATGAGGCATCACTTCTCAACCGGAAATACCTCCCTATTTCCGGTTTTTGTTAGTTCTTACAATAATTACCCGTTCTGCAATTTCAAAATCTACGTCATTAGTTAGTTTTATCATGGTTAATAAATTATCAATATCCTCATATCTTTTCAACCGTCCTGAAAAACGCAATTTTCCCGCTACAGAATCCGCAAACACCACATGAATATCATACCAACGTTCCAAAGTCCTCATTATTTCTCCCAATGGTTGCTTGTCAAAAGCATAATATCCGTCCTTCCAAGAAGTGTAAAGATTCGTATTCACTTTCTGCACTTCAATCCCTACCACGCCTTTTTTACAAACGGCCTGTTCCGCCGGAGTCAAAATACAGTCTGCACCTTCTTCATTCACTACCCGCACAGAACCATTTACCAACGTTGTCAACACCTCATCCCCACCTTGTACTGCTGCAATATTAAACTCAGTTCCCAATGCCGTAACATCCACTCCATTCACACAAACAACAAATGGACGTTCCGCCTCTTTTGCCACATCGAAATAAGCCTCTCCTTTCAGAAAAATTCTACGTTCACTGTCACCAAAAGCAACCGGAAAACGCAACTCAGTCTCTGCATTTAACCAAACATTCGTACCATCTTCCAATTTCAACTGGTACTCACCTCCACGCGGAATCGTCAAAGTGTTATACTCCAACTTTTTCTCTCCGTGCTTCTTTACGCCTGCCTCATATTCAAGTACATTCCCCACATTGCGAATTCTGCTGCTATCCTTGCTTACAAATTGTCCCTCTTCCTGCAAGTCCAACTCTTCGCCGGAAGCCAAGGTCAACACAGCCTTCGGAGAACCGGGAACAATCTGAGATTCTACAAATTCAACTTTTACAGCCTGCTCATCATCTTTTTCAGTCAATAACAACACACCAACACCAATAGCCAATGTAACGACAGCCGCATATCCCCAACGTACAATTTGCCGGCGAAGCCTTATCATTTTACCAGCTTTTCTTCTAGCGCAGTTATCTTCCCACGCTCGCTGCACATTTATATTATCTTTAAGACCACCTTTGTTCTCTGCATAAAAAATTTGCAACCTGGCGTATTCATCCCGGTTCTGCTTATTCTCGTCCAGCCAAACTTGCAATGTACTTATCTCTTCCTGAGATAACTCCTCGCCATGAATTGAAGCTGCTATAATCTCCCAAATTCTATTTTCCATTCCCACTAATTTTATTTTTATATTATTAATGACACCAAATTCAAAAAATAATGTGACAAAAAATTTATTTTTTTTACACTATTCGGAGACCGAACAAATTATTCCCCCCTATAACCTTCCACCCCTATCTCACTGCGGTCTCACTCCCCTCTCACCATTCTCCGTTCTTCTCCCGAAGTTTCCCCGAAGCTCATCCGAACGAGAAGCCGGGAGCTACGAGGAAGCTACGACTAAAGCTAAAAGACAAGTAAGAGAAATAAATAATTTGCATATATCTATTTTTTTTATGAACATTGTAACAGCGTTTTATACACAAAAAAATGAAAGAAGAGCAAATTATTCTAAAAGGATTACAGCAAGGAAGTGAACAAGCATACAAAGACTTGTTTACAGCCTATTTTTCCGACTTGGTGCTATATGCAAATCATTTTATAAAAAATCAAGCAGCTGCCGAAGATATCGTTCAAGATTTTTTTATCACCTTATGGTTTGAAAAAAAATTTTCCAATATAGAAAATGGCTTAGAAAGTTATCTCTACCGCTCGCTACACAATACATGCCTGAACCATCTGCGCAATGAACAGAGAAAACAAGAAAAGCTTCTGCACATGACGATTGAGAAGGACTCTTCCCCAACTCTAACAACCGAATTAGAAGATAAAGAACGAGAATACAACCAACTTTACCAAGCACTGCATAAACTACCGGAACAATGCAAACAGGTGTTCACTCTCTGCTGTCTGCAAGATATGAAATATCAAGAAGCTGCCGACTATCTGGGCATCTCTATCAATACCGTACGCACCCAAATGGGAAGGGCATACAAAATCCTACGCAATTCATTGGATAGCAAGTCATTTCTTAACCTGCTATTCCTACGTTTCTTAAAATAGATATTTGCTCTATTACCATTTTCTCAAAAATAAACTACCTTTGCACAAATAAATGACAGAAATGAAACTGGTTATATTAACAGGAGCCGGCATGAGTGCGGAAAGCGGCATCAAAACTTTCCGGGACAGCGACGGTTTATGGGAAAATTACCGGATCGAAGATGTTTGTACCCCTGAAGCATTAGAACGTAATCCGGAATTAGTAAACCATTTTTACAATGAGCGCCGGAAACAGCTCTACGAAGCCCAACCCAATGCCGGTCATAAGGGCTTAGCCGAGTTGGAAAATTATTTCGATGTCCGGATCATCACCCAAAATATCGACGATTTGCACGAACGTGCCGGTAGCAAACATGTTCTACACTTGCATGGAGAACTGAAGAAAGTGAGAAGCAGTAAAAATCCCGATTCGATTTACGACCTGAAAGGCTGGGAACTGAAACCAGGGACCCGTTGTGAAGACGGCTCACTGTTACGTCCTCATGTAGTTTTCTTCGGAGAAGCAGTACCCAATATCGAACCGGCAACCGATCTGGTTCGTCAGGCAGATATTTTCGTCATTATCGGTACTTCACTGGCCGTTTATCCGGCAAATCGTCGTCTGTATTTCATTGCCGTTTTTGCCGCCAGCCAGTCTGTTGCACTATGCCCCCGAAGGTATTCCGGTCTTCGTTATCGATCCTAAGATTCCTCAACAAGCACACCGGATGGGCTATCACCTGATTGAAAAAGGAGCTTCCGAAGGAGTACAAGAATTGAAAAATATCTTACTATCCGAAACTCGTTAAAGCATGAATAAAATAAACCATTATAAAAGCTGAATACAAGTGGGAAGAGGTAAAAAACCATTGTTAGAAAAAGTAGAAATACAAAAAATCGCAGCGGAAGGTAAATCCATTGCTTATATCGACGAAAAAGTGTTATTTGTCCCGAATACGCTTCCGGGAGATATTGTTGATGTTCAAGTCACCCGAAAACGTAAAAATTTTATGGAAGGCATAGTCACCCATACCCATCGGTTCTCGGCCTTACGTATAGCCCCGGCTTGTACCCATTTCGGCATTTGCGGAGGATGCAAATGGCAAAATCTCCCTTACGAAAAACAACTGGAATTCAAACAGCAGGAAATCAACGACAATTTGCAACGCATCGGAAAAATAAAACTACAAAATGTTTATCCGATCATCGGATCTGCCCGCCAACTCTATTACCGCAACAAGCTAGAGTTTACATTTTCGAATAAGCGCTTTCTCACCCGGGAAGAAATCAGCAGGGAAGCGGATATAGAGCGTACTCCGGCTTTAGGATTTCATGTGCCGGGACTGTTCGACAAAGTGGTAGATATCGATCATTGCTGCCTGCAAGGATCGTCTTCCAACGAAATCCGGAATTTCATCAAAACTTATGCCCTGAAAAAAGGTCTTTCGTTTTACGATATCCGGGCCCAGCAAGGTTTCCTGCGCACCCTGATCATCCGAACTGCCTCGACAGGGGAAATCATGGTTATCCTCGCCTTCGGACATGAAGATACTGGAGCACGCGAACAATTATTGGAAACGCTTGTCCGGCAATTCCCACAAATCACCTCCCTGATGTACGTGATCAACGAAAAACTGAACGATAACCTAACCGATCAGGATATGTTCTGTTTTCATGGCCGGGATCATATCTTTGAAGAAATGGAAGGTCTGAAATTCAAGATCGGTCCGAAATCTTTCTATCAGACTAATTCCGAACAAGCCTATAATCTGTACAGCAAAACACGCGAATTGGCAGGTTTAACCGGGCAGGAAACTGTCTACGATCTCTACACAGGAACAGGAACGATCGCCAATTTTATCGCCCGTCAGGCCCGGAAAGTGATCGGTATAGAATATGTTCCCGAAGCAATCGAAGATGCTAAAGTCAATTCAGCAATCAACCACATAGATAACACTATTTTTTATGCCGGAGACATGAAAGACGTGCTGAATGCTTCATTCATAAGTAAACATGGACAACCGGATATTATCATCACCGATCCTCCCCGCGCAGGCATGCATCCGGATGTAGTCCAAACGATCCTTCAAGCCTCTCCCGAACGTATTGTCTATGTCAGCTGTAACTCAGCAACCCAGGCCAGAGACTTGCAAATGATGGATTCTGCCTACGAAGTTATAGCTGTTCAACCGGTCGACATGTTTCCACACACTCATCACGTCGAAAACATCGTCCTGCTCAGGAAAAGAGAGTTCTCCCAAACTGATTCGTGTCAGCCCTAGAGCTTTCTAATCGACGGAATCGTTCCTTTTTTGATTAGCACACCTATGGTTCTGATTGAGATTTTTCATCGGCACCGTAGGTGCGCTTATGAATATCAATAATTCGTAAGGAACATCGGACCAAAAGCCTGCATGCGGATAAGGGAAGTATCCAAGTCTCCGTCCGGAAGGCAGTTCCCGTACAAACTTGCCGATATAAAACTAATATCCGCTTCTTTGACAAACGTATAAAACGGAGGGATGAAATAAAAAAAGCCAGGATTGGTCAGGACCAGGAGCCTGTACAATAGCCATGGTCAATCCGGGAGATGGCAATTTCACCGGAACTGTTGTCAATTCTTCCTTAAAAACAAAAAAGGTAAAAGCCCCCCGTACGGTAACTTCTACCTTTTTATATACAACAATACAATCAAACAATTATTTTTCCAGATATGCCCGGATCATCCAAGCCGTTTTTTCCTTTTTCTCGATCATATCTTCCAGGAAATTTGTCGTACCGGCATCATCGGTATCCTCTTCTTTCTCGAGTTGTTCGATGTCCTTACGGATTTCACGAATTAACGTATCATTGTCCTGACTCAGGATAGCCAACATCTGTTTAGCTTCAGGCAGAGGTTCCGATTCACAATGTTCTTTAATGCGGTTGTGCTCCAGATAACCGGCCAACGAACCGATGGGACGTTCGTCCAAAGAACGGATACGTTCTGCAATAGCATCAATATCTTCAATCAACCCATTATACAAATCTTCCATGAAAACATGGTAAGAATGAAAACTTACCCCTTTGACATTCCAATGGTAATTCCACGTCTTTGCCAATAACACAAAATGGTCGGACAGCAAATTATTCAATACTGTTTTGCTGGCTCTCACCATACCTTCATTTAAACCAATATTAGCAGCCATAATAAATATTTTAACAATTAGACTTCATTTATGTATGGCTATATAACGCAATAAATCAGTTTTTGTTACGCAATAAACGATTGAAATAAAAGCCAACGGAACTTTCTCCCCCAACCCGGCAGTTCAAAATTTCAGGGCTCAGATCTTTTTCAGCCAATTGGCCAACAAATTAGTCCACTGATTATGGTATTCGAAATTATTCCGCATTCCCCAGCCATGCCCGCCTTTATCAAAAATATACAATACAGCAGGCACTTTATTCTTTTTCAAAGCCTGATAAAATACGACACTATTCATCGAAGGCACCACTGTATCGTCATCGCTATGAAATAAAAGTGCAGGTGGGGTCTTGGCAGTAACATGTTGTTCGTTCGAGTATTGTGCAATAGCTTCGGCAGAAGGATTCTTACCCAACAGAGCTTCACGAGAACCGCTATGTGTCAACCCGGCAGTCATGGAGATCACTGGATAAAAAAGAATCTGAAAATCAGGCCGGGAACTATATTGCTCCAAACGGTCGGTAGTTCCGCTCTTTCCACTATCGAAATGCGTCGACACGGTAGAGGCCAAATGCCCGCCTGCAGAAAATCCGGCAATTCCAACTTTCGCCGGATCGATACCCCATTCCTCACTACGGCTCCTTACCCACTTCATCGCACGCAAAGCATCGGTCATCGGTATACGATCATGTTGGTTAGGCATCCGATATTTCAATACGATACCTGTAATCCCCTGCTTCACCAGCCACTGCGCAAATTCTTCACCTTCATATCCCATAGCCAGATAAGTATAACCACCTCCCGGACAAATCAAAACAGCCTTGCCCGTATTTTTAGCAGGATCAGGATGAAAAACCAACAGTTCTGCTGTACTATTGTTCGAAATTCCGCCCTGATCATCTACCGTACGGTCCACTTTAATGCCATTATTCTCTTTTACTCCCTGGGGCCATAAAGGAAATACTTCCGGTGTCTGAGCTCCGGCAAGCATAGCACATCCCAAAACAAAACTCAGCAACAAGAACTTCAATCGTTTCATTTTCACAGCTTTAAACATTCTTATTCTACAATTTATAAGGCGAATAAATATAAACATTTTTTATTTTATCCGGTTTTATTTCAGAATCTTCTTTAATTTTTTTT
>OGQV01002305.1_pt1 | contig 11720 bp, 6 predicted proteins | sample 1553311 | NCBI WGS metagenome assembly OGQV01 (sample SAMEA2579976, study PRJEB22360) | human gut metagenome
CTGCTGGATGAAGGAAAAAAGGCCCCGCGGCGCGGCGGCGCGGCGGGCCTTGGTTTATTCCTCCGGTTTATCGTCCTCATCCGGCGTTTTTTTATGCGCCTGTTCGATCGTATGGATCAGGAAGGCGCCCATTGCGGCGATCGCGCCGACGATGCCCCAGCCGGAGCTGTTTGCCGCCGATACGCCGATCAGTTCGAGCAGGAAGCTGAAGGCCAGCGTGCCTGCCAATGCCCAAATCGCCATATCCGTACCTCCCAGTTATCTTTTTCTCAGGATAGCACACGGGGCTGGGAAAAGCAAGGCATCAGGCTTCCAGCTTGTACTTTTCCTCAAACGCGTTATACTGGAGCAAGAATTCGTTGCTGCCGGATTTGACGTCGCCGAGGTACTTGTGCAGATCGATGCGCTCGTTCTTCATGTCGAGCAGACAGCCCGCGATGTTCGAGCAGTGGTCGGCCACGCGTTCCAGATTTGTCAGCAGATCGGACAGTACGAAGCCTGCGGCCAGCGAGCATTCGCCGCGCTGGAGACGGGCGATGTGATTTGTGCGCAGCTCGTCCTTCAGCTTGTCGATGACCTGCTCCAGCGGCTCGACCTGCCGCGCAAGTGTCAGATCGTCCTGCAAAAATGCCCGGCTTGTGAGATCGACGATTTCGCTCACGGCGTTCAGCATCGTCTGCAGCTCCTGCTTTGCGGAGTCTGTGAACGAAACGCCCTTTTCCTTTAACTCCTCTGCCGATTCGATAATATTGACGGCGTGGTCTGCAATGCGCTCAAAATCGCCGATCAGGTGCAGCAGCTTCGACGACTCCACGCTGTCCTGCTCGCTCATCGGCTGCGTGGCCAGATGTACGAGGAAGGTTCCCAGCGTGTCCTCATAGCGGTCGGTATCGTCCTCCCGCTGCCGGACGGAGGCGGCCAGCTCCGGCGTAAAGCCGAGCACGGCCTGTAAGCTCTCATGCAGCGCCAACTCCGCGTCCGCAGCCATGCGCTTTGCAAGCTCCTCGCTCTTGACGAGGGCGATGGCGGGTGTTGCAAACAGGCGCTCGTCCAGAACAGTTGCGGTGTCGGTGCTGCGGCCATCCGGGATGATCCGGTACGACAGCTTTTCCAGCAGTCCGCAGCACGGCAGCAGCATCAGCGTGCAGAGCAGATTGAAGATCGAGTGAATGAGCGCGATATGGAACGTATCGATAGCGGTCGAGACGAACGCAAAGCGGAAAATCGCGTTTGCAGCCTCAAACAGCGCCAGCCAGACGACTGTGCCGATGATATTGAAGCTCAGATGCACGACGGCTGCGCGCCGCGCGTTCTTGTTCGTGCCGACGGAGGACAGCATGGCCGTCACGCACGTGCCGATGTTCTGTCCCATGATAATGGGGATCGCCGCGCCGTAGCTGACAGTCCCGGTCGAGGACAGCGCCTGCAGAATACCGACCGACGCGGACGAGGACTGCACAATGCCCGTCAGAATCGCGCCAGCCAGAACGCCCAGAATGGGATTCGAGAACAACAGGAAGAATTTCGTGAAGTTCGGGTCGTCCCGCAGCCCTGAGACGGAGCCGGACAGCGATTCCATGCCGAACATCAGCGTCGCGAAGCCAAGAAGGATCAGGCCCGTGTCCTTTTTCTTGCCCTTTGCGGTCAGATACAGAATAATGCCGATCACAGCCAGCACCGGCGTGAACGACGACGGCTTCAACAGCTGCACGAACAGGCTGTCCCCGCTGATGCCGGACAGCGACAGCAGCCACGCTGTCACAGTCGTGCCGATATTCGCGCCCATGATAACAGGAATGGACTGCTTGAGGCTCAAAAGCCCCGAATTGACAAAGCCCACGACCATGACCGTCGTAGCCGAGGACGACTGAATGACCGCCGTAACGGCAAGCCCCGTCAGAAGCCCGGAAAATTTCCCGTTCGTCAGCTTCGCCAGAATGGCCTTCAAGGACCCGCCCGCGCGCTTTTCCAGCGCCGTGCCCATCACACTCATGCCGAACAGGAACAAACTCAGCGAGCCGAGCAATGTTAAAAAGTTAAAAATCGTCATATCCGCACAGACCTCTTTCCAAATTCGTTTTATCTGATATAAATTATAGAAAGAGAATGTCAAATACGCGTCCAGAATTACGTTAAATCTTCGTGATATTTCGCTGAGAACCTTAAATCCAAATCAATTCCCGGTTAAACCGCCGCCTTTGCTCCGGTTGATTTTCCCAACCCGGCACGATATAATAAAATAACAAACAAAAAACGGGGGCCTTGAAATGAAAAAACACATCACACGGCTGCTCTTTGCAGCGCTTTTGCTGCTTGCACTGTGCATCGGCGCGTCGGCGGCGGGGACGAGCGGGAAGTGCGGCCCGTCTGCCTACTGGTCATTTGACAGCAGCACCGGCACGCTGACCATCTCCGGCAGCGGCGCGATGAACGATTGTGTATTCCAGTGGGGCGATCCCGATCCACGCCCGTGGAGTGCATATCTAAGCGAGATCAAAACCGTTGTGATCGGGGATTCGATTACGAAAATCGGGAAAGAGTCATTTTCCAGCTTATCCTGCACTACAGTCAGGATTGGAAAAAATGTGCAGGTGATCGGTGAGAATGCATTTATGAATTGTACAAGCCTGACCGGCGATCTTGTGATCCCGGACAGCGTGACCACGATCGACAGATGGGCCTTTTTCGGCAGCGTGATATCAAACGGCACTCTGACGCTTGGAAAGGGCTTGCGGACGATCGGCGAACGCGCATTTACCGATTGCTCCTTCTCCGGCGGTCTGACCATCCCGGAGGGCGTCACAGAGATCGCGGAGGGCGCGTTTTGCTCCAGCAGCAAATACAGCGGTTCGCCCGCGCACGGCAAGATCACCGGCACCCTGACGCTGCCGTCGACGCTGAAAACGATCGGCGCATATGCGTTCGCGTATGAGGGCTTTTCCGGAGAGCTTCTGATCCCGGACGGTGTGACGTGCATTGGCGCGAACGCCTTTGCCGAATGCGACGGCTTTGGCGGGACGCTATCCCTGCCGGACAGCGTCAAAACGGTGGGGGAATGGGCGTTTTATCAGTGCGAGGGCTTTACCGGCCTGAAGCTTCCTGCCGGACTGACCAAAATTGAAAAGCTGTCGTTTGCATTTATGGCTGGCTTGAAAACAGAGGTCGCGATTCCGGAGGGCGTGACGGAGATCGGCGAAGGCGCGTTCGAGTGTTCTTATATGCCGTCCGTCCGCTTGCCGTCCACGCTGAAGAAAATCGAAAAACAGGCGTTCATGCATGCGCATAACCTGACAAAAATTACGCTGCCGGATGGACTGGAAACGATTGGAGACGAAGCGTTTGACGGCTGCCGTTTTAAAAAGGCAATCGTCCTTCCCGCCAGCATCAAATCGATTGGAAAAAAGGCGTTCTATGGATATTCCTATTATGGAAGCGGTACGCTCGGCGCGTATTTCCTCGGCGCAGCGCCCCAGATTGTCGGGACGCTGAACGCCAACTGCTCGTTCCCGTCGGATTGGACGCTCTTTTACCTGCCCGGCACGTCCGGCTGGACGGGCGATACCTATGCTGGCTACAAGATTGCCCTGTGGGACGGCGAAACGCGCTGGGACAACCTGCGTACGAGTAAGTTTGGATACGGTTGGGATAACAAGGGGAACGAGATCGAAACGTCATGGAGCGTCAACACGGACACCGGAAAGATCACCCTGACCGACGATCTGAACGAAGGCTGCGCCGTCGCAGTCTCCTATGACGCGGAGGGCCGCGTTACGGGCATCGGCGTCCTGCGTACCAAAACGGATTTCGTTGTACTCAACCTGCAGGACACCTGCCGCCTGTTCCTCCTGAACGCATCCTCCGCCCCGCGCCTGAACACGCCAATCACCATCAATGACTACCTCCAGACCTGAGACGCCCCCAAAGCCTCCCCTTGTCGTGCCCCGCACGATAAGGGCAGGCGGCATTTGCGTCAGCCTGCCCCGTCTCCCGGAAATTCTGAAGAAACATTTTACAAAATCCCCGGAAATAAAGCAGCCAGCATCTTGCAATTGCGGCACAGTTCGTATATAATTATTCTACGAATACTAGGGGTAGTGTAGACTCTTGCAGCACCCTGTTACAATTTCACCCCGATTGTACGTCCGACCGAGATGAGGAGGAATGCGAAGAATGAAACGCAACCGAATATTGGCCATAGGCATCGCACTGCTGCTGGCGGTGCAGCTGCTGACGCCGCTTGCCTGCGCCGCAGGCACGACGCTCAAGCTCACAGCCCCGGACAAGCTGCCGGACGTTGGACAGACCTTTACCGTCACGGCGGAGCTGACCGGCAACACAGGTCTTGCCGCCGTGCAGCTCAGTCTAGGCTACGACGATTCCGTTGTCGAATGCACGGGCATTGAAAACGGCGCGCTCGTTGCCGGTATGCTCGCCGCGAGCAACCCGTACGCAACGCGTGACGGCGTCGGCGCGATCCTCGCAGCGGCGACCACCACCGCCGTCAAGACCGATGGCAGCCTCGCCGTGTTTACCTTCCGCGTCAAGGCGGCGGGCGACGCGAAGCTGACCCTTGCCGATGCGCTCCTGTCCGACACGGACGGCAAGGCGCTCCCGCTTTCCTATTCGCTCCCGGCGCTGATCGCGCAGGGCAGCACCGGCTCCGGTTCCACCGGCGAAACGCCGGGCGCGGACGATAAAAAGTCCGACGACGACAAGAAATCCGAAGACGACAAAACGGCTGAGGACGACAAGAAGTCCGAAGAGGAGCAGCCCGCAGACACCACGCAGGAGGAAGTCAAAGCCGGCTCCTTCCGCGACGTGACCAGCGCGCACTGGGCCTTCGCCTCGGTCGAACGCGCGGCGGAACTGGGCCTCGTCACGGGCTATTCCGACGGTACCTTCCGTCCCGACGCCGCCGTGACCCGCGCACAGTTCGTCCTCATGCTCTGGCGTATGTGCGGCAAGCCTGCCGCGGCCAAGGCGGCCTCGTTTGCAGACGCCAGCGTGGACTGGTATCAGGACGCACTGAGCTGGGCCGTGGAAAAAGGCTATGTGAACGGCCTGTCCGACACGCGCTTCGGCCCCGACGCCCCCATCACGCGCCAGCAGGCCATGGCCATCCTCTTCCGCCTGAACGGTGGGCAGAGCGGCACAGAGCTGACGCTGACCGGCATCTATGAGCAGACCTTCGCCGACAGCACGACCATCGCCTCCTGGGCGAAGGACGCGACCTGGTGGGCGGTCTACCACGAGCTTGTTTCCGGCGTCGGCGGCAGCCGCATCGCGCCGGAGGCCAACGCGTCCCGCGCACAGATCGCGGCGATCCTGCTGCGGTATGCGGATCAATTTATGACAATGGAGGAAGCGGCATGAAAAGAAGAATGCTTGCGCTGCTGCTCGCAGTGCTGACACTCACGATGCTCACCGCAGCCGCGTTTGCGGAAGACACGGAAGTCCTCGGCGTCTATAATGTGACCGGCCCCCTGACCGTGACGAACGGCACGAAGGACGGCGGCTTCTACGCAGGCGCGGACACGTTCGAGCTGAACTGCACCGGCCTGACCGGCGAGTATTCCCTCGTCCTGCTCCTCGCGGGCGACAGCGCCGTCCCCACAGAAGGAAACATCCAGTACATCGATCAGACGAGCGTGGAGGCTGGCAAGGTGACATTCACCCTCAAGCCCAAGGCCCTGACGGAGGGTACATACAACGTCTACATCAGCACGACCGACAAGGCCCTCGAAAAGGTTGCGTCGTTCAAGTACGGCACAAAGCCGGCGTTTGAACTGGGAAAAGTGAATGATGATGATTATATTGATTCACGTGACGCACTGCTGGTGCTCCAGTACGCAGCTAAAGTGGATGGCTGCGAATTGAACGCTACACAATTACTGGCGGCTGATGTAAACAAAGATGGAGTAGTGGATTCGAGAGACGCGCTGCTTATTTTGCAGTATGCAGCGAAGCTGATCGATACGTTTTAAGGATAGGTGAACAAATATGAAAGTTAGGCTGAAGAGAGTTCTCGCGCTGCTGCTTGCAGCGGCAATGTTAGCCAGTTTTTGCAGTGTCACTGTTTTCGCTGGTGAAGTTGCAAAAGGAACAAACGGAAAAACCATTTATTTGAACTGGACATATTACAGCGATAAAAAGGTAACGAATAAAGTCGATTCGCTGGAAGCTGACACGGAATACTACGCAAGATTGGGCTTCTCCGGAAACCCGATCGATCAGGGCGCACTGGCTTCCATTTGCTCGTTTTCTCTGTATGGCTCATTTGATACTGAGAAAATAGAGGCGGAAAGCATTCTTTCGGGGGATGTTACGATCCAGAAAAACATCATCGGGAATGAATTCAATCTTCAGTGGGCATCGCCTGACGGCATTATCAATGAGGATGAAGAACTGCTTGCACAGGGCTGCCTGGCGAGAATCTGCTTTAAGACAAAGCGCGCAGTCAGCAGCGAGGAACTGCATGGTCTGTTCAAGGTGAACGCAAAGCTTTCTTCTGGTGAAGAAACGAACATCGGCGATGGCGTTATCGGAAATCCGAGGCTCTTTACCATCGTCGAATGCCCGGCATTTGTTGCCCGCCTCGCGGACAACGCACCGGATTTCTTCCCCACCACCACTGCGGCGAAGATCGCAGAAAACCTTGTCGGTGAATACATCGACGAAAACGGCAATGCGACTGCGGTTAGCGACTTCACCGTCACGCTTCCGGCCACTGGCCTTGTGGAAGGCGAAAATGTCGTCACGGCCAGCTATAACGGCTATACCTGCGATGTCACGATCACAGTAAAGCCGGATACCATGACCGGCATTTCGATCACACACGAACCCAACATGAGCTACAACAGCGGCGATAAGCTGAACCTGACCGGCCTTGTCGTTTCCGCGCAATACGCAAGCGGCGATACGGTTGAGCTTGGCTCCGGCGTGTACGCGACTGACCCGGCAAAGAACACCGAACTGACAGTCGCTGAACACAATGGCATGCACATCACGGTCAAGGTTGGCAGCTTCACTGCGGAAACGACCGGCGTTCTGACTGTGAGTCCCGCCAATATCAGCGGTGCTTCCATTGAAAATGTCGGCCCCTTCGAATACACCGGCGAACAGATCAAGCCCGAACCGGCGGTCAGCCTGAACGGGAAGGAGCTTGTAAAGGACACGGATTATACGCTGTCCTATGACAATAACACCAACGTTACGACAGAGGCCAAGGTGATTGTCACAGCTGCTGGAACCGAGTACACCGGTTCTGCCGAAAAGAACTTTGAGATCAAAAAAGCCACCGGCAAGCTGACGCTGAATGTCAACAACGAGGAAAACGCAGTTACGATTACGTACGGCGACTCCATCATGTTCACCGACGGCAACGGTATCGCCATCGGCGGGGGTAATCCTTCTGATGTCGTGATCTACTATAAAACAACGGACGAGAGTACCGGTGCAGTATACGACAGTACATCGACACAGTTGAACGTCGGTACCTATACCTTCTGGGCCGTCCGCTCTGCGGATGCCAACCATGATGCGGCAACCTCCAACGAGGTCGTTGTGACCATCACCCCGAAGAAGGTCACCAATCCGACGCTGACCGTCGTAGGCTTTGGCAAGGGCCAGGCAAAGGGTTCCCTTACGTTCAAGGACGTGACCGGCGGTCTGGCCGTCCCGACTGGCTATAATTGCTACGTAGGCTCGGAAGCCATCGGGAATCCTGATAACGGTGATAACTTCGAGGCAGGCACCACCTATACCATTGCCATCACGCTGCACCCGGCAGCAAACTATGCGTTTGACGAGCTTGATCCGGGCTATCTGACCGTTACGATCAACGGGGAAGAGCAGAAAGCCAAGATCGAGAAGGGGCCTGAGTTTAACGGCGTGTCCGAATATCAGGCAGTTGTAACTGCTACGACTGCGGATAAGGATACCCTCGCAGTGCTTCTGACTCCCGGCACTACGCCCAATGCGCACTATGGCATGAAGCTCAGCGACCTCAGCTTCACCGGCGGCACGGTAATCGTTGCCGGTGATGCAAGCAAAACGCCGGTCGACGGCCACTTCGAATGGGTAAATCCGAACGAAGACGTCGGCGACCCGACCGTTTACGACGGCACATCTGAGCCGTACGGCAGAGCATTCGCGGCAAAGTTTGTCCCGACTGACAGCGAGAACTATGCCGAGCTTTCGCTCAACGTTCGTGTGCACGTCCATAAGGCCACAATTTCTATTTCCGGTATTAACAGCTGGAACTACACAGAAGCTTTCAAATATGACGGCACTGTGCACACGGTTGAACTGGTGATTCCGGAAGACCTGCAGGGCAAGATCAAGGTTGACTACGAAAACAACACGGCAACGGACGTTAACACCTATAAGGCGGCTGCAACGATCAGCGCGGTGGACGATGCGCATTATGCAATCTACGAGTCCGTTACGACCAGAGAACTGGATTGGGCGATCGTCAAAGGCGACCTCACGCCTACGGACGCAGAAAAATCCGTGCTCTTCGGTACAAAGGAAGTCACGGTTACTCCGGCTGATTTCGGTCTGACGCAGGACGGCATTAAAATTGAGGTTACTCACGCGGGAAATAGCCTGATTACAGGTTACTTACCAAGCGATGACATGCGTTCTGTCACGTTTATGCTGAGAGATACGGATAAGACAGATGCTGCTAATAACGCGTCTGACACGGCTACATTGAAATTCTCTTCGGCGAATTATAACGAGGCGTCCGGTACGCTCACCATCAAGATCATCGACAAGAACACCGACGCGGATACGCTCAAGATCGACGTTCCTGCTACCGTCACCTACGGCGATACTGTTACCCCCAGCGTCGGCGAGTCCAAACCGGCAGGTGCAGGCAACGTCACGTTCAAGTTCTTCGACGAGGACAACCATGAGGTGCTCACCACTGCGCAGCCGTTCGACGCAGGCACCTACAAAGTCACCGCATCCTGCGAGAGCGAGAGCACGATCTACACCGCAGAAGCGACCTTCACGGTCGAACCGCGCGAGATCGAAGCCAAGGACGTTGCCTTTGATAAGGAACTGACCTACACCGGCAATGAACTGACCCAGACTGTGACCGTCACAGTTAACGGCAAGACCCTGACCGTCGGCACGGACTATACCGTTTCCGACCTGACCGGCACTGAGCCGGGCAGCTATCCCGTCACCGTCGCCGGCACGGGCAACTACACCGGCACAGTCACAAAGTCCTTCGAGATTGCCAAGGCGGACATCTCCAGCGCTGAGATCACCTATGATGCCGGCCCCTATGGCTACACTGGCAAGGAATGGAAGCCTGAAGTTGCCGTTTCCTTCAATGATGCTGCGCTAACAGCTGATACCGACTACACGGTTTCCTATGAGAACAACATCAACGCCGGTACTGCGAAGATCATCATCACCGGTATAGGCGATCACTTCACGGGCTCGACGGAAAAGACCTTCACTATCAATTCTGCGGAAATTTCCGGCTGCACGTTCGCGCCTATCGCTGACGTGACCTATAACACCAAGGCACATACTCCGGAAGTGACCGTTGCGATCAGCGGCAGAACGCTTGAGGCAGATAAGGATTACACCGTTTCTTACGCCTCCAACATCAACGCCGGTACCGCCACCGTTACCGTCACCGGCAAGGGCAACTTCACCGGCACGGCCAGCAAGACCTTCACCATCAACAAGGCCGGTCTGACCCTGAACCCCTGCACGATCTCCGAGCTCTGCACCGAGACCGACCTGAAGACCAGAACGCTCCCGTCCGACTTCTTCCTCGCAAGCGAGACCGAAACCGGCTTCTCCATCAAGCTCACCGCTGTTGAGGGCGGAGACGACATCTTCGCTGTGGCACCTGCGGTTGTCGAAGGCGAAAACAAGATCACCTTCCGGCTGAAGAACGAAGTCGGCGCGGCGACCTTCACGGTCACTGTCACCCCGGTCTCCGGCAACTACAACGGCGGCAGCTATGCGCTGACGATCTCGACCCACGACAGAACCGACGTCTCCGGCAGCATCTCCTTCCCGGATGGCTCCGCTGTCTACACCGGTACTGGCATCAAGTACGAGAATGCGACCATTTCCGGCTATTCCGGCACGCTGCGCTACGGCTACACGCCCAACGCCTCGACCGGCGCTTCGCTTGACGCCTCCGGCCTCCCGCTGACTGTCGGCACCTACACCGTCGCCGTGACCTTCAACAGCGACGCCAGCTTCGGCTACAAGACCGCGACCTTCACCATCACCAAGGCGACCCCGACCGGCACGCCCGGCTACACAAAGCTCGAAACGAGCGGCAAGACCCTTGCCGACGCCAAGCTCACCGTCGGCACCATCCGCCCGGCCGGCACCATCGCGTGGGATCTGCCTCTCACGACCGTACTTGAGGACGGCAAGGCATACGCGTGGACCTTCACCCCGAACGACACGCACAACTACACCATCCTCACCGGCACGCTCGTTCCCTATGTCGACGACGGCATGGATTACATCCCCGGCGTGATCGGCGGCAATACGGGCAGCTTCAACTTCCATGACGTGAGCCGCCTTGACTACTTCTACGACGCTGTCAAGTGGGCCGCAGAAAATGGCATCGCCTCCGGCACGGGCCGCTACACCTTCTCGCCCAACGCCGTCTGCACCCGCGCACAGACCGTCACCTTCCTCTGGCGCGCAGCCGGTTCCCCGCTTCCCAGATATCGTGTCTGCCCGTTCACGGACGTGCAGCCCAGCGATTATTACTACAACGCAGTCCTCTGGGCTGTTGAGCAGGGCATCACCACCGGCCTCAATGCCACCACCTTCGGGCCTGACGTAACGGTCACCCGCGGCCAGGTCGCAACGTTCCTCTACCGCGCCGCCTCCGCCGCCAAGCCCAGCACGTTCAACCCCTTCACGGATGTCAAGACCACGGCGTACAACTACAACGCCATCCTCTGGGCCTATGACAACCGCATCACCACCGGCACCAGCGACACGACCTTCAGCCCGGACGCCTACTGCACCCGCGCCCAGATTGTGACCTTCCTGTACAGATACTATCAGGGCCGCTGAACAAATTTAAATGGGGCTGCAGCGAGAAATCACTGCAGCCCCGTCAGCTTTTCAAAGCCCCCCGCGTTCTGAACACTTCTGCGTATGGATCAGGAGTAAAACAGGCACGCATTTGCCGAATAGGCGTGTCTTGCAAAGTGCGTCACATAATGTTACGATATAACGCAATGTGATAAAAAAGTGTATACGGCTGTGCAAATTCGCTTCTGACGCTGACGGCCTATGAGGAGGCAGCGCTTGCAGGACTGATCCGCGTGGTTGGGGATGGACATACAATCGTTTTTGTGCAGGATATTCTGGTGCGTCCTCAATTTCAGCGGCGCGGCATCGGTTCGGTGTTGCTTCAGGCTGTCCTGAACCGATATGCCGGTGTGCGGCAGATCGAGCTTTTTACGGACGATACACCGGAAACCGCAGCGTTTTACCGATCAATGGGCTTCCGGGAGCTGACAGAGCTTGGCTGCCGCGGATTTATGAAAATTTGAAACAGAGCGGCGGAGCGGACATTACAGCTTATGAGGACGGCATTGCGCGCCGCTGCAGCTTCAACACCAACCGCCCAAACGCCGGAAGGCCCTGCTTTCGCAGGGCCTTCCGGCGTTGTTTGCAGGATCTCTGTTTCATGACAAGACGAAACCGGTCAGCGG
>OGQV01002318.1_pt1 | contig 11669 bp, 8 predicted proteins | sample 1553311 | NCBI WGS metagenome assembly OGQV01 (sample SAMEA2579976, study PRJEB22360) | human gut metagenome
GTAGCCGCTGTTCTTTTCTACCCGAAAAACTGCCATTTCACGGATGCCTCCTTTCGTTGCAAACAAAAAAGCAGCGTCCATTTGCTCCCGGTGATGGGAGAAGTGAACGCTGCGCGTACTTGATAATTTTTAGGTTGTGTGGTATATAAAAGGCAACTGTTTTTTCAATACAGCTGCCCATCGGGGTGCGATACAAGCAAGTTGCTATCCGATGACCTCAAAAACGAATTGTACTACGATGGTTTTCAAAAAATGCTGTATCACTACTCGCACCACAAGGAAGACAGCTTTTGATAGCTGTCTTTTTTGCTTTACACGGCAGTTTCCCTTTAGCAGTAACTGCGGATAAGAGGACTTGAACAGCAACGACGACCGCAGCCAGCGGCTGAAACAGGGAGGAGTTGTTGGGGCCGCGTTCTGATTTTTCAAAGCCCTGCCAAAGGGCTGCAGAAAAATCAGCAAACGCAACCCGTAAGGCCCTGACCGCCAGATTCCGCCGCGGTTCCCAACCTGTAGGAATGTCTACCGGGAGACTACCGCTTATTTTGCTTCACCCAATAATTCCCTTTTCGTAGTAACAGCGGGTAACATGGACACCGGCTGCGTGGAACTGCTGCTCCGGAATGGGAGAAAAATTTCCATTGACTGTACCGGGGTCGAGGATGCACTGGACGTGACCATGGCGCAGAGGTCAGAGTTGGATTATCTCATCTATAATGACCCGCTGGGCTATGCCGAATTGATTCTGAACGGTGACCCGGAGAAATACTTGAAAACCGTAACCGGGAGCCATGGGTTAGAAGATTAAAAATCACGAAAAGCTGGCGATGAAGGAAGCTGTCAAGGACGGCGTGGAGTTGATTGGCTATACTATGTGGGGCTTTATCGATCTGGTCTCCTGCGGCAGCATGGAAATGTCCAAGCGGTATGGCGTGATCTATGTGGATCAGGACGATGCCGGTCACGGCACACTGGCTCGCAGTAGAAAAGACAGTTTTTACTGGTATCAGAAGTGTATCGCCACCAATGGTGAAGACTTAGAAGGATAAATGAAGGCCGGAACCGCAGGCAGGAAACTGTCTGCGGTTTTCGGCGTGTTCAGGGAGGGAAAGTTTTTATGAACGAACAGACAAAAGCGCAGGTGGAAGCTTATGCAGAAGAATGCCGCACCGAACAGCTGGAACTGCTGCGCACACTGGGAAAGATGCCTGCGCCGACCCGAAAGGAGGATTTTCGGGCAGCATTCTGCCGGGATTGGCTCCGGGCACAAGGGGCAGAAAATGTCCGCATCGACAGCGCTAAAAATGTGATCTGCAAATTGGGGCCGGACACCGAAGAACTGGTCGTTTTTGCCGCCCACACGGATATTGTGTTCCCAGATGTAGAAAATCTTCCCTTGCGGGAAGAGGGCGGCAAGCTATTTGCGCCGGGCATCGGCGATGATACTGCCAACCTCGTCAACTTGCTGATGGCTGCAAAATATCTGATCCAGAAACAAACCGCGCTGGAATATGGTGTGCTGGTGGTGGCGAATGCCTGCGAAGAAGGTCTGGGCAATCTGGACGGTACCAAGGCATTGTTTGCCGAGTACGGCACCCGTATTCAGGGGTTCTATTCTTTTGATATCTATATGCCGCTTTGCTGCAGCAGTGCCGTGGGTTCTTATCGGTATAAGATCACCTGTAAAACGCCCGGTGGTCACTCCTATGCAAATTTTGGCGACCCCAGTGCCATTCAACTGCTGTGTGGACTCGTGAATGAACTGTACCAGATCCAGCCACCGGTACGTTCCCGTACCACCTATAATGTAGGGCGTATCGAGGGCGGCACAACGGTCAACTCCATTGCACAGCAGGCATCCATGCTGTACGAGTTCCGTTCTACCGCACAGGATTGTCTGGAAGAGATGGAAGAAAAATTCCGTCGTGCTGTAGCGCACTGGAATGGCAGAGGCGGCGATTTTGAGGTGGAGCTGCTGGGCATCCGTCCCGGCAACGGCCCTGTTGACCAGAAAAGACTCGGTCAATTCACGGAAAAAAGTAAAGAGATTGTTCGCGCCTTCACAGGCCGTGAGCCTGACGAAACGCCCAACTCCACGGACAGCAACATCCCGCTGTCGCTGGGTATCCCGGCCAATACCATTGGTACGATAGATGGCGGATCGGCGCATACCCGGCAGGAGTGGGTGGACATTGCCAGCTTGCCCACAGGACTGAAAATCGTTCTTGGGCTGATGCTGGAGTATCAGAAAAATGATTGCTTTTGAAATAAGCATGGGGTGTTCTGGCGGCAGTAGGGGGCTGTTGCAAAATAGCTCCAACGAAAAAAATGAGATAGACTTCCCCGAAAGGGGTTACCTATCTCATTTTTTGTTGTAAGCTGAGGTTGTGAAAAAACAGATACAACAGAAACAGTATTCCCGACAAAATAAACTGCCAAACAAAAAGCCCCCGCATTATGATGCCAAGCAGGATCGTAATGCGGAGGCCGCTGTTCTTTCAGAACAGCACAAAGGAGAAATTATGAAAATGCAGTAAAGGTTATCCCATGGTCACCTGCACCTCTACCACAGCGCCTTCTGGTGCCAGCGGCAGCAGGCTGCCCTCAATGGGCTTGCCATCCACAGCGACGCTCTTCACACCGTACTGGACTGCAGCGGTATTATCCACTGCAATGTGATAGGTTGCTCCCCGGTAGCGGCGGGTAACGGTGAAGCCGCCCAGCGTGTGTGGGATACAGGGGTCTACCTTCAGGCCGTCCAGCGTGGGCTGGATGCCAAGGATATACTGGCTCACATTGAAGAAGGTCCATGCGGCAGTGCCGGTCAGCCAGCTGTTCTTTGCTTCGCCAAAGGTGGGGGCATCCTTACCGGCCACCATCTGGCTGTAAACATAGGGTTCGGTGCGGTGGATCTCGGAAATATCCTCGATGTAGGCCGGGCATGTCTTGCGGTACACCTCAAAGGCCCGGTCGCCATGCCCCAGAACGGCTTCGGCACAGCTGATCCACGGATTGTTGTGGCAGAAGATACCGGCGTTCTCCTTGTATCCCGGAGGATAGCTGGAAATTTCGCCCAGATTGAGCTGATAACTGGTGTATGCAGGTTGGTGCAGAACCACACCGTACTTGGTATCCAGCCGTTCCTCTACGCTCTTCAATGCCTGCGCGGCCTGACCGGTCTCCTTGCCAATGCCAGCCATGACGCACATGCCCTGCGGCTCAATGAAGATCTGGCCCTCGGTGCACTCCTTGCTGCCAACAGGCTTGCCAAAAGCATCGTAGGCGCGGCGGAACCATGCGCCGTCCCAGCCAGAGGTCAGGGCCGCCTGTTCCACGCCGTCCACGGCCTTGCGGGCCGCAGCGGCTTCATCGGCAAGGTTCAGGTGGTCGCACAGTTCGGCGTACTCGTGGCCGTACTTGACGAACATGCCCGCAATGAACACGCTTTCGGCCACAGGGCCTTCGCTGGGACCGGTGATCTGGAAGCTCTCGCCGGGGTGGGCGGAGAAGCAGTTGAGATTCAGACAGTCGTTCCAGTCGGCTCTGCCGATGAGCGGCAGTCCGTGCGGGCCGAGGTGTGTGCAGATGAACCGGAAGCTGCGGCGCAGATGCTCCATGAGCGGCGCGGCGTTGTCCGGGTCACAGTCAAACGTGACGCTTTCCTCTAAGATCGACCAGTCGCCTGTTTCGCGCAAGTAAGCGTCCACGCCCGCGATCAGCCACAGCGGGTCGTCGTTGAACCCGCTGCCGACTGCAAGATTTCCCTTCTTCGTGAGCGGTTGATACTGATGATAGGCGCTGCCGTCCGCAAACTGCGTGGCGGCGATATCCAGAATGCGCTCCCGCGCCCGTTCCGGAATGATGTGTACAAATCCGAGCAGGTCCTGACACGAATCGCGGAAGCCCATGCCGCGCCCCATGCCGCTTTCGAAGTAGCTGGCTGAGCGGCTCATGTTGAACGTGACCATGCACTGATACTGGTTCCAGATGTTGACCATCCGGTCGACTTTCTTGTCGCCGGTCTCGGCGTGGTAGTTGGAGAGCAGCGTGTCCCAGTATCCGCGCAGCGCATCCGCTGCAGCGTCAAACTGTGCCGCTGTGCGGTACGTTTCGATCATGGTATGTGCGCGCGTCTTGTTGATCACGCCGGGTGCGGAGAATTTTTCGCCCTCCGGGTTTTCTACGTAGCCAAGACCAAAGAAAAGCTCCTGCGACTCGCCGGGGCACAGCTCCAGATGGAACTGCATTGCGCCGACCGGCGCCCAGCCGTGAGCGATGGAACCGGTGCAGCACCCGGCGGCGACAGCCTCCGGCAGGGCGGGGGAGCCGTAGGGGCCAATGAAGGCGTCCCGTGCGGTGTCAAAGCCGTCATACGGACGGTTTGCCCAGAGCACGGCATAGTGGTTCCGCCGCTCGCGGTATTCGGATTTGTGATAAATGGCCTCCGGTTCCAGCTCAACCTCGCCGATCGAGAAGTTCCGCTGGAAGTTGGAGCTGTCGTCCATCGCGTCCCAGAGGCAGAATTCCACATACGGGAACACATCGAGCGTTTTTTTTATGTCTGTCTCATTTTTCAGGCACAGCCGGATCAGCAGGCAGTTTTCACCCTGCGGAACCAGTAGCGTCTGCGCGGCCGAAACGCCGTTCTTCTGCCCCTCGATCACGCTGTAGCCGAGACCGTGGCGGCAGGTATAGCGGTCCAACTCCGTTTTCGTGGGCTGCCAGCCGGGATTCCAGACAGTCTTGCCGTCTTTGATATAAATATGAAACCCCTCCTGGTCGACCGGGCAGTTATTATAGCGGTAGCGGGTCAGACGGCGCAGCCGCGCGTCGCGATAGAAGCAGTAGCCGCCTGCCGTGTTGGACAGGAGCGTGAAAAAATCCTCGCTGCCGAGATAGTTGATCCACGGAAGCGGTGTGCGCGGGTCGGTGATCACATATTCCCGCTGCTGATCGTCAAAATGGCCGAATTGCATCTGGAACTCCTTCCTATGCCGGCAGGCTGATGCGTACCGACAGAATTCGAAATCGTTTGAGTTGTCAATATAACGGATATGCACCATTACAATAGCGGCTTTTTGCGCAAAATGCAAGACATATTTTGCAATTCTTTCTGAAAAACATGATTTTCAGGAAGGGAAGAGAGGTACAGAGCAAGTTTCGGAGAAGTTAAGCTGTCAAATTTGCTAAATTTACGTGAACAAATTGAGCAGAACAGCCAAACTTTGTTTCAAACACTAAAAAATCAAAAATTCCCCTTGCAATTTTGTGCAGAATCAGCTATTTTGAAGCTACGAAAACGATTAAGAAACTCGCGGACAGAATGGAGGCAGACCGGCATGGTTTCTATGAAGGATATTGCAAAGGCCTGCGGCGTTTCGGTCGCGACCGTCAGCAAAGCCCTCTCCGGACAGCCGGATATCGGAGAACAGACGCGCGAGCTGATCTGCAGGACTGCCGACTCCCTCGGCTACATGACAAACTCCGCCGCCCGTGCACTCAAAACGAACCGCACCTATAATATCGGCGTTCTGTTCGTTGATGAGCGCAGAAGCGGCCTTGCGCATGAATATTTCTCCGCCGTGCTCGAAAGTCTCAAGGTCGAGGCCGAGGCCAACGGCTATGACATTACTTTCATCAACCGCAACGTCGGCAAAAAGGCGACGACCTACCTGCAGCACTGCCAGTACCGAGGCGTCGACGGCGTGGTGATCGCCTGCGTCGATTTCAACGATCCGCAGGTGCTGGAGCTGGTCAATTCCCGCCTTCCGGTCGTGACCATCGATCACGTCTTCAATAACCGCGCCGCCGTCGTTTCCGACAATGTGCGCGGCATGGAGGAGCTGGTCCGCTATGTCTATGCGAAGGGCCACCGCCGCATCGCGTTTATCCACGGTGAACGCACTACCGTCACGGAAAACCGCCTGACGGGATTCTATCGCGCCTGCGACGCGCTGGGACTGGAGATCCCGGAGGAGTACGTCCGCGAGGGCGTGTACCATGACCCCGACCGCTGCGCGGAGCTGACGCGTGAGCTGCTTCAGCTGCCGGAGCCGCCGACCTGCATCCTGATGCCGGACGACTTTTCCAGCATCGGCGGCGGCAACGCCATCCGCCGCATGGACCTTCGTTTTCCCGAAGACGTCAGCGCGGCGGGCTACGACGGCATCCAGCTTGCAAGCGTTACGAATCCGGCGATGACCACCTATCGTCAGGATACGGCCGCGCTTGGCAAGACCGCTGCCGCGAAGCTCATCGAACTCATCGAAAAGCCGCGTACTGCGCTGGTCGATCGGATCCTCATTCCGGGCAAGCTGGTAGAGGGAGGCTCTGTCCGTGCAATTTAAGTATGGTGCTTTCTGCCGTGAGGCAGTGCACATAGATCAAACTGTCAACTATTATTTTTTACAGGAGGAATTCAAATGAAAAAGTATCTTGCGCTGCTTCTTGCAGTTCTGATGCTCGCAGCTGTGTTTACAGGCTGCGCCAGCAAGGAAACGACGACCGACACGCCCGCCGCTTCCACGGATACGGCTGAGCCTGCCAAGACCGACGAAAACACCGCCGCCGAAGAGACACCCGCCGCGGAACCCGCTTCCGAGGAAGGCAAGGTCTTCAACATCTACGCCTGGAACGAAGAGTTCAAGGGCTTCTTTGAGAAGTACTACACCGTTCCCGAAGGCGTGACCGTCAACTGGATCATCACCCCGAGCGCCGATGGCGCCTATCAGGACAAGCTCGACGAGGCTCTTCTCAATCAGGAGAACGCTTCTGCAGACGACAAGGTCGACCTGTTCCTCGCTGAGGCCGACTACATCCAGAAGTATACCGAGTCTCCCGTCACGCAGGACGTCACCGCCCTCGGCGTGACCGATTTCTCCAGCACCTATGCATATACCGTGCAGGCTGCGTCTGATGCTTCCGGCGTCGTTAAGGGCGTATCCTTCCAGTGCTGCCCGGCGGCTCTGATTTACCGCCGCTCCATCGCCAAGGACGTTCTGGGCACCGACGATCCCGCCGAGGTCCAGGAGCTGCTGAACAGCTGGGACAAGTTCAATGCTGTCGCGGCTGATGCCAAGGCCAAGGGCTATCTGATGACCGCCTCCGAGGCCGCTACCTACCGTGTCTTCTCCAACAATGTTTCCGAGCCGTGGGTCGACGCGAACAACAACCTCCAGATCGACCCGGCCATCCAGACCTGGATGCAGCAGGCGAAGGACTTCTCCGACAACGGCTACACGCAGGACTGCGATATCTGGTCTGATGAGTGCACCGCACAGATGTTCGGAGACGGCAAGGCCATGTGCTACTTCGGGCCGGCCTGGTACTTCAACTTCTCCATGGGCAACGCACAGGACGCAGACAAGGGCTGCTTCGGCGACTGGGCGATCTGCGAAGGCCCGCAGGCACACTTCTGGGGCGGCACGTGGCTGCTGGCTCCTGCCGGTACGGATAACCCCACCATGGTTGCCGATATCATGAACACCTTCATCAACAATGAAGAGGTCTGCACGAATCTGGTCAAGAACGAGGCGCAGTTCTCCAATAACCAGAAGGTCAACGAGACTGTCGCGCAGGACCCGGCCTACGGCAGCGATTTCCTCGGCGGCCAGAACGACATCGCCCTGTTCTGTGACCTTGCCAAGAACATCAAGTTTGAAAACCACACCATCTATGACCAGCTGCTCAACGAGGGCCTGCAGGCCAACTGGAGAGAGTACTGCAAGGGCACCGTCACCGAGGACGAGGCCATGAGCAACTTCTATAAGTACATCAACGAAAAGTATCCGACCATCGTCACTCCGTAAATCCTACGGCTTCCCGGGGCAGGGCGAACGCCCTGCCCCGGCGCTGATTTCGGGCGCGATTCCGAACCGGCCGCTCCGGCCCGCTGGGAACTACGTCTGAGAATAAGAGGAGGAGATCTGATGCAGACGACAAAAGCACCCAAATTGAAAACCAAGCGATCCAAAATCAGCTATGCAAAGTGGGGCTATATTTTTATCGCGCCGTTCTTTCTGGCGTATGCGCTGTTTCACTTCGCACCACAGCTGCTGACGATCTACAACAGCTTTTTTGAAAACTACCGGGAGGGTCTGACGCAGGTCGGGCCGAATTTCGTCGGCCTGAAGAACTACATCACGCTCTTTACGCTTGATAAAAACGGAACGATCGACATTTTGAAATATGCGGGAAATACCATTGCACTCTGGGTCGGCGGCGCGATCCCGCAGGTCGTGATCTCGCTGATGCTCGCGTGCTTCTTTACGAGCTACCGCCTGAAGATCAAGGGCCAGCAGTTCTTTAAGACCGTCATTTATATGCCGAACCTCATCATGGCATCGGCGTTCGCGATGCTGTTTTATATGCTGTTCTCCAACGTCGGGCCGATCAACCAGATCCTGACGCAGCTCGGCTGGATCGACGCGCCGATCGACTTTTTCAACATCCGCTTTACCGTGCGCGGGCTCATCTGCCTGATGAACTTCCTCATGTGGTTCGGCAACACGACGATCCTGCTCATGGCCGGCATCATGGGCATCGACCAGAGCCTGTTTGAGGCGGCAAACATCGACGGTGCGACGTCGCTGCAGGTGTTCTTCCGGGTGACGCTGCCGCTTTTGACGCCGATCCTCGTCTATACGATCATCACGGCGCTCATCGGCGGTCTTCAGATGTTCGATGTGCCGCAGGTGCTGACCAATGGGCTTGGCACACCGAACCGCACCTCGACAACGCTCGTCATGTACCTCAACAATTACCTCAAGACAAGCAAGAACTACGGTATGTCCGGCGCAATTTCCGTCGTGATCTTTATCATCACGGGCCTTCTGAGCCTTGTGGTGTTCAAGTCGCTGACGAAGCAGGAAGAAAACTAAGGAGGCGCTCGCAATGAAGAAGAATTCCACGGACAGCCGCAAAGCCCACGCCATGCTGACCGTCAGCCGCGTGCTGGTCTATGCGCTGCTGATCTTTCTTTCGATTTTGTGCCTGTTCTCATTTTATATGCTGATCGTCAACGCCTCGCGTACCAACGCAGACCTTCAGGGCGGCTTCAAGGCACTGCCACAGGGGCATTTCCTGGAGAATCTCAAAAACGCATGGAATGACAGCTCCATCAACATCCCACGCGGAATGCTCAACAGCTTTATCATCGCAGCCGCGACGGCCATTCTGTCCACCTATTTTTCCGCGCTGACCGCCTACGGCCTGCACGCCTACAATTTTAAGCTCAAGCGCCTCGCATTCCTGTTCATCATGGCCGTCATGGTCATTCCCAAGCAGGTCTCCGCCGCGGGCTTTGTCCAGCTGTGCTACAAGCTGAAGCTGACGAACAGCTATCTGCCGCTGATCCTCCCCGGCATCGCGGCGCCGGTCGTGTTCTTCTACATGATCCAGTACATGAAGAGCGTCCTGCCCATGGAGATCGTGGAGGCTGCGCGTGTCGACGGTTCGGGCGAGTTCTTCACCTTCAACCGAATCGTGCTGCCCATGCTGAAGCCTGCCATCTCCGTGCAGCTGATCTTCACGTTCGTCGAGTCCTGGAACAACTACTTCCTGCCCGCTCTGCTGCTCGATAAAGCGGAAATGAAAACCGTCCCCATCATGATCGCGCAGCTGCGCGCGGCGGACTACTCGAAGTTTGACCTCGGCAAGGTGTATATGTTCATCCTCCTTGCCATCCTGCCGGTGCTGCTCGTGTACATCTTCCTCTCGCGCTATATCGTCAAAGGCGTCACCGCCGGCTCCGTCAAAGGATAAAAAACGCATACGGAAAACATTCCTTGATATAAACACTTCGCCGCCTATCGGAACACTTCCGATAGGCGGCAATATGAATATTCTGTTTTTTGCATAGGCCGGAAAAGCGCAGAATCTGCGCCGCTGTAAGCAAAGATTACCACGCCGTCGAACCCGTGTCGGCGGCTTGTGCGGCTTTTGAGGTACAGTCGAGCGCGTACCCGCTAAGCACCAGAAAACCGGACGTTGCGCCGACGTGCGGCACAAAATTCGACCGAAGCCCAGCGTAGCGGGTTCGGTCGAAAGAGGAGATGCAGCGGACTGGACGAGATCTGCCGCTTGCGGCGGGGCGAGGGATATGGAGCTTGCATCGACGAAGCGGCGATATCACGGATGCCTGCGTTCGGGAGCTGCGCGGCTTCGGTGTTGACACCTCCCGCATCGTCACCGGAGACGGCCGCTTTGGCTTCTACTATGTCGAAGGCGGCGCAAACCAGCTTCCCAGCCGCGTGATCTATGACCGCGCATGGTCGGCCATCGCCATGGCGAAGCCCGGCGATATCGACTGGGATAAAGCCTTCGAGGGCGTGGAGTGGTTTCACATCACGGGTATTACGCCTGCAATCTCCGAATCCGCGATGGCGCTGTCGCTGGAGTCTGTACAGGAAGCCAAAAAGCGCGGCATTACCGGTTCCTGCGACCTGAACTATCGCAAGAACCTGTGGAAATATGCCCGCATAAGAACAACCACCGGCGAAGCCGGTGGCTGTGTTTTACTATTCTTTCAATCAGGCGTTTTCTGCCTTTGCCTCGCAGTACAGGCAGCGGTATGTGCGTGTCGCCGGGTCGGTCAGCGTGAATATCTGCGGAAGCTCCTGTTCCACGGAGGTTATGCAGCGCGGGTTTTTGCAGTGGATGACATTTTTGATCCGCGTCGGGAGCTTGAGCTGGCGCTTTTCCACCTGCTTGCCGTCCTTGATGAAGTTCACCGTAATGCCCGGGTCAACATAGCCGATCACGTCCCAGTCCAGATCCAGAATGCGGTCAATTTTGATGATGTCCTTGCGGCCAAGCTTATTGCTGACAACGTTTTTGAGCAGCGCCACCGAGCAATCGAGCTTGTCAAGCTCCAGTACCTTATATAAATACATGGCCTTACCGGCAGTAATGTGGTCAATAACAATGCCATTGGAAATTGCATCAATAATCATCTTTCAGAACCTCCCTTATTCGATACCAAGCATCTTCATAATCAGAGCCATGCGGATATACCGGCCGTTGCGAACCTGCTTGAAATAGCAGGCTCTCGGGTCGTCGTCGACCGCGACGGAAATCTCATTGACACGGGGCAGCGGGTGCAAGATGCACAGATCCTGCTTCGCGTTTTTGAGCTTTTCCGGCGTCAGGATATAGCTGTCTTTCAGACGCAGATAGTCTTCTTCGTTGAAGAAGCGCTCGCGCTGCACGCGGGTCATGTAGAGAATGTCGAGCTCCGGCATCACGGATTCCAGATCGGTCGTCTGCTCATAGGGGATGTTGTTCTTCTTGATGACCTCGTTTTTCACATAGCTCGGCAGCTTCAGCTCCTCCGGCGAGACAAGCACAAACTTGATGCCGGTGTAGCGGCTGAGCGCGCTGATGAGCGAATGAACCGTGCGTCCAAACTTGAGGTCTCCGCAGAAGCCGACCGTCAGATCGTTGAAGCGGCCCTTTTCGCGGTTGATTGTCAGAAGGTCTGTGAGCGTCTGGGTCGGATGGTTGTGTCCGCCGTCGCCTGCGTTGATGACCGGAACCTCCGAGCGCATCGAAGCGACAAGCGGCGCGCCCTCCTTCGGGTGGCGCATGGCAATGATGTCTGCGTAGCAGCTGACCGTGCGCACCGTATCCGCTAACCTCTCGCCCTTTTCCGCGGGAGAGCGACATTTTGC
>OGQV01002321.1_pt1 | contig 11662 bp, 5 predicted proteins | sample 1553311 | NCBI WGS metagenome assembly OGQV01 (sample SAMEA2579976, study PRJEB22360) | human gut metagenome
TACCTTGCTGCCAGCCTCGAGCGTGCGGCCCTCGCGAACCGCCGTTTCGAGCGATTCGTAGCCCGCAGCTTCCGCCTGCTTAACAGCGGCGGCAAAGCAACGGCGCTCGGTTTTGTTGTTGGAGATGTAGTCGATATAGCGGGAAGCCAGGCCATCAAGCTTTTCGAGCTGGTCGGCGCTGTAGCTCTCCCATGCGTTCTTGCGTTCCAAGAAAACCACCTTTCACGGAAACTTGTTTATCGCAGGAAAGGATAGCACGCCCCGATGGACGACGCGCCACCCGAAACGAAGCGGCTACTTTCGGTGAGGAGAATCGCCCTGAGAGCAACAGAGGGAAGGCGCCCTCTCGGCGCTTCCCTCTGTCAGTCGCATCGTATGGGGAGATGCTTCCCGAAGCTATCTGTCGAACTTCCTGCGTGCAACTGTTGCCCCGCTCGCCGCCATTACGGCAAGCGCAGCAGCTGCCCCAAGGGGAGTCACATCGCCCGTTGCGGGGAGGTTGGCAGCCTGCGAGGAATCGTCGTTGGATTCTTCGCCTTTGCTGCTCGCGTCGGCGCCGGAAGCGTTAGCATCGCCGCCGTTGCCTGCATTCCCCGATCCGTTGCCCGTATCGGCGCTGGAGCCATTGCCGGTATCAGATCCGTCACCCGAGCTATCGCCGGAGCCAGATCCCCCATTGTTGTCAGAGCCCGCTCCCGAACCGTTGCCGGAGCCGTTGTCGGTACCAGGATCCTTATCGCCGTTGGAGCCCGATCCGTTACCGGCATTCTCTTCGTAAATGCTGTACTCGCTGCTTCCCGGGTTCACGCCCGTTCCGCCCTTTGATTCAACCTTGGTGGCCTTCGAAACCAAAACCTTCGGATCAATACCGTTACCCGCGTTGCCCGGAGCACCCATTGCGGCATCGTTTTCACCGACGGTGTTTCCGCCCGTCGCCTTCAACTCGGAAACCGCAATGGTGCCTTCGCCAGCAACACCCGCGCCGCCGTTTCCTCCGCCCATGCCAACAGATCCACCCTGCGCCTCAAGCTGACCGTTGCCGATAATGGAGCCGCCGTTCAGCACGATGCCTGCACCGCCGTTTCCGTTGTCGATGTCAACGCTGCCGCCAGTCGCCTTCAGCGTGGCACCTTGGTCGATAACCAACTTGCCCGCGTTCACAATCAGGCCAGTTTGGGCATCCTTGCTGGATACGACGCCTTCGCCCTCAATGGAACACATGCCCTTAACCGTTACCGTGCCGTTTGTCTGCACGGGAGCTACCGGCGCTACGACCTTGTAGTTTCCGTCGGTAAGGTAGTTGGCATGGGACCTGATTTCGGCATCCTCGAGGGCGGATCCGTCGTTTAACGTGATCTGGTTAACGAACGAAGCACTGTTCCGAGCGCTCAAAGTGCCCCCGTTCACTTCCACGGCGCCATAAGCAACCGAATCGTCGAGGGTCAGCTTGCCGCCCTTTTCCACAACGATCTTCACACTGGAATAAATCTTCATGTTGTGGAGAGTAACATCTGCACCTGCGGGAATGGTAAGCGTTTCGGTGCCGAAGTTGCCGTTTTCACCCTTGCCGATAATGCCGTACACGCCCGATTCGTGCGAGCCGTAAATGTCGTGCAGGCCAACGGGCACAACCGCATTTCCCGTCTCAGAGATCTCATACGGCTCCATGTCCCATGAGCTGGTTCCTTCGGCAAGCGCATCCATCCGCTGCTGAAGGGTTTGATCGTCCGCATAGATGTGCATTTCCACCGAGCTGCTTTGCTGGTTGCGCGCACCAGCGGTCACCGTTGCCGTTATGTAGTACGTGCCTGGCGTCTGCGGCGTTCCCGTAACGTAGACAGTATCGTAGGCAACAGGGCTTACTTCCATGCCACTTCCTTCAGGGCTGATGGAAAAACTGATTTCAGCGTCAGAGTTCCTGGTTGCAAAGGTATTCCAGTCCTCCCATTCGCCGGTTCCCTCTTTAACCTCGGGCTTCAGGCGATTCGACTGGCTCGTGCTTGACGATCCGCCACCGCCACCCGTCGAAGTTGCCATCACTTCATATTCGCTGCTCTGAACAGACGTGCCATTTACAACGAAGCACTGGAGATCGCCCGAAAGCCTAACCTGGATCTGCTCTTGCACCACAAAGCTCAGCGTTTCGCTTGTCGAATCTGCCAATCCGTCTTCCTTAGTAGCAGAGGCGGAAACTGCAATGGAATACGAGCCAGCGGCAGGCGCCACGCCCTTAAGGGAGATCTCCCCATCGGAAACGGAGGCACTCAAGCCTTCAACTTCTATGCCATCCTGGCCAAGAACCTTGGCGGAAACCTTGGCATCGGCAGCTTTCGTTCCCTTCAATTCAAAGGGCAGCACTTGGCTCACCTGGCTACCCTGCACGGCAGCAGAGAACTTCTTTCCCGACGCAAAACTGAATGCAAGATCCTGGTAGGATTCAGCAGGCTTGCCAATGTTCTCAGGCTCTTTCGTACTACCGGTGTACGTCACGGATCCGTTGTTTTCAATCTGACCCGTCTCAAAGGTGCAGTTTTCAAACACCGCTGTGCCGTTCACAACAGGCGTATTGGAAAATGAGCAATTCGAAAAATGAACCACAGCGCCTTTCTGCACTTCAACATAGGCGCCTTCGGCATCTGAACTATTGCGCTTGCAGAAGTTTATACGGTCGACCGCAATGTCCGAACCCGAAGGGAACACGACCGTCATTTTGTAGGAATAGCCGAAGTCAACCGTTTTCGGGCCAGAGCCGAAGAAACCCTCGGAATAGCCCGAAAGCTCAACGATGGACGATGGGATGGTTACCGTGCCTTTGTCGGTAAAGCTGGTCCCAACATGTATCTTGGTGGACCCCTTGGCGACGGCTTCAGAAAGATAGGTGCTCAGTCCGTAGGAGTTGTCGCAAATGTAGTAGTAGCTATCGCTTGCGTTTTCAGATGCAACGCTTACATCCTGGTCTTCTCCTGTTGCAAATGCGGTGGTCGGAGTGGCAATTGCCATACCGGCAGCCAAGGCGGCCGCCATACCCACCTTCGCCGCAGAAACCGCAGGCGTGCGAAGCGATTGAGATCCTTTCATGCTCTCCCTTTCTGAGATGATTTCTGCCTATGTAAAAGTTAGTTGTGGCTAATTGTCATGCGGGAGTTTACCATAGATAACAATTTAGTTGCAGACAAATTCTCGGGGATGCGGCTTTTGGCCATTGGTATACTTCGGTGCCTCCCCGCCCTATCGCGAAGAAGGACCCGTGAACATAAGGAACGATCAGTCGGAAAACAGCCCCCTCAAAGCAATCACAAGCGAAAACGCCAAGTTTGAGGTAAGGAACAGAAGCTTCTTCGCCTTCAACACGAACTGCTGCATAAAGGCAGCGATCGAAAGCGATGGGGCACAGTCCTCATCTGGGCAATTGCTAGAAAAGGTTCTCGATGACGCGGTGAGTCTCTGCTTCCACTACGAAAAGCTCTGGAGTCACACCCGAGAAGGAAGCGATATCTGGCGCCTGAATCACGCGCAAGGGGAGGCCGTGCCCATCGACACCGAAACCGCAAAGATTCTGCAGCTTTCCAGGCACTACCGCGAGGAAACCGCAGGACTGTTCGATGTTTCCATGGCTCCTGTTGCCGAACTCTGGAACTTCCGCAAAGGCCGAGTTCCCAGCCCGGGTGAAGTGCAGCTCGCTCTCAAGGTTGCCAGAGCGGGACACCCCCGCATCATGGAAGATCACGCTCAACTCCCTACCGCAGAAAGCAGGATTTCCCTAGGAGGCATCGCGAAAGGATATATCGCCGATCGCGTTGTTGAGGCGCTAAAAAATCATCGTATCCACGATGCCCTCGTGAACCTTGGGGGCAACATCGTTATTATGGGGCGTCCTTTTTTGGCCAAGATCCCACAGCGGCAATGGCACGTTGGCATCCGATCCCCGAAACACGTCCTGCAAAGAAAGGAAGCAGAAGAGCAGGCTGCAGCCATAGCGCGCAGCCCCCACGGAACCGACTCTCGTGCGCTCGGCAACCGCAAGCTGCCCAACGAAGAGCCCGCCTGCATCCTCGAGCTGAACGACTGCTCCATTGTTACCAGCAGCATATACGAACGTTGTTTTGCGGATGAGCGTGGAAACATCCACCATCATATTGTCGATCCACGCACCGGCAACCCTTCGAAAAGCGACCTTGCAAGCGCAACGGTCATATCGAAGAGGTCTATTGATGGCGAAGGCTTCTCAACGGCGCTTCTGATCATGGGAAGCTATTGGGCAAAAAACTATGCAGAAGGGCACCCCGACCTCGAAGCCGTGTTTATCACCCGCGATGGGCGTGTTGAGGCCACCGACGGGATACGCAAAGTAATACGGGCGCGTTGAGATCATCGGCGGAACGCGCAAAGCGATGGTCTACACCGCAGACCGCGATGCAGACCGCACACTCCTCTAAAAAGCTGGGAATAGGGCAACCCATCGTTTGAACCATGAACCCTCAGAAATAACCAGGGAACTTGCAATCAGTCTGCCGGAAGCTGTTAGCTCCAGTCCTGACCAACTACTACCAAGTAGTCGCCCGTAAATGAATAGGTGCCATCGTTCTTCTTGACGGTGCCCGTGCCCAGCAAATCGGCGATCTTCTGAGCTTGGGTGGAATCGGTGCCGTTGTATACAACGATCGTCTTCTTGTAGTTGTAATCGTCGGCGTTACCGGTTTCGCAAACGGCGCCCTGCGGGGTAAGTTTCGAGGCCGCTTCATTTGCGCAACCCTGGATACCACTGCCGTTCTTTACGGCAATCTTCACACCAGAAAGCGAAGAGGAAGAGCTCGAGCTCTTGGAGCCGCTATCGCCAGAACCGCTGCCACCTGTTCCCGCCGAAGACATAACAGCGCCGGTTGCGGAATCAACAACGGTTTCTTCCGTAGGTGAAAGCCCCTGCTTCACGCGGCTCATCATCTTTTGCCACTCTTCGGTATTCACCTTTTCGTACCAAATATTGTTTTCATACACTGAAGTGGTGGGTACCTGAGCTGAATATACGTTGTTGTCGACGTCGATACCCATCATGGCCTGCGCTAAACCAAGAATACCCGCCGCAGAATAGTCGGTAGTTATGTACTGAGCGAGCGTGTTTACCGTATTGGTAAGCGTGGCAACGTCGGAAGCCATCAGCTTCTTCATGATGGTGGAAATAACCATGCGCTGGTTAGCGGCACGAATGGAGTCGCCGTCTCCGTCGCCCACGTTATCGTAGTTATGGCGGCTGCGGCACAGAATGAGCGCCTGTTCGCCGTTGAGGGTCTGCTCGCCCGCATCGACGTGGCCGCCTGCCATGTCGTCGTTGATTTCCATCGGCACATTTACCGTAATGCCACCCAAGGCATCAACTACGGCCTTAAAACCATCGAAGTCGATTTCCGCATAGTGGTTGATGGGGACGCCTGCCAACTTGGAAACCGCGTTAATGGCACCAGAAGGACCACCGAATGCATAGGCGGCATTGATTTTCTGTGTGCCGTGATTGCCAATGGTCACCTGCGTATCGCGCGGGATGGAAATGAGCGTAACTTCCTTTTCCCTTGGGTCGATACGCGCCAAGATCATCGAGTCGGTTCGATATGAACCGCCGTATTCGTTAGTGGATTCTCGCTGCTCCGATTTGTCGATGCCGATAAGCAGCATGTAGAACGGGTCGGATGCCGAATCGGTAACCGTAAGCGAGTTCAGAAGGTCAGCGTCAACATCTTTGTTCAGCGCCTTGTCGAGGTTGTTGAGGTAAGCCCAGGCAGCGCCTGCGCCACCAAGCACCAAAGCCAGGCAAACGGCAACCACACCGAGCGCAATGCGCTTGCGACGCTTCTTCGTGCGCTCGCGCTTAGCGCGAAGGATCTCGCGATCATGTGCGTTACGAGGAACATATGGACCGCGCTTGGTGGGCGCACCATAAGCGCCAACCGAGCGGAAATTGCTCTTTTGCTGCGTGTGAACAGGGGAAACATGCGTGGAGGAACCATAGTTGCCGGCTCCATACGGATTCGTGCTCGAGCCACTAGGACGATGCGAAGCATGCGACGCGCGAGACGTACGAGTATACGGGTCAGAAGCACTTCCCGCTGAGCGATGCGGCGTGCGCGAGGAGGAAGCGTGCGCCGCCTTCCTTTCAGCACGAGCCGATCGTTTTGATGGCTTGTTATTCGAAGCAAACATGCAATAAATGATGAAAGAAACGTTAATGTCATGCAAATTAATTCGGCGAAAACCACAGTATGCGCGAACAGAAACAATGATTTTCACGCATTATTTACACATTCCTCTACAATTTGTTGAGTTTATTGTGCGTAAAACGTGAAGCGCATCAGTTCGGGCGCGGCACGGAAAGGGAACGACTGTGCGGCGGCCGTTTACGCACCGGGCATGTCAAGACGATTCCGCCGGCACGCCCGTGGAGCCAAAGCTACCGTGACCCTCAGATGAACGTTTTCGACGATTCCGCTGGCACGCCCGTGAAGCTCTTCGATGGCGTTTATGCTCCCGGCACATCCAGGCGCTTTGCCATATACGCATTCGCAGCGAGCTCAACTTCATCTTCGAGAGCAACAAGCTCCACTTTGCCGCCCAAACGGCGCTCCATCGCCGCAGCAATAAGGTGATCGGCAATGGCGGGGTTCTTGCCCAAAAGCGGCCCATGAAGATAGGTTCCGATGCAGTTGCGGTACAGGGCGCCGTCGCAGCCCGAGTCGTCGTCGTTGCCGTGACCCACATTGGAAACCACTTTGCCAAACGGCTTCAAGGAGGCACCGATCTTCGTGCGACCAGCGTGATTCTCATACCCCACTACCGGTTGCGGGGAAAGTTCGGACTCCAACGCGATGTTTTCGATAAGGCGATCGAAGCCGACCCCTGCGCGGACCGTTTTCAGGTCGAGGATGGAAAGGCCCTCCACCGATTCATCGCCCATAAGCCAATTGCTGCCCAAAATCTGGTAGCCGCCGCAGATAGCCAAGAGCGCTCCGTCGTTTTCCACGTATTCGCGCAGATCTTCGCGCATGCCCAGCAGAACCTCGGATGCCAGCTTCTGCTCACGGTCGGGGCCACCACCCAAGAACACGATGTCGGCAGTGGAAAGATCAACCGATTCCCCGTAGTGGACTGATTCCACCTGCGCAGGGATGCCGCGCCATGCGCAACGCTGGGCAAGCACGCGTACGTTGCCGCCATCGCCATACAAATTAAGCAGATCAGGGAACAGGTGCACGATACGCAGCGGCTGCTGCTCGAACACGCCAGCTTCGGTCTGATGTGCATAGGCACCCGAAACCCACTTCTTGCTGCACTCCGGCTTGGCATCACCCGATGTTGGGTTGGCGGGCGCCGCCTTATCGGCGCGTGCCATCAAGGCAGAACGCACTGCAGGGAGCGAGGTGTAGTTGGCAATAGCGTAGAGATTCCATTCGGAAGGCAGCTTCAGCGCAGCATCCACCACTTCGTTGACGCTATCGACCGTCTTGGCATCGATGCCCGCATACTTCAAGCGCAACTGCAGATCGTTCTTGCGGATGCCGCCGGCGAACACCATAACGTCTTCCTGGCTGGCCAGCTCTTCGAAGTCGCAGTCCCAAATCCAGGAAATATCGCGGCCGTCAGCTTCGTTGTCGTTGATGAAGAATGCCGCAACCTTCTTGCCCGGCGCCTGCGTAATGAGTTTCATGTTTTGGTTGAAGCCCGTCGGGTTCTTCGCCAGGTTCAAAAGGACAGGGCGCCCCTCGATGGTAAGCGACTGCAAGCGTCCGTTCTGGGGGTCGAACAGATCGACCGCCTTCTGGAACACCGCGTCGGAAACACCAGCACAATGGGAGGCCAGCCAAGCGGCCATAACGTTGTATACCATGTACGACCCCGCGCGCTGAGCGTGAAGATCGACGCTTTTGCCCGTTGCCGTTTCTTCTACCGAAAACGTGATTTCATCTCCGAACACCACGCTCTTGGCGGCGAAATCCAAATCGGGGCGGCTGAATCCGCAGTTCGGGCACGAATACGTACCGAGCTGACCGTACTGACGGTAGCCGTAGGTGAACATAGCCGAACAGCGCTGGCACATTTGAGCGTCTGCCACGACGTTTTGACGCTGATGCATGTCTTCGCCCACGCCAAACGCAACAGACTTGTTGGGCACGCGCTGCGCGATGATGGCGCACAGCGGATCGTCAGCGTTGTAAAGCAGGGTGGTGTTGGGCGACTGCTCCAGGGCGGTAGCGATGGCGTCTTGTACGCGATCGATTTCGCCGCAACGATCGAGCTGATCGCGGAAGAGGTTCAGCAGCAAAACGTAATCTGCCTGCACCTGCGGCAGAGTGTGGGCCAGCCACAGCTCGTCCGATTCGAACACGCCCCATTCCACCGTGCCCTTGGTTTGCAGCAACGTAGTGGCCACGCCATAGGCAAGGTTGGCTCCCGTGCGATTGCACGCAATACTCTTACCCTGGCGCTCCAGCGCATCGGCAATCATATTAGTAATGGTGGTTTTGCCGTTGGTGCCCACCACAACAATGGAGCCTTCGGTGATTTTGTCCATAGACTCGGCGATAATGCGCGGATCGATTTTCAGGGCAATCTTACCAGGCATATTAGCGGCAGGCCGATGCGCCAGGTGACGCAAACCCCACGTGCTCAGAGAGCTTGCCATATTTCCCATTGCCTTGCGAACGCCCATGACATCCCTTCCACAACATTTGCCGGCCTTATATAAAGGTCAGAGCGCTTTTTGTTTCAGCACATGATACGGCACAGCTCCGCAGAACGTGAAGCGGGCTCATGGTTGCCCACCGAAACAGCGCAGACTTCAAAGCCGTTCCCAGCAATTAAGCTCCGAGAGGGCGAAATCCCCACTCATCGCACAGACGCACGGGCGAACAGACGCATAGAAAGTGTTGCGCGCCGAAGCCCACACGCAAGCTAAGGATTCAAGCCCATTCCCCCGCGCAGGTAGCGCTGCGCGCCGCTTCGGCCTTCTCCTGCGGCGCCTGGCCGTGGCAACATATCGACGCTATGTATTCCCGAGCGGCAGGTCGTGGCAATATTTCGCCGGTGTGCGTTCCCGGGCCGTCAACCGTGGCGGCTTTTTCGCTTCATGCGTTCCCGAAGGGGCCTCGGACGGCTAAAACGCCGGTTCGTGGCAAGATATGCGCGCCATGTATCCGAAATGAGCTGGTTTTGGCAAGATTCGCGCGCCATGCGTCCGAAAAGCCCTGCAAACAGCCGTCTGGGAATACATCGCGCAAAGATCTTGCCGCGAAGGGCCCCTTTTCCCGTCCGGACCCCTCGAATCATGCACGGCGCGCAAATCTTGCCATCGTTCGGCACATGAGCGAGAAGGAGCCGGGCAAAGCCTAAATGCCGACGTTTTGGCAAAAACCGAACTCTAGAGACAAAAATAAGCTCTAAAGAAGAAACCAAGCCCTAAGGTACTCACCAGTTTTAATTGCATGAAAATCTGATGGCTAAAAATCTATTTTTGTCCAATAGAAATATCTAAAAACAATAACACCAGACCCGCCATTCGCACTTTATCGATGGTTTATGCCACAAAACATCAGTTTCGTGTTCCACAAAGTGCAATATGCAACAAAACAGACCTCAAAGCCCCATTTCAGCCGCCCAGGCACAGAACCCAACCCCCTGAAGATTAGCGGTATACTTTGGTTTAAGCGCGCCAACACACGTAAGCCAACACACGTAAACAGGAATTTACGATGGGTTACGCGCGCGCTTGCAGGGGGAGGTTCGTTCCGAGGAACCAGGCAGCCACAAATCCGTGGGTCTGCCTCATGAAGCGAGGAATCATGATTACGGACTTGAAGGTCAACGAAAAGAACAAGAAAGAGTATTACGAGAAGGGGTACTGGACTGAACGTACCTTAAACGACATCTGGAATACCCAGGTTGCCGCTTTCCCTAATCGCGAATACGTAAGCGACAATCTAGGCGTGCGCTACACCTACGCTGAAATCGACGACAAAGCATCGCGTCTGGCAGCCTGGCTCCACGAAGTTGGCGTGAAAAACGGTGACGTGGTTTCTTACCAGATGCCACCTTGGTCAGAATTCTGCATCCTTTACGTTGCCTGCTTGAAAGTTGGCGCGGTAAGCCATCCGCTTCCCGTCACCTTTAACGACGAAGATTTGATTTACTCCATGAATCTGGTGGAAAGCAAGGCATTCATGTGCCCCACATTCCATCACAAGACCAACTTCGAAGACCAGATTCTTTCCGCGGTCGATCGCATTCCCACGCTTTCGCCAGACGCTATTTGCGTTCACGATAAAACAGTTGAATCGCACGGCACCATCACGTTGAAGCAGATCTGCGAAACGTACGAGCCCTACCGCGAAAACCCTGGCAGCAAATCAGACGATGTGGTCTTGATCCTTTCTACCTCCGGCACCACCGGTCGTCCGAAAGCTGTTCTGATCTCCCACAACGCACTCATTTTCTCTGAAACCACGTTTGGCCGCGGCCTGCACCTTACGCAGGACGACGTCATGTTCATGCCTGCACCGCTGAACCACGCCACCGGTTTCAACCACGGCCTTATCACGCCGCTGCTTCTGGGCGGTCGCGTTGTTCTGCAGCAGGAATTCCGCGCTCGCGAAGCAATCGAAATCATGAACAAGGAAGGCGTAACCTGGTCGATGGGCGCCACCCCATTCATCTTCGACTTGCTTAACTGCGCCGAAGAAAACGACTTGAAGTTCGAAACGATGAAGCTCTACATCTGCGGCGGCGCTCCTGTACCGGGCACCATGGTACAGCGCGCTCACGAGCACGGCCTGAAACTGTGCGAATGCTACGGCTCTACCGAAAGCTGCCCCCACCTGGCAGTTCCCCCCGAGCATTGCCTGGAATGGAACGGCAACTGGTCGGGCGTCGCCTTTGAAGGCATCGAAGTTAAGGTTGTCGACGAACACGGCAACGAAGTGCCTCACGGCACCCAAGGCGAAGAGATCTCCCGCGGACCTCATATGTTCAGCGGCTATCTGAAAAACCCCGAGGCAACCGCAAAAGACCTGAATGACGATGGCTGGTTCTTCTCGGGCGACCTGTGCATTCAGGACGAAGAAGGCCGCGTAAAGATCAACGGCCGTAAGAAAGAAATCCTCATTCGCGGCGGCATCAACATCTCCGCAAACGAAGTGGACAACAACCTGGACGGCTGCCCTGGCGTTGGCTCCCATGCCACCATCGGCCTGCCCGACGATCGTCTGGGTGAGCGCATCTGCACCTTCATTGTGCAAACCGGCGACGTTACGCCCACGCTCGATTCCATCGCAGAGTACCTTGATTCCATCGGTGTAGCCAAGCGCCTGCGCCCCGAGCACATCGAGTTCATCGACGCCATCCCCATGACGGAATCCGGCAAGGTCAAGCGCCACCAACTGGCCGACGAGCTTGATCGTCGCCTGAAGGAGCGCGCCGAATAATCTGCGCCCAATTCGCTAACCACCAAAGCGACCAGCACTCAGCTGGTCGCTTTTTTGTGCGCTACGTCGCAAGAAGTCACTACCAACCGAAAGAGCGCAGGGCGGGCGGTCACGGGACAGGCCGCGGCGCGGGTGTGCGCTGGGTCGGGGCAGGCCGTCGGCCGCGGGCGTGCGCTGTCGCGGGACGGGACGGCGGCTGC
>OGQV01002335.1_pt1 | contig 11588 bp, 9 predicted proteins | sample 1553311 | NCBI WGS metagenome assembly OGQV01 (sample SAMEA2579976, study PRJEB22360) | human gut metagenome
GATGTTCCTCGGTGCTGCCACGCTCTCCACGCTCCACATCGGTATATCCGGCAGCACGCATGAAATTAAAAAAGTCATCCTGCAACACGCTGTAGGATGACCTTAAAATCTTTTTTCCTTTTTCATTGAGCTTGGGATTTCCGTCCTCGTCAAGCACCGGTTTGGAGTCCCATTTCTTACTTCGGCTGACTTGTGTGATCGTTTCCTTTACCGTTCCCCGGAGAGCTTCATCCTTACATCGCTTCGACCAAAGGATCTGCTTTTCCACTACCGGAATATAAACCACATGGAGATGATAGTGGTACACATCCTCGCCAAGAGCTTCGGACATTGCCCGGTTGTGCTCATCGGCGTGCATCACAGCGGAGAGGATATACTGCTCACCGCCTACGATCTCCACGGCGGCTTTATAGGCATCAGCATAAAACTGTTTTGCAAATTCATAGCCGCCGTGGTTGTAGAAATAAGCGGAGTTCACATCAAAAACCAACTCGCCGTATTTGATGGCATCCGGTTTCAGACCTCTGGTGGAGATCACGCCATCCTGTTCCATTTGCTCAAACATTTTCACATAATCATCGGTGGGAGTCTTGAAGTGAACATTCAGCGGAGTGCGTTCCGGCACAATGTCTTGATTGCTGTAACTGTCCTTTTCTCGCTCATTGTGTTCCTGTATTTTTGCCACATCGTCCGGTGTCGGTAAGTCCTGATTCCGGGCTACGGTGCGGTCTATTCCATCATTTCTTGCCATAGATTTTTTGTCCTTTCCTTAAAATTTGCAGACAGCGGGGAGCTGCGGAGAGGCACTTTTTCAAAGTGTAATAACCCACTATAACACTTTCATCCATACTGGCTGCAAAGTGCCGTGGGCTCTCCGAGGGCTCTCCCGAGGGGGAATGCGGTCACTGCGGTGACCTCTGCTGACCAAGGCAAAATGTCTGCGCCTTTTACCTTGGTCAGCCCGTCTGCATGAAGCTGTTCTGCGGAACATTTCTTGCAGACGATGGCAGCGAAAACCGTATTTTTCACTGCCTGTCCATGGGCAGCACTGCGGTGCGCCTATGGGGACGGGAGATGCGGAGGGCTGTTGCCGGGGTATCACTTCTCCCGTCTTTTCTGCCATACGATGTCGTAACCAAGCACAGCGGCAAGCTCCAATACTTCCTTGTATCGTATACTTTCCCGCTGTAATTTTGCGGACAGGTTGGAAACGCTGTCGCTCCATCCGTACTCGTCCGAGAGCAGGTCAACAACTTCCTGCATGGTCATCCCGGCACGGATGATCTGTGCCTTTATTTCGTTGCGTATATTCATATTGATAAAATCCTCCATAATTCAGTTCATGTGTCGGTGCAACCTCTGCGCTCCAAGGTGGAGTGGATGCACCGAACAGTGAAAAATCTGCAATCTCCGAAATCCGTTCAGAATTTCGCTTGTGATGTCCTGTCCATATATGACCATATCCCACTTTGCCGTTTTGTGTGGTTTGGTCTGGAACAGTGAAAACACCCATTGTTCCGTGAACAGGGTACACGGTTCAGAGAAGCACGATTTCGTGAAATAGTTTCGTCCTGCGGTCAAAAACTTTGCTGTTTCCATTACCATTGATTTTTAATGCCCGAAAACAGGTCAGCTTTGAAAGCTGCTGTTTCCTATAACGGAAGAAAACAGGGGTAAATGCTGCGTACATACGTACAGAGCATGACTGGCAAAATCAATCCCGCCAGTCCTCCGGTACGTACGTACACGGCGAAACATCGTAAAATCCATTTATATGAGGTCTTGCCACAGCTTCCACGCCCATAAAGCCCCACACCCGCCGTCCGGCAGAGTTGGTGATGTTGTTGCAATGCTCCAGATTGAATCTCCCGGCATTGGCAATCATGGCATCGCTGAAGCTACGGGCTTTCAGCGGTGCAAGGGAGTTTTCCTCACACCACATCCGGTAGATTTCATAGAAATCCTTAGAGCTGATGGAAGCATCCGCTTTCAATCGGATGTATCCCTCCGACTCCATGAAATCAAAGATATTGTTGTTGTCACGCTTGACCGCTTCCCGGTTTTTCCGGATACGGTCACTCTCCGTAAACTTAAAGTTGTTAGCAACAAGCCGCTGTAAGCCTTCAAATGCCCACAGGAAGATACCCTCGGCTTCAGCTTTCATCTTCTCTGCAAGGTCAGGATCATCGGCTCTGTCCATGGGCTTTTCTTTGGTGGTCAGCACAAGCTGTCTGCGGTAAAAACCATCGCTGCGATCATATAGGGCTTGCAGATCACCATTGCTGAATGCCAGCAACCGGGCAAACATCCAGCCCTGATAACTCTGCTTGCCCTTGCGTTCCAAGTCCATTTTGCCCTGTGCAGTCACGATGGATTTTACATAGTTGGTCTGACGCAGAGCTTCCATCCGCATATCATCATCCACGCACAGCAGGATGTGTTCCAGATCGGCACGGGCAAAACGGTTTTCAGAAATCTTCCCGATGCTGCCGTCTTTCATATTCGTGCCGAAGATGGTGGACAGCACCGCACCGATTTGAGATTTACCCTCGCCACCGTTGCCTTTAATCACCATCATGCGCTGCCCCTTGTTGGAGGGAATCAGGCAATAGCCGATAAACTCCTGCAAAGTTGGAATGTCCTCGGCGTAAAGCAACCCATCCAGAAAGTTCAGCCAGATCACCGGTGCAGGAGCATCGGGATTATAGCCGACAGGCAGACGGCTTCGCACGATAGCCGGTCTGCCTTCGGTGAAAGTGCCGTTCAAGAGCAGCGTACCGTTGGCAACATGGATGCGATCCTGCTCCGGAGGGAAGTCAGACACCTGCGCTTCCAGTTTCAGCACTTCCAGAATGTTGGTGATCTTCCGTGGGATGTTGTTCACGGCACAAAATTTCAGCTTGTCGTAAATCTCCCCACGCAGAGGAAGGTCATCCGTCACTCGACCATCGGGCGTGAAAAAAGCTCCGTTTGCGAAGATGATTCTGCGCTCATGCAGAAATTCTTCACAAAACAGAGCTTCGTTGATGTTCTGCCCGTCAAACCAGACAGGAAAATTCATATTAGGCGTTTTCCGGTTCTTCGCCACGGTGCGCCACCTCCTTTTTCTTTCGTGCGGTATACTCTTGCAGAAAAGCAATTTTGTCGTCCTGCATCAGCTTGTCCACCAATGCCACCCGTTCTTCCAGATCACCCACCGTCAGCACATCTGCCATATATTCGATATAGCAGTGCATTTGGCAGGCTTCCACAAAACGGTCATCCAGAGCATCTTCCGGTGTCTTGGGTGCGTATCGTATTTTCCAATCTTCCAGCAGATGCAGATAATCCGTCAGCACCCGGAAACACAGCATTTCATCCTCCCGGAACTGACGGATATAGGGACGCTTTGGCTTGACCATAGCTGCGGCAGTGGGCGGTTTCGGGTCAAGCCCGAAGTCCGCAGCCAGCTTTTGCGCTGCTTCATAACTGCTCAGATCGAACAGTCTTGCCACAAGGTCGATTACATCCCCCTTGGCTCCGCAGCCGAAGCAGAAGAAATAATCCTCGTTCAGCTTCAAGCTCGGATGCCTGTCGTTGTGGAACGGGCAGCAAGCCATGCCGTTGTGGCTCACTTTCAGCCCGTAGTGTTCGGCGGCTTGCTTGACGCTGATTGCCGCCTTGATGATTTCATAGATTGTCATAGAAAAACCTCCGTTCATAATAGTCTGGAAAGCACGAAGCACCCGCCGTGATTGGCAGGGGTTTGGCTCCTTCTACTATGGTTATGCCGGATTTTTCAAAAAACAGGCTAATCGGAGGACAACCCCGTTTCAAAAAACAGGACAACTTATGGATAGATGTAGATTTCTTTACATTAGCATGATAGAATTAAGAAAATGAAAAAACAGGACAGGAGGGGCAAGCATGAACCAAGAACTGATGACATTGGATTTTTGGCAGGATACGGTCATATATGAGGGAAAAACACTTCCTGTCGGCGCTCTTGCCTGTGATGCGCTGAATGTCCCTGCGGATACCATCGCAAAGATGAACGAGCAATGCGAGAAAATCAATCTGCTGCTTGGAATATTAAACGCCGGACAGGATGCTTCTGCACTCTGTCCTATTGCAACGGAAGCTGCTCTGACGATGCTTGATATTCTCAGTCAAACACCGCCGTTCTCCTATATGAATATCTCAAAGCACAGAGAACGGATTGAAAAAGTCTTTACTGTGGACAATGCGCTGAAATATGTGGAGTTTGCCATAAAAGCCGCAACCAATTCTTTGCAATTTGAAGAAATCCAGAACTTTACCGATGCGATGATGCTCCAACGCTATACCGCAGTTTTCGGGCATCTGGCATACTCCCTTGGGGAATACCAAACGGCCATGCTTGATTTTGCAGAAAAATCAGACGGCAATGAAGCAGAACGCACCGCAGAGGGTTTTGCAAAAATGTTCGGCGACTATTTTCCGCCGGAGTTCTCTATCACGGAGGGCAATGCCTGGATGTCTACTTTGAATAATTCCGTTCAGTATATATCGGTCATCCGTCCCGGCGAAAAAGTTGCGAAGCTGGTCAAGCGGATGCACTATGTATCCTTTGTAGGGATGTTCCGGTCTGATCTCTTTGAGGGCTTGTGTGTCGGTCATGCACCGAAGAAATGTAAAATTTGCGGCAAATGGTTTCTGACAACCAACGCAAGGCACACCAAATACTGCGGCGGCTATGCACCGGGGGACAAGCTGCACCGCACTTGCCGACAGATCGGCAACCTGAAAGGCAGAGAACAACGGGAGCTTGCGGACGATCATCCGGTGAAACAGATTTATGAGAAACGGCTGAACACCATAAACCGCTATGTGAAGCGTGGTACTCTGGACGCTGATCTTGCAGAGGTTATGAAAAAGCTGGCAAAGGATAAAATGCTTCGAGCGCTGAGCAATGTCGCCTATGCCAAAGGTGATTACGAAAAAGAGATGGGACAGGCTGCTTTGAAGAAAGAAGCAAAATTACGGACGAAATGAGGAATATGTAATGGCACAGAAATATGATTTAACTGATATTGGGAATGCGCTTAGCCGGGTTATGGACAATCCTATGACCAAAATAATCCGTTCTGGCTCTATTGGTGTGTTGGGCGTAGTAAACCCAGTTGCGGGAATTGTAGGCGGAATAGGAAATGATCTTCTATCTGAATACAATACCTTCAAACTCGGCCATCTACTGAACGGTCTTGCATCTGGCTTTAATCTCGAAAGAAGATTGAACGAGCTTTACAACTATGTAAACTCCAGCCCGGAAAAGGCTATTATCGTAGCCAATCTGTTCAAACAAACCGTAAATGCAGAATGCCCAAAGGTTTGCGTTATTTATGGTCTAATTCTTGCAAACCATTTAGAAACACTTACAGAATTCACGCACGAAGAATTGATTGTCTGTAAAGCTTTGGAAAACGCTACGGATTATGATCTGAAGAATTTCAAAGAAATAATGGAGAACTATCTTAAGCCAACATCAAATGGAAGAAGAATTGTATTTCCAAAAGACTTTGCAGATATTGCTGCTTTCACCACCACATGCGATTGGTGTGTATATAATAGAATCTTTGTTTCTCGCACAGCAGAGTGGGGTGAAATGGAAGAAGGCATTTTGGATATGAGCACGTACTATTACGAGGCAAATCCTGCATCTGTTCTTCTGGATAATATAAATGCTGCAAGACAAACTTGGAATTATGGTTAATTATTCCCGCTGATTACTTAGAAGGGAGGTGCGCTATGCTAAATGATTTTTCGTGGAACATGACCGGATACATACCGAAGCACCAAGTTAATCCACACGGTGACGGCATCATCCCCTATGTGGCAGAGCGCATCTTCCAACTGGAACCGGAACCGCCAGCGGTGGACAGTCTGAATGAATATATCCTGTCTGCTTTGCGGGAAAAGAATTTGCTATATTTTTCGTTCTTTCTGCACCACTACGAAACGCAGCTCAACAAGCGCATCAAAGGCTTTCTCAGTGTGGACGGCGGCAATCTGTACGACACAGACCGATTTATCGATATAAAGATCTCCTGCCGGGAGCAAATGCTCCAAAAGCTGATGGACTATGATCCTGCCAAGGGTGCGGAGTATGCTACATACATCTATCCGTTCATCTGGGATTCTATGCTCCGTTTCCGCATGGGCGAAGAAAAATGGTCGGTATCCTCTCTGACCAATTACAAAATGGTGCGATCAATGGCGTGGCTGTACCATAACACCAAAGATGCGGTCAACCAGTTTTCCAAGAAGTATAACTGCGACCTTGCTCTTGCGGAAGAATATCTGAAAGTTGTCCGTGGAATCCGCAACCAGCAGCCGTTCTATATAACGGACGAGGACGGCGAGGAAACAGGCGAGGATATAGCCCTTGACGATAGCTGGAACTATACCGACATCCTCTGGAACGGCATACAAGCAGAAAAGGTACAGCGGGCATTTGAGAAGCTGAATTACCGGGAACAGACCTTGCTCGAAAAACGGTTAGCAATCTGTATGACCTGCGGGCGAGTTGGCTCATGGAAGAACCGCCCCACTTTTGAAGAATTGGCGATTATGTTTGAGGGCAGCACAGCCAGCGGTGCAGAGCGAGCCTACCGGAAAGCGGTGGACAAACTGACAGAACTGCTGGTTGCCGAAGGTGCGCTCCATGCTGTCCGGCTGAAACAGAAAACCAAAACCAAGCGCAAAAAGAAAATCGCCGCCGCAATCTACGAATATCAAGCAGACTGCGACGGCGAATGGGGCGAAATTTCAGTTGATTTTGAGAACGGCACAGCAGAGATTATCCGACTTGCTGATTGGGATACAATTAAAACGAACTGGTTTGCCAAGGAGGCGATCCGGTATATTTTATCATTGTCGCCTGATGCTCTTACAAAATATATGCTCGTCCCCCTTGAGCCGCCACTTATATCTTGAATCCTTACAACCACTGTAAGTGGTATTTGCTGTGTTCCCATGCTATCATTTTATTACAAATGATAGGAGGTATTCACATGAAACCCATTTTGAATATTGAAAATTTAACAAAAATCTATGGCAATGTGCCAAGTCAAACAAAGGCACTGAATGGGATCACCTTCCAGGTGATGCCGGGAGAGTTTCTCGGCATTATGGGAAGCAGCGGTTCCGGTAAATCCACACTGCTCAATTGTATTGCGACTGTGATTCAACCCACAGGTGGAAGCATTCAGGTGGAAGGCGATACTCTGCAATCCCTCAAGGGAAAGGCTCTTGCAGAGTACCGTGGCAAAAAAGTTGGTTATCTATTCCAGAACTTTGAATTGCTGGACAACCTGACTGGCAGGGAAAACATCCTGCTCCCGACTTCCTTGCATGGGGTATCCGAAGCAGAAAGCAGCCAGCGGCTGAAGCAGTTGGCTGACTATCTGGAAATCACTGATGTTCTGGATAAGTTTCCGTCCAAGATGTCCGGTGGCCAGCGTCAGCGTGTTGCGGCAGCAAGGGCTCTGATCTTACATCCCCAAATGATCCTTGCCGATGAACCGACGGGTGCGCTGGATTCTAAGAACGCAAGAAGTCTTATGGAGAAGCTGTCCGGCCTGAATCGTGACGAACAAGCTACGATCCTGATGGTAACCCATGATTCCAATGCCGCCAGCTTCTGTAAGCGCATCCTGTTCATCCAGGATGGCGTGATCTTTCATGAGCTTCGGCGTGGAGACGAAAGCCAGCAGGAGTTCTACGGGCGCATCCTGAAGGTGATGGCGCAACTGGGAGGGGGCAGCGCAAATGTTCTCTAATCTCATTCTTCGGAACAGCCACCGCAGCCGAAAGGAAAACGGTCTGTTTTTCAGCTCCCTGGTGATTTCTATTGTTGCCTTTTACATGATTCTTTCCATCTCCACTCAAGATGTGATGCTCTTTTTGCAGAAAATGGAGAGTGACGCAGTTGACAAACTCCTGCTTCTGATTCCTGCGTTTTATGGGATGACCCTCGGTATTCTGTTCTTTTTGATCTATTTTGCCTGCAAGTATCAGTTCGAGCGCAGACGGCATGAGTTTGGTGTTTATCTAATGTTGGGGATGCGTAGAAGTAAACTGTTTGGTATGCTTCTGGCGGAAGATTTCCTGACCAGTATTCTTGCCATGCTCATAGGATTACCTGTGGCTGTGGTGCTTTCAGAAATTGTCAGTCTTGTCACCGCCAAGCTGGTAGGCATGGGGATCATCGGTCATCAGTTTTCTTTATCCTGGTTTGCGATTGAATGGACGCTGGCAGGATTTCTGGCAATTAAGCTGACGGCACTTCTGATTTTGAGTGGACGAATCAGCCGCCAGGAGATCGGTACTTTGCTATCCCAGCCAACGAACCGCCCCAAAAAGCAAATGCCATCTGTTATCTATGGACTGGCTGCTATATGCGGAAGTGTGATGTTGGCAGTGGCTTACTACATGGCGATTCAGGGAATTGCATGGACAAAGGTAAGTATGATGGGACTGACTTTGCTGTTGGGCATAGTTGGTACGATGCTGCTTTTCTATGGGATGCGTGCGCTGATTGCTTTGATTGTTAAGAAAGGAAAAGGAAATAAGCAGCTTCATGTATTTACCTTCCGGCAGATTCAGGAGAATGTCATTCATCAGTCAAACTCCATGGCCATCAGCTCCCTGCTGATTCTGGCGGCGCTGTGTTGTTTTGGTGCGGGCGTAGGAATTGCAGGAACGAATAGCCTGTCTTCTGGCCATGTAATCGACTATACTTTTGAAGATCATACTGCAGAAGATTCATCGCAGGTTCTTCCGAATATAAAGGCAGCCCTGAAAGAAAACGGTTTGGAAAATCAATTTTCAGAGCTTTTTGAAATGAGGGTTGGGCGTATTCGCACCACAGAAGATTATGATAATGCCTACAGCATGGACGCTGTTATGGACTCTCTTCGGAGCCTGCCCCAGTCGGAAGACCGGGATGTCCTTCTGAACAATCTTGGTTATGCCACATACCCATATTTGATTTGTTTATCGGACTATAATCGTTTGTTGGAATTGTCCGGCAAACCGGCTCTCCAATTAGGCGAAAAGGAGGCCGCTGTCTATATTGATACAGAGTTTACTACGGTAAGCCGTACCGCAATGCTGAACCAAGTATTGGCCGGACAGCCCAAGGTGGAACTGGATGGTAGTCCGATTCATCTTACAGGAGAGGTTCAGTCTGTGAATTTGGTCACGGACCGTTCTATAACCTTGTCCTTTGCATTGATTCTTCCGGATGAAGCATTCCTATATTATAGCCAGGGAATGTATGATACCTATGTCAATGCGGTGCTCAGTGAGCAGGCTCTGGATGGAAATAGCCTTATGACTGCATATTTGGATTTGAACGAGAAGCTGGACGAAACTGGCATTGAATATGAAAGCTATCTTCAGAATATGGGTCGTCAGCTTTTCTACACCATAGCATCCAGTTATATTACCCTCTATCTTGCGATTGTTTTCCTGGTAGTTGCCAACACCATCGTGGGTGTTCAGTTCCTGATGAGTCAGCAGAAAACCGGGCGCAGATACCAGACCCTGATCCGCCTGGGAGCTACTTACGAAACCCTTTGCCAGTCTGCTGGAAAGCAAATTACCTGGTTTATGGGACTTCCTGTATTGGTTGCGGCTGTCAGCAGTCTGTTTGGAGTCAGGGCGTTATTTACAGGGATACTCTCGTCCCGAACCCGTGGGACAGTGTCTGAAATGCTGCTTGTATCTGCTGCTATGATTTTACTACTTTGCGTGATAGAATATATTTATATGAGAGTGGTCAAGCGCTCCAGTGATCGGTATTTGCTGACACTGATGCAGCCGCAGAGAGAAGAATAATTTGGAAGGAGGTGCTGTCATGAAAAGAATTGCTGTTGTGGAAGATGAAGTCTATATGCGGGAAGAACTCTGCAATATGCTTCAAAAGGACGGGTATCTTGCGGAGGCAATCACCGAGTTGGAAGATGCCGCTCGGCTCCTGGCAGCCCTCCGTCCTGACCTTGTGATCTTAGACCTGAATTTGCCGGAGATCAGTGGCTTTCAAATCTGCCAGGAACTAAAGAATAAAACCGCTATCCCCGTCCTGATACTGACTTCCAGAGATCAGGTAAAGGATGAACTGCAAGCGTTCCACTTGGGTGCTGATGAATATTTGACGAAGCCGTGCAGAAAAGATCGACTTCTTGCCAGGGTATCCAATATTCTCAAAAGGTATGAAGGCCGTACCAATCTCATAGAGGGACCAGATTTCCTGTTAGACCAGCAGACCTACACGCTTTATATTCATAATACCTCTGTGGTGCTTCCAAAAAATCAGGGAAAACTGTTGGTCGCTCTTTTGTCCGGCGGCGATGCTCTGGTCACGACGGAGCAGCTTTGCATGGCACTATGGGGAACCACGGAATACATAGATGAAAATGCCTTGCAGGTTAACCTAACCCGGCTGAAAAAAACGATGTCCGCCCTTGAAATGAAGCAGCGAATCGTTGCAGTTCGAGGAATGGGCTACCGTTTGGAAGCGGAGGTGTCTCTATGAAGCAGCTTTGGCACATGATAGAACGGTACTACCCCTGGCTTCTGTTGCTGCTGGGCGTGGATTGCTTTTGCGCTGTCATTCTTTGGATTTCTGACATTCAGGTATTTCAAACCTTGATCGGGTTAGTAGTTCTGACGAGCATCCTTTTGTTTTCAGCGATTCTGTTTGTACTAAACAAGAGGGAGAACACCCACATGGAACTGTTCCGAGATTTCCTCAGTGATCCTACCATCTGCAATGAAGAACGGCTGCTCAGTGCCATTAGTCAGAAAGAAGGAGAATCTGTCCGATTTTTGGCTTCGGTTTTACGGGAATACAAAAACGAGAGTAACAATATGGCGGATGCCCTACGGGACTATGAAGAATACGTGGAGGGCTGGGCACATGAAGCGAAAACGCCCCTATCGTTGCTGACCATGCTCTTGGATAACCGGAACGATGAAATCTCTCCTTCCCTGCAAGCAAAGCTGGATTATGTCCGCAGTCAGCTTCAGGAGGATGTCACTCAGATGTTATACTATGCCCGGTTAAAGAGCAGTACAAAGGATTATCAGTTTAAGGATATCAATTTGAATGACTGCTTGGGGGAAGTTCTGGAGGACTATGCCCCACTTCTTGAAGAGAAGCATTTTGTCATTCTCAACAAACTGCAATCTGAAACAGTCTATACAGACCGTAGAGGACTTCAGTTTATGTTGGGACAAATCGTTAGCAATGCCATCAAATATAGCAGCGATAGTCCCATGCTTACAATTTCCGTGATACATTCGGAGACTGCAGATATCCTTTCTGTTGAAGATAACGGCATTGGCGTAAAAAAATATAATCTGCCGTACATTTTTCAAAAGGGCTTTACCGGGGATTCTACTGACAGCAGAAAGAAAGCTACCGGTATAGGGCTTTACCTGGTTAAGAAGATGGCTGACGATCTAAACCTTTGTCTGGAAGCTGCTTCCCCGTGGGAAAAGGGCTTTAAGATAGTCATCTTCTTTCCAAAATTGAAATCCAACGGAGGAAAATAATATAAGCA
>OGQV01002338.1_pt1 | contig 11572 bp, 10 predicted proteins | sample 1553311 | NCBI WGS metagenome assembly OGQV01 (sample SAMEA2579976, study PRJEB22360) | human gut metagenome
CCCCTTCTCGCTGTCAACCGCTTTCTTCTGCTTCTTTCAAAAAACCGTTACCGTGCTGTCACAGTGACGACACAACAACTGCAGGTTGTTTTCAACACGCAGCCGAAGCATTTGCATACCCTGCCCCAGACCCCGCTCTCTGTCAACCATTTTTTGAATTTTTTTCCAAAACGTTTTCTTCTCAATATCCAACCTTTTTGTTTTATTGCACTATGAGAATATGCGTTTTCCGGGATGATACTCATGAAAAAAGCCCGGAAAGAGGACTCCCCGGGCCTTCGCATCAGTTCGCTTGACGGCTAGGCGTGATCAGGCTTGTGCAGTTCGAACGCGTCGTGCAGGGTGCGCACAGCGAGTTCGGTGTATTTTTCGTCGATCAGACAGGAAATCTTAATCTCGGACGTACTGATCATCTGGATGTTGATGTTTTCCTGCTGCAGGGCGGCGAAGGCCTTGGTCGCCACGCCGGTGTGGTTGCGCATTCCCACGCCGATGACGGAAACCTTAGCGACGTAGGGGTCGTGTTCCACGCCCGTACCGCCGATCCGCGCGACGATTTCCTTCATGAGCTGAATGGCTTTCTCCAAATCCTTGCGGGACACGGTGAACGTCATGTCGGTCACGCCTTCGCGGCTGGCGGTCTGGATGATCATGTCAACCATGATGCCGTTTTCGGACAGCGGCGCAAAAAGGGCGGCGGAGACGCCGGGGCGGTCAGGAACCCCGCATACGGTTACACGGGCCTGATCCTTGTCATATGCAATGCCGGAGACGAGCACGGCTTCCATCATGGCGTCCTCCTGGGCGACCAGCGTTCCCGGATCATCAGAAAACGTGGAGCGCACGTGAACGGGAACATTATACTTCTTTGCGAACTCCACAGAACGGATTTGCAATACCTTCGCACCCATGGAAGCCATTTCAAGCATTTCTTCATAGGTGACGCGATCGAGTTTGCGAGCCGTGGAGCACAGATTGGGGTCCGTCGTATAGACCCCGTCCACATCCGTATAGATTTCACACTCGCAGGAATCCAGAGCGGCGGCCAGCGCCCCCGCGGGGCGGACCGGTCTGCTTTCCGGACCCGCCACGGCCGAGCGTGGTGATGCGCCCGTCTTCCGTCGAGCCCTGGAACCCGGCGACCACGAGCACGTCGTGCGCCTCAAGCTCCTTATGGATGCGGGAGGCATCAATAGAGAGGATGCGGGCACGGCCGAATTCATCATTCGTGATGATCGGGATCTGCCAGCCGAGCATCGAACGCGCCTTGATGCCGGAGTCCTTGAGCAACATGCTGAAAAGCGCGATCGAGGCCTGCTCGCCCGTGGAAAGCAGACTGTCCACTTCCGCCAGATCAGGCTCTGCGGCCCAACGGGTCGACAGATCCAGCAGTTTGTTGGTCTTCCCGGACTTGGCGGAAAGCACCACGACTACCTTGTATCCCTGATCCAGAGCGGCTTTCACCTTACCACGCACCATTTTTAGGCGGTCGATGTCGGCTACGGACGTCCCTCCGAATTTTTGTACCAGAATACGCATAGCTGAGTCCTTCATCGTGACCTGTGAGGCAGAAACCCTTCCTCTTTGCCGTCATTCCCCGGAATCGCGGAGACGAGCCAGTTTCTGCAATACGCAGTGCGCCGCCTTCCCATAGGGGGACAGCGTTACCAACCTGTTATTTTTGCAGACTTGAAACAGGATGTCCAGACGTTTCGGGGGCAAATTCTCGGCCGCAATCCGCTCGGCCCATTCGACGAGCACCAGTCCGGATTCCGTATCCAGCGCCTCGTCCACTTCATCGGGCAATGCGCCCTCCGAGCGGTACAGATCACAATGGATGACGGAGGGCGTCGTGGGATAGCTGTTGCACAGGGTAAAGCTCGGGCTGGAGACTTCCGCATTCTCCCCTCCGGGCAACGCTTCGATGAAGCCGCGTGTGAACGTGGTCTTGCCTGAGCCCAGATCGCCGTAGAACAACATGATATGAACCTGCTCGCCGCCCTCGGCGTACTGCTCGTTCAGCGCCCGGCCAAGCTGCCTGCCGAACTCGACGGTCGATTCGGCATCAGGAAGGGATATATCCATAGAAAATCCTTTGAAAAAAATCGGGGGGGAGAGCATGAGAGCAAAACGGCCCTCGGCAGAGAAAATCCGCATGGGATCAGCCTTGCCGCCGCGCCCTTGCGGGAACGTCAGGCGAGGCCAACCCATTGAACCATCCATCTCCTCTTGAAACCATCAGAAGTGAAGATGACCGTTCCGATTACCGGAAACCTGACGGAAACTCAACGCTTCCCTGCCCCCCTCTCTGGATGGGGTCGCATGGCAGGCGGCCCGGGCCGGCAGACAGCTCCGGATATCCGCCAGTCAAAAGCCGCTGGAGCGGGATACGCAGAGGAGGAGACCTGTCCTCCGAAAGGCGCTGCCCTCCCAGGATGCCTTCGAACTTCCACATCTCTCACAAGAACCACTGGACGACCGGAAAAAAAATGTATAGAGTACTCACCTCATATGGAACAACAGCACGGTCTTCTTGTGGTCGACAAGCCACGCGGGCTCTCGTCCGCCCAGTGTACCAACCGATTCAAACGGTTGGGGCAGAAAAAGATAGGACACGCAGGCACCCTGGACCCGATGGCTCAGGGCGTTCTGTTGGTGCTTCTCGGGCACGCGACCAAAATCTCCGGATATCTCATGGCGGGAGGCGTCAAAGCCTATCAGGGCACTGTCCGGCTCGGGCAGACCACTGATACGTGGGACGCCGACGGCCAGATTACCGCCGAAGCGCCGTGGGACCATGTGACCGCCGAAGCCGTGGCCGACGTCATCGCCGGCTGGGTGGGCACGAGTGAACAGCCCGTACCGCCCTATTCAGCGGCCAAGCATCAAGGTCAGCCCCTCTACAAGCTGTCCCGGGAGGGGAAAGAAACCCCGCTCAAAATCAAGACCATCGAAATTTCGCGTGCGGAAGTCCTCAGGGTTGAGCTTCCGTACGTTACCTTCCGAGTCATTTGCAGTTCCGGCACTTACATACGGTCCCTCGCCCACAGCTTGGGGACGCGCTTGGGGTGCGGAGCCGTGCTCACGGAACTGATTCGGGAGTATAGCCACCCCTTTGGCCTCGACAGGGCTTGTCCGCTGGACACGCTGCTCGCCGAGCCCGAAACGCTGCCTGAACGGGTCATCCCCGTGACCGCCGCTCTCCCCCACTGGCCCACGATCACCGTGACCGGGCAGGAAGAGGCGGACACGAAAAACGGCAAGATCCTTGTGTGGACGGAAGCGCGCCGCGCGCGCTCCAGAGCACAGGACGGAACGGACATCCCGTGCGTTCCCGGCGCCAACGCCGTCTTGCTCTCGCCCGACGGGCAGCCTCTCGCGCTCGCCGAAGCCGTCTCCGGCGGCCCCGCATGGAAAGTGCTCAGGGGACTTTGGAACTAACGCAACCCATTCGGAGGATATCGCTGTGGTTATGGACGCCGCCCAGAAAAAGACTGTTATCGAAGCTCACGCCAAGCATGAAGGCGACACCGGCTCCCCGGAAGTCCAGGTAGCTCTGCTTACCGCCCGCATTGAAGGCCTCACCGGGCACTTCAAGGAACACAAGAAGGACTTCCACTCCCGCCGTGGCCTGCTCAAGCTCGTCGGCCAGCGCCGCAACCTGCTGAACTACCTCAAGAGCAAAGATATTCAGCGTTACCGCGCTCTCATCGAAAAGCTGGGACTGCGCAAGTAAGTGCGTTTTCGGGGGGAGCCTTGGGCTCCCCCTTTCCACGTCATCAACCTCAACCCGTCATGAGAAGGAGTTTCCGCGAACAGGATCGACGTTTGGATCGATATTGTTCCCGGAGTCTCCTTCCCGAAGAGAAAAGGATTCACCATGAGTTTTAGAAAAGCCCCCACCCGGGTTTCCGCCACCATCGGCGGCAAGGAAATCATCCTTGAGACCGGCCGCGTCGCTACGCAGGCCCACGGCTCCGTTACCATCCAGTGCGGTGGCACCGTCGTGCTCGTTACCGTTTGTTCACAGCCCCTCGACTTCGACCGCGGCTTCTTCCCGCTGACCGTGGAATATTCCGAGCGCATGTATGCCGCGGGCCGTATCCCCGGCAGCTTCTTCCGCCGCGAAATCGGCCGTCCGTCCGAGCGCGAGACCCTCGTTTCCCGCCTCATCGACCGCCCGATCCGCCCGTTGTTCCCCAAGGGCCTCCCCGAAGACGTGCAGGTGCTCGCCAGCGTCATTTCCTCCGACCAGGAAAACGAATCCGACGTGCTCTCCATCACGGCCGCTTCCGCCGCCGTCATGCTGTCGCCCCTGCCCTTCGCCGAAGCCGTCGCCGGCGGACGCATCGGCCGCATCAACGGCCAGTTCGTCCTGAACCCCACCGTCAAGGAAATGGCCGAAAGCGACCTGAACATCGTGTTCGCCGCTTCCGCCGACGCGCTGGTCATGGTTGAAGGCGAAGCCACCTTCGTTCCCGAAGACGTGATCATCGACGCCCTCGAATGGGGCCGCAAGGAAATCCAGCCCCTCGTCGAAGCGCAGGTCAAGCTGCGCGAGCTCGCGGGCAAGGCGAAGATGGCCTTCACCCCGCAGGAAGACGACGCGGCCCTGCTCGCCCGCATCGAAGGGCTTGCGGCCGGAGCCGGCCTCGAAGCCGCCATGCGCGTGCCCGAAAAGATGGCCCGCAAGGACGCCCGCAAGCTCGTGAAGGAAAAGATCGTCGAAGCCCTCAAGGCCGATCCGACCTATGGCGAAGACGAAAAGGCCCTCTCCTCCGTCGGCGACATCATCGGCCACATCGAAAAGAAGGTCGTGCGCAAGCGCATCCTTGACGAAGGCACCCGCATCGACGGCCGCGACACCAAGACCGTGCGCCCCATTGAAATCCAGCCCGGCATCCTGCCCCGCGCCCACGGCTCCGCGCTGTTCACGCGCGGTGAAACGCAGTCCCTGTGCGTGACCACGCTCGGCAGCTCCACGGACAACCAGCGCATGGATTCGCTCACCGGCGACGTGACCAAGACCTTCATGCTGCACTATAACTTCCCGCCCTTCTCCGTGGGCGAAGTGAAGCCCGTCCGCGTGTCCCGCCGCGAAATCGGCCACGGCGCGCTGGCCGAAAAAGCCCTCAAGCCCATCATCCCCGCGGGCGACGGCTTCCCCTTCACCGTCCGCGTGGTGGCCGAAACGCTGGAATCCAACGGTTCCTCCTCGATGGCCGCGGTGTGCGGCGGCTGCCTGTCCCTCATGGACGCGGGCGTGCCGATTTCCGATCCGGTCGCCGGCGTGGCTATGGGCCTCATCAAGGAAGGCGATAACTTCATCGTGCTGACCGACATCCTCGGCGACGAAGATGCCCTCGGCGACATGGACTTCAAGATTGCCGGTACCGCCGAAGGCGTAACCGCCGTGCAGATGGACATCAAGATCACCGGCCTGACCACCGAGATCATGCGCAAGGCCATGCGTCAGGCGCATGAGGCCCGCCTGCATATCCTCGGCGAAATGAAGAAGGCCATCGACGGCCCCCGCGCCCAACTCTCCAAGTATGCCCCGCAACATGCCGAAGTCTTCGTGAACCCCGAAGTCATCCGCATGATCATCGGACCCGGCGGCAAGAACATCAAGGCGATCACCGCCGCCACCGGCGCTTCCGTGGATATCGAGGACAGCGGCCGCATCTCCATCTTCGCCCCCACCGCCGAATCCATGGAACAGGCCAAGGAACTGGTGCAGTACTACGACCAGCGCCCCGACCTCGGCAAGAACTACATGGGCAAGGTCCGCAAAGTGCTGGAAATCGGCGCCATTGTGGAAATCATGCCCAATGTCGAAGCCCTCGTGCACATCTCGCAGCTTGATACCAGCCGCGTGGCGCAGGCTTCCGACGTGGCCCACCTCGGCGAAGACATGCTGGTGAAGGTCATCGAAATCAACGGCGACCGCATCCGTGCCAGCCGCAAGGCCGTCCTCCTCGAAGAACAGGGCATCGAATGGAAGCCCGAGGACACCGCCCGCCCCGCCCGCGCTCCGCGCGGCGAAGGCGACCGCGATCATCGCGGTGACCGTGGGGATCGCGGCGAACGCCGCGAACGCCGTCCCCGCCGCGACTAACGCAACGAACTGAGGCCCGGCCTCGGATACCGCCGGGAAGGGTAATCCTTCCCGGTTTCCGAAAAGGAGGAAGAAGCATATGCTTCTTCCTCCTTTTTCGCTTCATGAGGGGGCGCCTGTCCCCGCGTTCAAAAACCGGGGCATCTTGCCGGGATGAAAAAAGAAGCGGCACGTCCGCCCTCCCTTCCTGTACCCTGCGCCGAAGCGAACACGTTTCCAGCATCTTCTATATGAAAAACCATAATTGAATGGGGTACGACACCACGTTCCGCCTCCGGCGTACTTTTAGCACCTCTGCCCGGTAAAAAGGACAAGAACGCCCTTGCTCTCGTCACCGTTGGCGGATATCATTTAATTCCAATTGATAGTCGACGGGGTGTTAACGTGTCTTTATCCGCAAGCCAGGCCAGTGCCACACAGAAGCTGCTGGAGCATATCCGCAGTACACCCCAGAAAGACGACGCTTCCGCTTCTTTCGCCCCACCCCTCCAGATTCCTCCGGCCGCGCCCCTCCGTCCTTTGTTCGGCAAAGAGCGCTCGGTTGTGGGTATTGATGTCGGCAAGGGCAGGATCTGCCTTGTACAACGCCGCGCCGGAAGCACACCGATCCTTGAGGCCATTCAGAGCTTCAGCATCCCGGAAACCATGGACTGGGAAACACCGGGCCTCGCCGACAGGATACGCGAGGCGTTGAGCGCCTTCCTGCCTCATGGCGGACGCGACGCGGACATATGGGTCCGGCTCCCCGACGGGCAGGATGAGCTTCGCCATTACCGCATTCCCAAAGTCAGCCCTAAAGATCGCGACGCCATTGCCAACATGGCCGCGATCCGGGAAAAACCGTTCGACGAGGCCGAAAACATCTTCGACTATCGCGTGGACGCCGAAGTGCTGGACAAAGGCGTGCCCCGCCTCCCCGTCACCGCCATGATCGCCAACAAAGGCGCTGTCAACACCGTCAGGCATACGCTCGCCGCGGCCGGCGTTTCTCCCGCGGGCATCACCTCCGGGAACATCTACGCGCAAAACCTGTTCGCTTCGGGCTGGCTGTCCTCGCCGTGGGAACATTTCGCCTTCGCCGACATAGGAGAGGACTCCACTCGCATCGAGATCTTTTCCGGTACCAACATCGCGCTCAGCCGGACCATCAAAACCGGCCTGAGAAGCCTCGTCACGGCATTGCAGGAATCCTACGGCGGCCGACGCAAGAAAACGCCTCCGCCTCCAGTTGTGCCGCCCATGCCGCGACACCTGCCGATGGAGGCGTTGGGCGGGGAGCTTGCCGGGCCTCACTCCGAACGGCAGCAGGCCGTTTCATCGTTCACGTCGCCCTCGGACCCGTTCCCGTTGATCCTGCAGCCGGAATCCCTGCCGCTGGAGCTGTCCCTTCCACAGCTGTCCCCAATGGATATGGGCATGGCTTCGGCACCTGTCGCGCCTTCCGTGCCCGCAGCGTCCCTATCCTCCCTCGCCGAAAAAATTCCGGACGATGAAATTTCCTATGAAGAAGGCCTGCACCTGCTCTGCGAAAACAGGCGCCGCACGCCCGAAGAAGAGGAACGCCTGCTTCTGCGCCTTTCCCAGCCTCTCGGAAGGTTGGCCAGACAGCTGGAACGCACCGCCGACCACTTCCGCAACGCTATGGGGATGCCGAACATTCAGGGCGTCATTGTGTTCGCCCCCGGCGGCTGCATGGCGCTTGCGCTGAAAAAGTTCGAAACCTCCCTTGGCCTCCCCTGCCGCCCGCTGCGCTTTGACGGGCAGACCACGCCCGGCGCGGCTACGGATCTGGAAAAGGCGCTGGCCAGATCCGCCGACGAAAGCCTGCTGCAAGCCATCGGCCTGAGCCTCTCCGCCCCGGCGTATACGCCCAATGCGATCATGACCTACAAGGATCAGAAGAGCAGGGAACGGCAGATGCGGATCACGTTCCTTTCGATAGGGCTCACGACCGTCGTGCTCATGCTGCTTCTGGCCTTCTGCGGCAAACTGTACATGGGCTATCTGGACGAGAAAGCGCACAAGGCCGAACTGGAAAGCCGGATTGCCTCGTGGCCCGTCCTCTACACGCCGGATCAACTCAGGAACAATCTGGCCGACACCCAGAAATGGCAGGGGCAGGCCCGGACACTGGCGAAACGCCGCATCGCCGCCGCGCTCATGACCGAACTCTCCACCATCACCCCCGAGGCCATCCATATCACGGGTATGCGGGTTACGTTCAAGGACGTGAATCCCGGCAAGCAGGAAGCGCAGCGCGGCACGAAGAAACCATCCGAACCCGAAGAAAGCGCCGTCGCCGTGCTCACCGGAAGCGTGGCGGGCGACATGCTCCAGCGCGAATCGCAGCTTGCGGAATTCCTCAGCCAGCTGGAGCACTCGCCGATGGTTCTGTCCCTGGTTGTGGAAAAGCAGCAGACGGATACGGAAATCCTCTCCTTCGTCGCAACGCTGAGGCTGGTGTAACATGCGTCTCCCGATTGTCCCGGCATGGTTCCCCCTCAGGGCTCTCGCGCTTCAGGGCGTGATGGCGCTGTGCGTGCTGCTGTTCTGCCTCGCCCCGCTCTGGTATGTTACATGGAAGCTCGAAGCGGACATCAAAGGACTCGAAACCCGGATACAGGTGCAGGAAACCCTCCAGCCGCTTATGGAGGGGCTCAATGCCCGGCGCGAGGAAACCCGGCGCCTTCTCGGAGCGACCAAAACCCTGCCGACGCCGGACACCCTGCCGCTCATCGTCACCTCGCTGCAGGAAATGGTCAGCCTGTCCGGGATGCAGAGCTCCCATTTCGTCCCCGCCGCCGAAACCGTCGTGGAAAAGAACCGCATCCGTCTGGACGGCACCCTTTCCGGCCCTCCCGACAATTTCCGGCGCCTTGTCCTCCTGCTGAGCGAACAGCCGTGGCTTTCCGGCATGGAATTTTTGAACGTCACCCCTTCCGGCGCGCTTCCCGCATACTCGCTGGGGATTTGGGCCACGTTCACGCAACAGGCCAACACGCCGCGGCACTGATGAAGGGCTGATACGATGACGCTACGGGAAAAGATACTTTTGGCGGCCATGGGCGCCGCCGTCATGGGAGGAGGCATCCAGTTCGGCCTTTCGACGCTGCTGCCCTCCCCGGCGCCTTCCGGCACGGACAGCTCCCTGCAACAGGCCCGGGCCGTCGCCGGAGAGGTCACGGCGCGCCTGCAAGCCCTCCCGCTGTCGGACGGCCAGCGCTACATCCTCGCCTCCTCGCTGCGCCCGGCCCCGCGCAACCCGTTCACCCTTCCGGCAAACGGGCTGCCGGACGCGCAGCAGTCGGCGTCCGCGAACGCCTCGGGCCTCGTCTATTCCGGCTATGTGCAGGCCGGAAAGGAAGCTCTCGCCATCATCGGCGGGCTGGAATACGGCGTGGGCGACACGCTCCCCAATACCGGCGACGTGATCCGGTTCATCGGTTCCGACGGCGTGCGCCTCTATTCGCCGTCGCGGAACGCCGAGTGGACCCTGCCCTACTCCGGGGACGACATATAAGCCGCGCCTCTCAACGAACAGCTTCGCCGCGCCCTTGCGGCGAGTGGAGAATACTATGCGACAACGGCCCGTTTCCATCCTTTGCCTCCTGGCCTTGTTCTGTCTGCTCGCGGCCTGCTCCCCCAAGCAAGACAAAAAGCAGGAGTTCATGGATCACTGGAAGCAGCTCTCGCAGGATTCGCAGGGCTATTCGCCCGCACCCTCCGATCTGCGCCCCGAGCCCCGCGTGATCATGCGCCACACGGAAAAACAGGAACAGGCCGCGTCCCGTCCCCTGCCCACCATTCCCGTCACCCTCAAGCTCCACAACGTGGATGTGGGCGTCGCCCTGCGCAGCCTCGCGGCCGCCGCCGGGGTCAACGTCATGCTCAGCCCCGGCGTGAGCGGGACGGTCAGCCTCAATGTCCAGAAATCCCCGTGGCGGGACGTGTTCCAAGGGCTGCTGCGCGCCAACGGCCTGCAATACCGCTGGCAGGGCAACATCCTGCAAGTCTTGACCGCCGTGGAAAAACAGAAGGAAATCAACCTCCAGACGCTCGACAACCAGCTTGCCCAGCAGGAGCTCATCTCCCGCCAGAACTCGCCGCTCACCGTCAGCGTGGTCAGCGTGCGCTATGCCGAAGCCGCGGCCCTGCAGCAGAGCCTCACCAAATTCCTCACCGCCGCCAACGGGCAAGGCGGGCAGGCCGCCGTCATCGAAGTGGACGAACACAGCAACGCCCTGATCATACAGGCCACGGAACAGGATCAGCAGCGCATCATCCGGCTTGTGGACAACCTCGACCGCCCGCGCCCGCAGGTCCACCTCAAGGCCTACATCGTGGAAGCCACCAAGGAAACAGCCCGCGAACTCGGCGTGCAGTGGGGCGGCGTCTGGCGTTCCGGTTCCTTCAACAACGGCAACCACGCGTGGATCGGCTCCGGCGCGTCCGGCACGCAGGGGCAGGCCCCCGTCCCCGGCGGACTGACCGGAACGCGCGGCTCCGGCCTCGGCGGCGCGCCTTTCGGCCTCGACTATTCCGGCATCGCCTCCAACGACATGGGCTCCCTCGGCTTCCTGTTCGGCAAGGTCGGCGGCAGTATGCTCGAAGTCCAGCTCAACCTCATGGAAAAGGACGGCAACATCAACATCCTGTCCTCGCCCTCCATCACCACGCTGGACAACAAGATGGCCTACACCGAGAACGGCGAAAAGGTCCCCTATGTTTCCACAAGCAACATGGGCGACCGCGAGGTCAAGTTCGAAGACGCGGTCCTGCGCCTCGAGATGACGCCCAACGTCATCGACGGCGACAACCTCAAGCTCAAAGTGCTGGTCAAGAAGGACGAAGTGGACACCTCCCGTTCCGTGGACGGCAATCCCTTCATCATCAAGAAGCAGACCGAAACGACCCTCATCATGCGCAACGGCGAAACCGTGGTCATCTCCGGCCTGACCAAGGAAAAGGGGACGGACATCAACGCGGGCGTTCCCGGGCTCAAGGACATCCCCGGCGGCAAGTACGTCTTCGGCCACGAGAGCAAGGGCAAGACGATGGAGGAAGTGCTTATCTTCATCACGCCGGAAATCCTGCCCACGCGGGAACTGCCGCCGCTCCCGTCCGCGCCTTCCATGAGCGAAAGCCCTTCGCTCCGGAACGGGGCGCTTCCCGCGCCCTCGGCCGGGGCCGCGAGGAGATAGCCCATGAACGCCCGCATGAGCCGCGGCGAGCTGCTGCTGGCCTCCGGCCTGCTCAGCGCCGACCAGCTTGAAGCCGCCCTCCAAGGCCAGCGCAGCAGCGGCATGAAGCTCGGCGAGTACCTGATCAAACAGGGCATCTGCCGCGAGAGCGACGTCGTGGACGCCGTGTGCCGCCAAACCGGCATCGAACGCTACACGCCCTCCCGATTCCCGCTGAACCTGTCCCTCTCCGACCGCCTGCCCGCCGACGTGG
>OGQV01002340.1_pt1 | contig 11554 bp, 10 predicted proteins | sample 1553311 | NCBI WGS metagenome assembly OGQV01 (sample SAMEA2579976, study PRJEB22360) | human gut metagenome
ACACTAAAGATGGGCCGCGGGGGGGCGGCCCCCTGCCGCTCCTGCCATTCAACCGTCGTTGTTGGTGCTCGTCGCTCCCGAGGCGGACGGCGGCTTATCTGTGGCTACAATGGGAGTCCGCGTGTGGAACTATGGGGCGGCGCGGACAGCCACCCGAATGCATATCATCGAAACGTACGGGGCTTTCTTGGGGTTGTAGTGACTTGCGTCTTTCGGGGGATTTGGCGCCGTTGTGGCGATCGACCCATTGCGAAAACAAAAAACTGAGTGCTTTTGCAACTTTTTTGCGATTAGGGACTCCCGCCTGCTTCCCGCAAGGCAAAAATGGGCCTTTCCGTGGCTGATTTTCTGCGTTTTCGGACCAGAATCCGCGTTTTGCACCTTGCGACAATCCGTAATCGCAAAAAAGTTGCAGTTTGGGCCGTAAATTTGTTTCTGCGCTCTTGAGGTGGTTTTTAGATGATGCCAGGGGCAATGGGTAGAGCTTTGCGTGCGGGTGTTGTCCGCCAGTCGTCCTGTGGTGCCGGAGGGAAGAGCGAGGCTGCTCGCTGCGCATAAGGGTGATGGCAATCCGCTGAGATTTACCGAGAGACTGTATTTGCAGAAACGAAGAGAGCCCCATTCCTGGGGCTCTAACAGTGCGGTGGTCTTCGAGTGGGGCTTTGTTCCCAGTCGAATGGCTGACTTCACCCGACTGCGCTGAATCCAGCCGTTCTGGCCGAAGCGCTCGTTAGGCCTCGTGCTGACGGACGGCGTCGAACTCGAAAGTATGCAGGAACTTTTGCGCGCGTTCGGTTTTGGGGTGCTCGAAGAAGCGCTCGGGGATATCTTGCTCCACGATTTCGCCTCCATCGAAGAACAGAACGCGGTCGGCAACGGCGCGCGCGAACTGCATTTCGTGGGTAACGATAAGCATCGTTTTGCCCTCCTGCGCCAAGCCCAGGATAACGTCCAGTACCTCGCGCACCATTTCGGGGTCGAGGGCGGCGGTAACCTCGTCGAGCAGCAGCACTTCGGGCTCCATTGCCAACGCGCGGGCAATGGCAACGCGCTGCTTCTGGCCGCCAGAAAGCTCGCGCGGATAGCTCTTTTCCTTGTCGGTGAGCCCAACACGCTTCAGAAGGGCGCGCGCCGCTTCTTCGGCCTGCGCCTTCGGGATCTTCTTAACCTTAGTGGGCGCCAGCGTGATGTTGTCGAGCACCGTCATATGGGGGAACAGGTCGTAACTCTGGAACACCATGCCAACTTTTTGGCGAAGCTCGGTGAGATCCTTTTCGGAGCTGGTTACCTCCTTGTTGTCAACCTTGATGGTGCCGCCCTGAATGGGCTCAAGGGCATTGATGCAGCGCAGGAAGGTTGACTTGCCGCACCCTGAGGGGCCGATGACCACAATTACCTCGCCGCGCTTAACGGAAAGGCTGATATCTTCCAGCACCACGTTGTCGCCGTAGGCTTTCTTAAGATGCTCAATGGAGAGCAGGGCAGTATCGCTCATTGCTTAGTTCCATTTCTTTTCGAGGTGGTTTGCCAACATGCTGATGGGCCAGCAAATAACGAAGTACAGCAACATAATGGTGCCGTAAATGCCGAATACGGCGTTGGGGGAGGTCATTCGGTTTGCCTCGATGATCTGTTGACCGACCTTCATCATCTCGATAACGCCGATCATCAGCAGCAAGCTGGTGGTTTTGATCATGCGGGTAATGAGGTTGATGGAGGAAGGAATAAGACGACGGATGGCCTGCGGGATAATGACCTGACGGTAAATCTGTGCTTTATTCAGGCCCAACGCAGCGGCGCTTTCGTACTGCTGCTTTGGGATACTGGTAAGGGCGCCGCGAACTAGGTCACCCATTTCGCCGGTGCCCCAGAACACGAATACGATGATGGAGGAAAGCTCCGCCGAGATATTCAGGCCCATAACACGCGTGGCGCCGAAGAACACGATATAGAGAAGCACCAGCTGCGGCATAATGCGCACGATTTCGAGGTACAAACGAGAAATAACCTTGGCAACAGGGTTTTTCCACGTCATGAAGATGCCGAACAGCATGCCCAGGATAATGCTGAGCACGACAGAGATTGCGCTGATCTGCACCGCAACCCAAAGGCCCTGCAGAAGGCGGGCGGCGTTTGAGCCCATGAACAGAACATCAAGCCCCAAAGCTTCCATGGCGCAACCTCCTTTCAATGTACGTACCAGCAACGGAAACCGGCACCAGGATAATGAGGTAGAACGCTACGAGCATTACCAGGCATTCGGTGGTTTTGTAGTAGAGGCCCATCAGGTCTTTCGTGACGAACATGAGGTCCATCAGGCTGATTGCGGAAAACACGCTGGTTTCCTTCAGCAGGAAGATAACGTTGGCGACAAACGAGGGGAAGCTCAGCGAAACGGCCTGCGGAAGCACCACGTAACGCATGGACTGCAGTTTCGAAAGACCCAGGCTGATAGCGCTTTCGCGCTGGATGGGCTCCACGTTTTCCAGGCCAGCACGGAACGATTCGGCCATGTAGGCGCCGCCGTGCAATGCGAGGCCAACCATACCGCACACTTCTGGCGTGATGGAAAAGCCCATGCGAGGCAGGCCAAAATAGAAGAAGAACAGCTGAATAAGCAATGGCGTGTTGCGGAACAGCTCGATGTATACGCGACAAAGCTGGCGAAGCACAGGGATGCGGAAGTGCACGATCATGGCCACAATGAGGCCGATGATGACGGATCCGGCGATGCCGATCCATCCAATGCTCAGCGTCAGCCACGCCGCATCCTCGTACAGAGGAAGGTATTGCGCCATGGCGTCGAAGTTCAACGCGGGGTCCTTTCTACATTGCAAAACCTATAAGTTTGATAGGATTAAGGGGGATTGTAGAACGATGGCAATGCAAGTCAAGCGTTTTTAGGGGCAAGACAGCATGCCTTGGCAAAAAGCCAACAGCTTTACATATTACTGGTTTAAGCGGCCATTGTGGCACTCGGCGTGCGCGAATCTCGTATTCGGCGAAGTGGTGGCGGTTTGCGCTTCGGCGGGTGCTAGACTTCGGTTGCAACGAGGACGCGGGTTCGCCCCAGCACGTGCGCTGGGGCGGTGCGCAAGGCCTGCTGCGATTTTGAATTCATTACCCAGAATGGAAAGGAAGCAGATTTTGAGCGAGCCGGAAAAGCGGGAGGTTCCCTTTAAGGAAGTGGCGCGAAAATTCGTCAGCTACTACAAACCGTTCACGTTTTTGTTCGTTGCCGACCTTGCATGTGCAACGCTGCTTGCTGCCATCGACTTGGCATTCCCTCAGATCCTCAACTTCTTTGTGCGCGATTTCTTCGTCAATGCGCGCGATGCCATTATGGGCGTATTGCCGTGGGTGGCTGCCGGTCTGGTGGCAATGTATGTGGTGCGCAGCTTGTGTCAGTACTTCATTTCTTGCTGGGGTCACATTATGGGCGCACGTATGGAGGCGCGGATGCGCATGGATTTGTTCCAGCAGTATCAGCGCCTGAGCTTTTCGTATTACGACCGCAATAACACCGGCGAAATGATGTCGAAGCTGGTTACCGATCTGTTTGATATTTCGGAGGTGGCCCACCATGGCCCCGAGAACCTTTTCATCGCAACCCTGAAAATCGTGGGTTCCTTCACGTTGCTGATGTTCATCAATGTTCCGCTTACGTTGGTGATGATGGCGGTGACGGCTGTCATGGCAACGTATGCGTTTGTCCAGAACTACCGTAAGCGCATAATCTTCCGCCAGAATCGTGTGCGCATGGCGGGTTTGAACGCGCGTTTGCAGGATTCGCTGGGCGGCATTCGCGTGGTGAAGGGTTTTGGCAACGAGCGTATCGAGATCGACAAGTTCGGCCATGCCAATGAAGAATTTATCGAAACGAAGGAGCTTTCGTACCGTTTCATGGGCCAATTCCAGATGGCATCGAGCTTCTTCACGGGCGCGCTGTACACGGCAACTATTGTGGGCGGCGGCCTGTTTGTTGCACAGGGCATCCTCGATCCTGCCGATATGGTTATGTATGCGCTCTACATCGGCATCTTTATTGCTCCCGTGGAGCTGCTCATCAACTTCACCGAAACGTTTCAGAAGGGCTATGCGGGCTTTCGCCGTTTCGTCGAAACGCTTGCCGAACGTCCGGGGGTTGAAAACAAGCCCAATGCCATTGATCTTGGTGTTGTGGTTGACGAAGGGGCCGCTCCGAGCATCAGCTATTCGGATGTTCATTTCTCGTATGTTGACGGCAAGGAAGTGCTGTGTGGCTTGAACCTCGAGGTGCCCGCGGGGTCTACTGTGGCGTTGGTCGGTCCTTCGGGTGGCGGAAAAACAACCACGTGCTCGCTGCTGCCGCGCTTCTATGATGTGTCGTCTGGCTCTGTGAAAATCGACGGTATCGATGTGCGCGATGCCACGTTGGAGTCGCTTCGTGCGCAGGTGGGTATCGTGCAACAGGACGTGTATCTGTTCGAGGGCACTATTCGCGAGAACATCCTGTATGGCGACCCGTCCGCTTCCCCGGAGCGGGTTGAATGGGCTGCGCGTCAGGCGAATATCCACGAGTTTATTGTTGGCTTGGAAGATGGCTATGACACGTTTGTGGGCGAGCGCGGCACCCGCCTTTCGGGTGGTCAGAAGCAGCGCATCGCCATTGCGCGTGTTTTCTTGCGCGACCCTCATATTCTGGTGCTGGACGAAGCAACCAGTGCTCTGGACAACGAAAGTGAAGAGCGCGTCCAAGCATCGCTCGAGCGGTTGAGCGAAAACCGCACCACCTTGGTAATTGCGCATCGCCTTTCCACCATTCGCAACGCTGATTTCATCGCGGTAGTAGACGAGGGGCGCGTGGTCGAAGTGGGCTCGCATGAAGAGTTGCGGGCCCAAGGCGGCATCTACGATCGCTATTACCGCATGCAGTTCGCGGGCAAGCGGGAAGCGGAGTAGCTGCTTGCGGCATTTGTTGGTGCCGCGGGCAATCTGGGTGTACCCTGTGTTTGTTAGATAAGGCGAACTTTCAGGGAAAGGTTCAAGATGATCAGAACCGTAGTCGATATTGACGGCATGATGTGCGGCATGTGCGAATCGCATGTCAACGACGCTGTGCGCAACAATTTCAAGGTGAAGAAGGTGTCTTCTTCACACGGTAAGGGGCGCACGGTGATTGAATCGGAGGCTCCCCTCGATGAGGGCGAGCTCCGCCGCGTGATCGGAGCAACCGGCTACGAGGTACAACAGGTGACCTCCGAAGAAGTTCAGAAGAAGGGCCTGTTAGGCGGCTTGTTTGGAAAATAATCCCATGCATACGGCGGTGTTGTTGTCGCCGTATGCAGCTGCGTTTTGGCGACGGAGCGGCTTCTGGTGAACGCGGCAAAGCCCCATAAGGCATCGCCGCTGTGCCGGATTATAGAATGATCCTAACGCACACGATAGGGCTTGCTGCCCCAATAGAATTTCAGCAGGTGTTTCTTGGGCGCACCAAGCGTTCCCACCAAATCGAGCGTAGCCACGGCGGCATCGTGTGCGGCGTTCGGGCGGCGCAGCGATTCGCCTCCGCTGAGCATGGTTTGAAGCTGGGCGGGGTTTTCGTGGATCTGCTGCAGGCGCTCAACCAGCTCTTCTGCGGTTTCGGCAGTAACGGCAGCGCCAGCTTTGGTGACCGTATAGGTGTTGGCGCGTTCTTGGCCGTACGACTTGCCCACCAAAACCAAGGGCAAACGCGCGCACAGGCACTCGGTGGTTGCCAGGCCGCCCGACTTTGCCACGATCATGTCGCTTGCTTCCATCAGCTGCGGAATGCGCTCGATGTAGTTGTACACGGAAACGTTCGTGATACCCCGTTCCGCAAAGAACCCTTTCAGCCCATTGGCGTACTCTTCGTCGGCGCCGGCTAGGAAAGCGAAGTGCATGTTGGGGAATTCGGAAAGAAGCGGCACAACCTTGTTCACGATTTCGCGGAATGGGATATAGGGCTGCGAGTGACGAGCGCCAGCCATCACCATTACGATCATTTTGTCTTGCGGAAGGCCGAATTGCTTCAGCACCTCAGCTCGATCGATGGGGTCGGTAAATCCCTTTCGTACCGGAATACCCGTGACCTTGATGTGGCTTTCGGGCACCTTGCGCGGCGTGAGTTCCTTCACCATGGTTTCGTCGGCGGCGCAGAACAGGTCGCAATCAAGGTGCGGCCAAAGGCCCTCCGCGCCGTAGTCGGTAGGGATGCAGGCTACGGGGAAGGTTTGCCCGGTAACCATCTTTGCGGCAACCGATGCGTTGGCGGCAACAATGTGCGTTGCCAGGATGGCGATGGGCTTGCGCTTTCGAACGATTTTGGTGAATGGCGAGAACATGAATGGCGACCATGCCGAGCCACCGCCCCACAGCAGGCGTCCCGTAAAGGTGCGATGCCAGGTGATGTCGTAGAGCCAGTTAAAGGAAACGGTCACGTTGGCGGTTTTGTCGCCGTCGAATTTTATGTAGCCGTAGTCGAGGATGTCCAGCACGGCGATTTCGGCGTTCTCCGGCAGGGCGGCATGCTTGCCGCAAAGATCTTCAAGGGCCTGAGCGGTTGCCTGTGCGGCGCTGCGATGGCCTGAGCCAACAGAGGCGTACGTGATGATGACCAAGGGACGATTCGACGTTTCGTCGCATGTGGTAGTGATCATCGCGCCTCCTTCCAGCTGTGATTTTGCGTTTTGCGGCAAACCCGAAAGGGGCATGCGCTCTTGTTCTGTTCGGTGCGAGACAGTATGCGCCAAATGTCGAGGTCTTGTTCCGCTTAGTCTATCTAACCAGAAATAAGGCACAAACGGGAGCAGCGTTGTTGCAAAAAACGTGGTAAGAGCGTAAGCGGGTGGCTAATCTGTGGGAGTGGATATTTTGACTCTTGCGGAAAAATTGATCGTTGCGTATACTTCTATGGCGCTTGTTTTTAGCGTCGGGAGCGCCAACGTGGCTCAGTTGGTAGAGCAACGCATTCGTAATGCGTGGGTCGCCGGTTCGAGTCCGGCCGTTGGCTCCATCGAATTTGCAGGTCAGTCGTTTATGCGACTGGCCTTTTTGTTTTTCTTGCTCCGAATAGCCAGCTCGGAAAAGTGGGAATACGGGGACAGGCACCGTTTTCCCGCTCAACAAACAGGGCCTAGCTCGTGTTGAAATTCGTTAGCTAGACCCTGTCTTTTTGCGCTATGGCTAAATGGCGAAACGATACCTGTCCCCATATTCCCGCTTTCTTTACGGCGGGGCTTTTGAAGGCTTGCGTTTCTCGCCGTTCCTTTTGCTAGGTTTTGATACTGTTTGAGGGAATCAAAATAAGCATGCTTGATTTAGTATTTTTTAAGTAACGGCTGCGCTTGTGCGGCCGCTTGTGAAGAAGGATGGCTTTCGTGGCAGAGGGTTCAGCGCGCACAAAACTCGCAACGGTTGCATTGGTTATCGTGGGTTTTGCCTTGGGTTTTGCAGAGTTCATCGTTATCGGTATCACGCCCGATATCGCCGAAGAATATGGCATCTCCCTTGCTTCTGCTGGCAACCTGGTGGGCTTCTTTGCTATTTCCTATGCGGTGTCGACGCCGATCATTGTGCTTTCTACTGGGCGTTTTCGTAGGTTTCCCCTGTTTGTGACGTTCCTTGCGGTGTTCAACGCAGGCAACCTTCTGGCCATCGTGGCTCCTACGTATGAAACGCTGCTGGTGGCCCGTGTGCTTACTGCGGTGGTTTCAGGTGTGTTGCTATCTACGGTAATGACGTTTATTAACGACATCATTCCTCGTGAAAAATCGGCTCGTATTATCTCGTTCGTTTACGCAGGCTTTTCTGTTGCCAGCGTCTTGGGCACGCCTATCGGCACGCTGCTTGCCGATGCGTTCGGCATTAAGTCGGCGTTTATGGCGGTAGAAGCTGTGGCACTTATTGTTACGGTGCTGCTGCTTGTCTCCGTGCCGCGTTCCGGTTCCACCGACGTTTCTTCCCGTGTGCGCGATCAGCTGGTGATCCTGAAAGATCGTCGCATCATACTGGTGCTCATCATGAAGGGATTCGGAATGGCGGCAACGTACGTGTTCTACGTGTACGTAACGCCGATCCTGGAAGACGGCGTTGGCCTTTCGGTGTGGATGGTAAGTATCGTGCTGTTCTTCTACGGAGCCGCAACTATCGTTTCGAATCTGGGTAGCGGTTCCGTCGCTCAGCATTACGGCTTGGCGAAAATGCCCCTCATGTTCGGTTTGCAGGCCCTTGTGCTTCTGTTGCTTGGTCCTAGCCTTGCTTCGGGCAATGCCGCGCTTGCTGTGATTAATGTGGTGCTTACGGGCGTGTTCATCTACCACATGAATTCTCCGCTGCAAACGTTTCTGTTGCAAACCTCAGCCAAGGATTATCCGAAGGCGCTTACCCTTGCATCTGCCGTCATGCCCACTTCTTCCGACCTGGGTATTGCTATGGGGTCGTTCCTTGGCGGCGTGGTGGCTTCGGGTCCTGGCTTTGTGTGGGCGGGTCCGATCGGTGCCCTGTTCGCGATTGTTGCCGTTGTTGCCGCCGTGCTGATCTTGCAGCCGGAAAACCGCAAGCGCGAGACCGCACAGTAAAAAGCGCCACGAAAGGGCGCTGGCTGTGTGAAAGCGGCTGATCCACGGGGTTTGCCGCATAAAATGCCATAGTGAACTGCGAAGGGCTGCCTCGATGCCGCATCGAACCCCCGTTTCTTCAGTGCGGGAAACGGGGATGAATGCTGGCGTCAGGCAGCCCTTTTGTGCTTCGCGGAGTTGGTTTGGCGGTGAACCTGCGGTTTGGTGCAGTGGGCGTTCCTGATAAAGGGTGTTGCTAGTACAGGAAGCCGAGCTTCTTCGCTTCGTAGGTAAGCTCGTCGCGGAAATCGGGATGGGCGATGCTGATAAGGCGCTGCGCGCGGGTGGGGATGTCGGCCCAGCGCAAATCGACTACACCGTATTCGGTTGCAACAAAATGTACGTCATTACGCAGGCTGGTTATGGCGCTGCCTGGTGCCAAGGTGGGCACGATTTTCGAAACAGGGCCGTTCTTGGTGTGCGCCACACTCGTTACGGAGATAAAGCCACGACCGCCCTTTGAGTTTTTCACGCCTCGCACGAAGTCGAACTGTCCGCCGCTTGCAGAGTATTGGCGTGCGCCGATGCTCTCAGCGCACACTTGCCCGGTAAGGTCGATGCTTACGGCGGTGTTCACTGAAACCAGGTTGTCGTTCTTGGCGATGAAGACGGGATTGCATACCATTTCGTAGGAGGAATAGTACATACTGGGGTTTTCGTGGATGAAGTCGTACAGGCGTTGTGTGCCGGTCGAATACCCTGCAACCGAAACGCCTGGCATGAAGTTCTTTCGCGAGTTGTCAATGACGCCTTTTTGCTGCAGCTCGACAAAAGCATCCGAGAACATTTCAGTGAAGCACCCTAGGTGCTGTTTGCTCTCCAGGCCGGCGGCGATAGCGTTGATAATGCCGCCGATGCCCAACTGAATGGTGTCGCCGTCGTTTACGCGGTCGACGATGAACTCCGCAACCTTTGCTTCTTCGGGCGTGGGTGCGGGTACTTGGACATCTTCGAGCGGCTCTTCTTGCAGCACGAAGGCATCAATAGTGCTTACGTGGTAGTTGTGCGAGTCGCCGAATACGCGGGGAAGGCGCGGGTTGATCTGCGCAATGATGTGCTTTGCGCCACGCAATGCGCCCTGTTCGAACCCTAAGGGGCCAATATTGCAATTGCCTTGAGCGTCAGGCGGCGTCATTTGGACTACGGCGTAGTCGAGCCCAACTTCTTCCAGCATGCGATTGGTGTCCGAGAAATGAACGGGAATATGCGCAACGCACTTTGACCCGTTGGCAAAGCCGGTGCGTTCGTTGGGTCCGGCGAAGTAGGTGTGGTAGCGGAACTGTTTGGGGGTTACATCGAGCCCCGCGAAGGTGATGTCGCCGTTCATCCAGTTGCCGAAGAGATCAATGCCGGTAAGGGTGCCCGCTGCAACCCTATCAATCAGCGCATTGATGATGGTGGTGGGTACGTGAAGGCCGCCCGTATAAATTTTCTGGTTGCCGGTTAGATGTTGCTCGAATACCTGGTTTACGGTTATTTTCTTGCGCTCGTATTCATCCTGCCAGTCCATGATCCCTCCTGGTAGTTCCTTTTTCTGCTTGGGCGGAAAGGCCCAAGGCCCCTGAATATAAGAAAACGGCGGTCGCGCAATCCCCATTGCACGCCGCCGTTTAATTGTAGCGCTGTTTGCCCTGTTACATTTCGTCTGGTGAGAGCGGGAAATCTACGCCCGTCCAGATCTCAAAGGCGCGGGCGCCCTGGAAGAACAGCATTCCTTCGCCGTTGATGGTGGTGCAGCCTGCTTCTTTGCCCATTTTCAGTAATTCGGTTTCGGCTGGCTGGTAAATAGCGTCTTGGATTACCAGGCCAGGATGCAAGAACGATGCGTCGGGGATGGGGGACTGCCCTTCGAGCTTGCCCATGCCGATAGGAGTGGCGTTTGCCAGAAGATCGGCGTCGGCCAGCTGTGCGCGCAAGTCGTCCAGATCGTTTGCGTCGTGACGGCTGATTTTGCAGCCAGTTTTCTCGGCAACGAGGGCAACTTCTTCAGCAACACGCTCCCATGATTTGCCTGTGCTGGGGCTGAATACCACGATTTCGTCCACGCCGTCGAGTGCTGCCTGTGCGGCAATGGGGGTTCCAGCGCCACCCATGCCCATCAGGACCATTTTCTTCCCTTTGGCATCGACGCCGTGTTCTTCGAACGACTTCATGAAGCCGTAGCCATCGGTGCTGTATCCGGTAAGAACGCCGTCTTCATTGACGATAGTGTTGACGGCGCCTACCATCTCGGCGATGGGATCAAGCTTGTCCAGGAACGGGATAACCGCAATCTTGTTCGGCATGGTAAGGTTGCAGCCGCGCATATTCAGAAGGCGGATTGCGTCGGTTGCCTGCTTCATGTCTTCGCCAGGAACGCGGAAGGCCATATAAGCGTAATTCAGCCCGACGCGCTCGAATGCTCGGTTGTGAAGGTGGGGCGATTTGCTGTGTGCGACGGGGTCGCCGAACAGGCAAATTAGACGCGTTGCGCCATTGATGTCTTGCGTCATAGTGGCTTCTCTCTCCTCGAATGATGGGCGCCAGGGCAGCACTGCGGTGGTTTGCCGAAGGCGGGCCGATGGCTGGGCTCGTATTCCTGCTAAAAAACGTATCAATCCTTGCTTGGATTCTATCATTGCGCTTCTATATTGACGCATTCAAGCTATTGCGGATAACTATAGTCCTAAGGGTTTGCTGGCAAACAGCCTGATTACAGCATGGGATACTGGCTTTGCTTTCGAAAATTTTTTTCGGCACTGCAAAGGCGTGCTCTGCCTGACTATTCCCAGAGCCGCAAAGGGGTGCGCCGCTTGGTGCCCCATTACAGTCTGAGACAGGCTGTCGATGAACTTCGGCGGCGATCATCCGGCGCCTGGCCATGGCAAGATATCGGCCCGATGCGTTCCCAAGCTGCCGGCCATGGCAAGATATCGCCCCGATGCGTTCCCGAAGGG
>OGQV01002361.1_pt1 | contig 11442 bp, 9 predicted proteins | sample 1553311 | NCBI WGS metagenome assembly OGQV01 (sample SAMEA2579976, study PRJEB22360) | human gut metagenome
TTCCTGTACCATCTCATATTTTTCACCGGAATACTTTCTTATCTGATCGATTTTCTCAATCAGAAGACCTTTCGCCTCGTCACCGCCATGCGCTTTGTACTCTATTTTGTCCCTGACTCTAAGACAGCCTCCTGTAACCTTTAAAAATGTCAGCCTGCTGCCTCTGTCATCCCTGCCTATCTTGTATACGCGGGCAGAAAAATCGTCAGGGTAATTTCTTTCACAAATAAACCGCGAAAGCCCCTGAATCAGCGTATCCACTCTGTCGAGCTTAAGTGCCGAGCCGTAAAAGCAGGGGAACACCTCCCTTTGAGCCACCGCCTGCGCAATATGCGCATCCGCAAGCTCTCCCGATTCCATAAATTCATCTAAAAGAGGCTCACTGCACATGGCAAGCTCATCAAATAAATCCTGTGAAGAAAAGTCCACGCAGCCATCGCTCAGCTCGCTCCTTAGCTCTGCCTGCACTTTCTCCGCATCCGTGCCCTGCATATCCATCTTGTTTACAAAAATAAATGTCGGCACGTTATAGTGCTTTAAAAGTCTCCACAATGTGCGCGTGTGCCCCTGCACTCCATCAGTTGCGCTGATTACAAGTATTGCATAGTCGAGCACCTGAAGGGTACGCTCCATCTCTGCCGAGAAATCCACATGCCCCGGTGTATCAAGCATCACTACATGCCATGCACCGGCTGTATCTGCCGCATTTGTTGTGCGCGCTGCATCTGCTCTACCTGCTGTGCGTCCTGCATCTGCTGTATCTGCTGCATTTGTACCTCGCGAAATATCAAGCCTTGCCTGCTTTGAAAAAATGGTTATTCCACGCTCACGCTCCTGCGCATCGTTGTCTAAATATGCATCCTGATGGTCCACGCGCCCGAGTGAGCGGATCTGCCCGGTGCTGTAAAGCATGGCCTCAGACAGGGTTGTCTTTCCCGCATCTACATGTGCGAGAATGCCTATTGTAATGTGATTGTTTGTCATTTTCTGCTCCATATATGCCTCAATCCAAGAACAGAGACACCTGTGGATGTCTCTGTGTCAGCCTTTATATCATAATCCGTTGATTTCCTAAATTATAGCATTTTGTGGTTGCTCTGTCATCTTTTTTCTTGATTGACAGCGAGACATAAAAGGCGCCGCTCAATTGACAAATATTTATTCCATACATATAATGTGATTACGGAAATTTTTGAATGGTATGAAAATAATGCGAGGATAATATGAACAAAAAAGAAGTATTGGAACTAAAACGAAGATTAAAAAAAGACCAGGCAACCTTCAGTCGGCTGGTCGGCTGCTACGTGGACTGCAACCATGAAAAGGTCTGCAAATTCGGTGGCAAATTTCTCACTCTGGAGGAGGATGAATACTACAAATATCTGGAGATTTCAAACAAGGTGCTTTCCGGCACTCTCGGAAACAACCTGCTCAATCTGCAGTTTCCTCTTGAAGAGGAAGAGGTCGGAGGACGCCAGCAGATTCTCATGGCGCTTCGCGACAGTGAGCTTAATGATGAGACTCTGCTCGATACATACTATGATCTGGTCATCGACACCTACGACGAGGCCGGAAATTATCTGATTCTTTTGTATCTCGACAGCTACGATGTCATGACACGCACAAAGGACAACATCAATGTGGACGAGTCCGAGGAGGTGTACAAATACATGCTCTGTGCCATCTGCCCCGTCACACTTTCAAAGCCGGGCCTTGGCTATCTGGAAAAGGAGCAGCGTATCGGAGCCCGCATAAGGGACTGGGTGGTCGGCGCTCCTGAGACAGGCTTTTTATTCCCTGCCTTCAACGATAGAAGCACTGACATACACTCCACTCTTTTCTATACGAAAAATACCAAGGAGCCTCACTCTGAGTTTATGACAAACGGTCTCGGCTGCGGTGTGGAGCGCACAGCTACTGAGCAGAAGATGGCTTTTCATTCAATCGTCAGAAACGTGCTAGGTGCTGAGGACGAGAGCACGGATGACAAGCTGCTTGATATCCAGCAGAATCTGTCCGATATGGCCGATGACTACGCTGAGACTCACGATGATGACGATGATCCGTTCATTCTCGACAGCGAGGCTATGAACAAGGTGCTTAGTGACTGCCATGTCTCTGAGGAAAAGATTTCACGCATTGAAAAATCCGTCAATGAGGCCTTCGGTGACAAACCGCCTATCGCAGCCAATGTCATTGATTCAAAGGCTCTTGCAGCTAATGAAATCCGCGTGGAAAAGCTTGCTCTTGAGAGTCAGGTCGGCGATTTAACTCTTGAGCTCAATGAGAAAAATGCGCAGCTTGAGGAGAAGGATTCTGTTATACAGGAGAAAAATAATCAGATTGAAGAGCGCACCTCACAGCTTCTTGAGAAGCAGGAAGAGATTGATAATTACACTGCTCAAATTAAGACCTATGATGTGGTGCTTCATGTAAAGCCGGAGAAGGCTTCACAGATTCATGCGCAGGTCATCAATGGGGAGAAGTGTCTCGTCATTCCTATGAGGGAAAATGAGAATGCGACCATAAATGGGGTGAATACAAGTTTATAGGGCTTCGCATATCTAGGCTGTGGATACCGGCCTAGCATGCAGTATATTCCTCAGAAAAATATAAAATCAGCCACGGCAGCATTTGCGGATAGTTTATTGATAGTTTGCTATGAATTGTCGTATCCACATTTTATGGAACGCCGTGGCAGTTTATATTTTTCTTCGGAACACACTGCATACTCTCCGGTAAATTTAAGGTACTTACCGGTTTACCAGCTCAGGACCTCATGTCCATCCTCTGTGACGAGTACCATGATTTCCCACTGGGCTGATGGAAGTCCGTCGTCGGTGTATACTTCCCAATTGTTCTTGTCATCTACGTAGATATCGGCCTTGCCCATGTTGACCATTGGCTCGATGGTAAATATCATGCCGGGTGCCATAACCATGTCGGTGCCGCGCTTGGTGTTGTAGCCCACCCACGGATCCTCGTGAAATTCAAGTCCCACTCCGTGTCCACCGATTTCACGCACTACTGTGTAACCGTTTGCAAATGCATGGTCGTGCACCGCCTGTCCCATATCTCCGAGGAAGCCCCACGGCTTTACCTCTTTGAGTCCAAGCTCCACACACTCCTTTGTGACTTCAACAAGCTTTTTCTTTTCAGGGCTTACATTTCCGATACAGTACATTCTTGATGAATCTGAAAAATATCCGTTTAAAATTGTAGAACAGTCTACATTTATGATGTCACCATCCTTTAAGATGACGTCCTTTGAAGGAAATCCGTGACAAACCTGCTCATTTACTGATGTACATACGCTGTAAGGATACCCCTCATAGTTGAGTGGTGCAGGGATGCCGCCCATGCTGGTGGTCATATCATAGACTATTTTATCAATCTCTGCTGTGTTCATACCCTCGTGGATATGTTCTCCTATGTAGTCGAGCACTGCGACATTTATCTTGGCGCTCTCCTTGATTCCCGCTATCTGGTCAGGTGTCTTGATGATTGAATGGCTCGGTATCTTATGATGTGCCTCAGCAAGCTTTTCAAGCTTCATATCAAATGCCGCATGACAGGTCTTATATTTCTTTCCGCTGCCACACCAGCAAGGGTCATTTCTTCCAATTTTTGTTGACATAAAATCTTCTTTCTAGTGATCAAGAGTAACGTTTCCCATATCGACTCTTTTCCACACTTTTTCTTTTATTTTATAGTTATTTTTCTCCAGCAGCTTCTTATATCTGCCTCCCGAGAAATCATAATCCGTTATATCGGCATTGTCAAGCCCTGCATATATTTCCTGATATTTCCGGGCTATTGCAGACTTTTCCATGGACGAGTAAATGTCACTTTTTTCGACTCCAAGCTTCTTTGCACCATCTATATCAGACAAATCATACCAGAAGTCCTTCTCGGAATTTTTCAAAGCTGCTTTCTCGTCGTCAGTAAGTGTAATGCTCTCTTTTTTGGCCATCTCATAAAAAATCTCATCGTGAATGGCCATGGACATAGCTGCTTTACGCGCTGTAACACGAACAAATTCACCGTTTGTGTGGATATTCCAATACTTGTTTGGATTATCGGAATCATACACAAGAGCCTGCTTCTCGACATTCATCTCCTCATATGCCACATAAAATGCCATATCGCGCAATGTCAGCTCTTTCCCATTCACGGTAACAGCCACGTCTTCCAGATGCTCATTGTATACAATATTCTGCTTCATATCATGATAATTATATGCATACACACCGGCTATGACAGCCAGCACTGCAAGTATAATTGTTGTGATGTGTTTTCTTATTTTGCGCAAAGCTTTGCAACCACCTGATTTATGACCTTTCCGTCAGCCTTACCCTTGAAATGCGGCATGACTGCCTTCATTATCTGTCCTTTGTTTCCTGTTGCGATTACATCCGAGAACTGCTCTGTGAGCTCCTTTTCTACCTCTTCTGCCGACATCATTGCAGGAGCGTACTCCTCAAAGATTGCATATCTGGTATTGTACTCATCAAGCAGATCTGTTCTTGTGGCAGGGCATGTGTCAATCTGCTCCTTCACGGATTTCATTTCCTTAAGGATGACCTTGTTGACAAGCTCCTCCGGTATATTGTCTCTGCAGCCCTCATCTATTGCCGCCTTTTTGGCTGCCGATACAAGTGAGGATATAGCATTCTTTCTTACCTTGTCTCTTGCTTTCATTGCTGCAATCATGTCTTTTTGTAATTGTTCCATCTGCATGGCTTGTTCCTCCTGCTTTTCTTACTTTATTTACAGGCTTGCTAGTTCGTTTTGTGCGAATTGGTGCCGTCTGTCTCTATAATACACCTTATGGATGGAAATTGCTATCGTTTATTGCAATGTGTTTGTTTCCTGAAAAAAGAGCCGGTAAGTATAATAAATATACTTATCGGCTCCTAACCATCCTATACAAGACGTCGTATAGCAAGTATTGTATGACACTGCACGCTTCTGTTTGCTGTGATGCCTGCCTTTGTGGACTGTGCCTCCACTATCACACCACCACCTGCATATATAGCTACATGTCCCGGATATACCACTACGTCTCCCGGCTGTATATTATCGAAGGATACGGCCTGTCCCACAGACTTAAATGCCTGTGAATATCTCGGTGTGCTGATACCAAAATGTGCATATACCTCATGTACAAAGCCTGAACAGTCTACACCGTTTGTAAGACTGTTTCCAGCCCATACATATGGATTGCCCACAAACTGCATAGCGTATGATACCACAGAGCTTCCTGAAACTCCTGTTGAAGCACTCGGGTTCTTTCCACCGCCTGATGCATAATCACTGGCAATGCTTCCGCCCTTGCCGGCTCCACCACCATCATAGCTTGAACTGCTTGATGAACTATTCGCTCTGGCAGCGGCTGCTTCCTGCTCCTGAATGATTTTGCCCTGTGCCGTAATGATATTCTGATAATTATCTGCCTGCTGCTGTGCCTGAGCTATCTGGCTTGCATACTGCTCCTTCTGGTTTTCAAGAGCTACTATAGCCGCCTCGACATCTGCCTGCTGCTTCTCATAGTCATCCTGCATGGATGTGAGCTCATTCATGTCGTTATCAAGCTTAGTACCAATCTCCTTCACCTGCTCAACTGCTGCCTGATAAGAATCCATAAGAGCACGATCCGAATCATATACATCTGACACGTACTCTATACGATTGAGCATATCTGTGATACCATTTGACTCAATAATTGCTGTCCAGATATTGTCCTCAGCGCTGTTTTCATACATGAACTGTATACGCTTCTTCATAGCGTCATACTGCTCCTGCTGCTTTTCCTGGGCTGCTGCAAGATCCTTCTGATTCTGCTCTATCTCTGCCTGTTTATTTGTGATATCTTTCTGAAGCTTCTTTTGTGCTGCAAGAATCTCATCAAGCTTTGCGGATTTATTCTTTATATCATCAGCAGTAGTCTGCTGCTGATCCTTTAGACCATTAATCTCATTCTTCTTATCCTTGAGATTCTGCTCAGCCTGTGACTTCTTCTTCTCTGCATCCTTCTGCTTCTGTGTCTTGGCATACACCTTCTCAAGTCCACTGTTTATGTATCCGCTAAATGCGGTACCCTCTACTGCCGGTCCTGTAAAAACGAGTGCCGATGTTAACACAGTACATATAGCACGTGTCCATTTCTGATTCATTTTATTCCTCCTGTAATACGACGGTCAGATTAATCTTACCCTCCACAATTTACGTTCAATATACATTCGGATATATTATCGCACAAAATGAATCTTTTTTCCACACCTTTTTATGAATTTACAGAATTTTCCACATTTTGACCCTCATTTATGATTCACATCCGCGCTATTATAAGCCTGTCATCAGGTTTGATGATATCGGATGTCAGAGCATTTATTTCCATTATGTTTTCAACAGTGGTGCGGTATCTTTTTGCAATGTCCCACATTTTATCATCCTTCTGCACTATATAGCCAACCAGAGCTGCTTCCTCTTCAGTATCAGGCGCTATTTTTTCCTGCTCCACCGATGTTATGACTGACACTTCATCCTGCTGCAGGGCAATAGCGTTTATGCTGACAACACCCTTAATTTCATATTCGCTGTTGTCCAGAAGATTGACCTGCACCTGGTCTACCTGCACATTTACCTCGCAGCAGGTGTTGGCGTCCATGCCGGGTATCTCAACAAACTGTTCAAACGGCACAGAGTCTGTATGCATCTCTATCGGACAGCCATCGTCCTCCACAATATTCACACAGTTCACCTGCAATACACCTGACACAATAATTCCTGTGTCTGCATTTTTTATCTGTGCAATAGCGGCCTGCGTCTTTGTACCGCATATTCTTAAAATTCTCTTTTTGCTGTTTTCTCTGTACAACTGCTCCAAAATACGGCATTTTGTGTCATTTTTCATAAGAAGGCTGCATACCTTCATATTTTCAAACACAGGTTTTACCGGACATGATACGCTGTACATGTCATTGAGCACCTCTACTGTTTCCTCACTCCAGACCTTTCCATCCACCGCAAGTGCTGCCTCAATCGAAAGTTGCCTGAGCTCTCCGTCGTAATCATTTTCCGCCTCAACCTGATGCATGGCAGGCTGTGTGCGAAGCCAGGCGATATTTCCGGCATTATCGCCCTCGCAGCGTATTTCATTTGAAAAGCCCTCCTGCACCTCAAAGCAGCATATTTCCTGCTCTTCACTCAGGTATACTATACACGCATGGCACTCACCTGTGAGTGTAATGTGATCACGCTCATATGTATACTCCAGATTTCTCATATCTACAAGACTTGATATGAGCTTACATATATTCGGCTTGGTCTTTGGCAGGGTGACGACATTTTTGATTCTGACAATATCCCTGACAGCACTGTCAAGCTTAAGCACCTTCATCTGTCCTATAAGCTGCTCCACATCCTTGTCATCAATCCTTTGTGCAATCTCAAGATTTTCCTCCCTCTCTCCATAAAGCTCCACGCTTATGCTGCCTCTGACCGAAAGCTTTCGTGAATTAATAACTCCCACCGTTAGCTCATCAAGCCCGGTATACACACGCACCGTATCCTTCTCGCAGACTCCCTGAAGCACAAGCTTCTCCTGAAACGGTATTGCATCCTTTATATGCTCCACCCTGTTTCCGGTGATATTCTCCTGTGGCTCATCGCCTTCAAAGACCTCCTCTCTCGTATACAGCACTTCAAACTCAATGCTTCCACTCAGCCAGATATTCTCGCCGGACGCTTTTATCTCGTCAACCTTTACCTGCCCGTTCTGACAAACCACCTTGGAAACATCAGGCTTGTTGTCCTTTATGACATAGTCCCTGTCGAAGCCCACCTGCGAAATATCCTTTACCTTTTCTATGCATTGTCTGATTTTTTGTGTAATTAATTCCATAAAAAATACCCCACTTCAAATATGTATATAAAATACATATTCAAGATGGAGTAACTTTATGCAGATGCAAATATTTAAATTCATGATCATTATAATAAAGATGTAACATCTTTACTTCATGATACTAGCAAAGCTGCATCCTTATATCCTTTGTAATCACATCAGTGTAGGTGAAAGATAAGAGCTGTGGCGGATTCTGCTCAAACTCATCATCTATCAGAACCGTAAACACACTTGGGTATGCCTGCTGAATAACACCCTCCTGGATGTCAACCTTGTTGCGGCCGAGATCCTGCTGGATTTTTACCCTGTTGCCACACTGCTGGTGAATCGATGCTCTGACTTTTCTAATTTCTGTCTGTTCCATTTTAAGCCTCCTTATTGTGGGTATGCCCACTGGCACATAACTATAGTCCTCATGGTAACCAGTATTGTAACGACAGTGTCATATATATGAAATCAATCTCTGTATAAATATAAAACAGGTCAAATTAATCAACAATTATATCAATCAATATATTTGAATATATAAATATGTCACCACAATATCTAGTAGCTTTACTATAGCAAAGTATCGCAGTGATAGCAATAGGGCATTAGTACTGATTGTCAGTTTTTTCGCAACTTTTAACACAATTTACGAAATTTTCACTCAAACACAACAGGCATTTCACTCAATTCCGTCTTTATTACTATATACGGATAACTAGCCTGATTGCTGACCTTCTCGCCCTTATCCGGGGCTATCAGACGCGTATCAAAATACATTGCCTTATCCTTAACATAAAACTGGTTAACAGTAATACTGTAGCCACCTGTCTCCTTTGTGCCAAAGCCTTCCGCTATGTATAAATATTCATCATCCTTGTACGTCAGCTTCATCGCCTTTGCCTTGTTTTCATTTATCTGCTTTTTAAACTCCTCCGGGATTTCATCCCCGCAGATTACCGTGTACTCAACCATCCTGTCACTCTCCGTGCCCGAAATATTTGCGTGGCAGCCCGAAATCACTGTCGTTTCCAATATCACAAGCACACCTGCAGCCATAACCAGAAATTTTCTCAATTTTTCTGACATTTTTTCCTCTCTTTCTTATCATACCGCTTATGATATGATATAATATCAAATATTGAACTACAATTTATATAGATTATGAAAAAGAGAGGTCAAATATGCGTTCAGTTTTAATCGTAATATTCGTATTTTTCTATCTGCTGCTCGGTCTTCCGGTACTCGGAGCCATGTGGATAATACACAAATTTACACCGGCATGGGCCGATATGGCACAGCTTCGCCTGGTACAGTGGGCTTTCCGTGTCATCATATTCCTAAGCGGAGCAGACATTGAATTTATAGGGGAGGAAAATGTGCCAAAGGACGAGGCTGTACTATATATAGGAAATCACCGTAGTTTCTTTGACATCATAATCACCTACTCCAGGTGTCCACGCCTGACCGGCTACATCTCAAAGCAGAGTATCACAAAAATACCGGTGCTGGGTCTCTGGATGAAGCGTCTGCACTGCCTGTTTTTGGACCGCGATGACATCAAGCAGGGACTAAAGGTCGTGCTTGCAGCCATAGATCAGGTCAAATCCGGCATCAGCATATGTGTATTTCCTGAGGGCACACGCTGCAAAAACAAAGATGACCTGACAGAGGTACAGTCTTTCAAAGAAGGTACTTTCAAGATTGCCACAAAGAGCAAATGCAAGATAGTGCCAATGGCAATCATGGGAACAAATGAAATATTCGAGGATCACCTTCCATGGGTCAAAAAGAATCATGTGGTTATCCGATACGGCACTCCTATTGATCCGACAGCACTCAGCAAAGAGGAACAAAAGCATCTCGGAGCTTATTGCAGAGAAGTGATTGTGGATATGCTTCATGAAATTGTGTGATTTTCGTCACTTTTACCTATATATATAGTTATAAAGTCCAATTTCATAAAATAATATTTTATTTTGCATACTATTCTTTGGTTTTTCATGCAAAGTGTGCAATTCCTGCCATTACACAGTTTCTATATATTTACGCTAAGCATTTGACCATTAATGCAGTTATGAATATAATAATGTAAACGGTTGCGCGATAATACAAACACCGATTAACAAAATCAATATGCAAATGGAGGAATGTATATGAAATTAATGCACAGTAAACTTGTGGCGCTTGGTCTGTGTGCTGCCCTTTGTGTCACATCACTAACAGGCTGTTGGGGAGAGAATACCAAAAAACCATCAACAGATATTGGTGATGTAACCACATTTGAGCTGCCAAAAAAATCTGAAACGTCAGAAATTGAAGTAAAGGCAATCGACGATATTGCAAATGATTTCATCCGTGGAATGGACGCTTCATCAGTTCAGGCACTCGAAAACAGTGGAGTAAAATATTACAATTATGATGGAAAAGAACAGGATGTATTTGAAACACTTGCCGAATCAGGCGTCAATTATATCCGACTCAGAGTCTGGAACGATCCATACGACAAAGACGGTAACGGCTACGGCGGTGGCAATAATGATGTGGATACTGCTATAAAACTAGGACAAAGAGCTACCAAATATGGAATGAAAGTATGCATCGATTTTCACTACTCCGATTTTTGGGCCGACCCTAAGAGACAACATACTCCAAAAGCCTGGGAAGGCATGGACATTGATGAAAAAAGTGATGCACTCTATGATTTCACCAAAGATTCTCTGAATAAAATTATAGATGCCGGTGTTGATGTGGAAATGGTTCAAATTGGTAACGAAATAAACAATGGCATGTGCGATGCTGTTAAGCCTGATGCTGTAGTACAATTACTCAAATCAGGAAGTAAAGCCGTACGCGAGAAATCAAAGGAATATGGTAAAGATATACAGATAGTAGTTCATTATACCAATATTTCAAACTCTGGAGAAGTCCACGGACTTGTCAGCAATCTACAGGATGAAAAGCTCGATTATGATATAATAGGCCTATCATTTTATCCTTTCTGGGATGGTACAATGGACAATATGAAAAGTGTTGTGAAAGATATAAAAGATAACTTCAAGAAAAAGGTAATGATAGCCGAGACATCATACTGCTATACCTCAGAGGATGGTGATGGTTGCGCAAACAGTCTGGTCGGCACAGATGATATTGTGGACGGCTATCCTGCTACAGTCCAAGGTCAGGCTGACATGGTCAGAGATGTTTTTGCTGCGGCTAATGAAGCCGGAGCAACGGGTGTTTTCTACTGGGAAGGAACTTGGATTCCTGTCGGCTCCGCTACATCTGATAATTCAGCTATATGGGAAAAATACGGAAGTGGCTGGGCAAGCAGCTATGCCGGCGATTACGATCCTGACGATGCAGGAAAATATTACGGTGGTTGTTCATGGGACAATCAGGCAATGTTCGATTTTAATGGACATCCTCTTGAATCCCTTAAGGTTTTCAAATATTTGAAATATGGTGCAACTAAAAAATAACAGAATGGGCTGCGCACTAAGAATCAGTGTGCAGCCTATTTTCCAAAAAGCTATGTCGGGCGACAA
>OGQV01002369.1_pt1 | contig 11384 bp, 10 predicted proteins | sample 1553311 | NCBI WGS metagenome assembly OGQV01 (sample SAMEA2579976, study PRJEB22360) | human gut metagenome
CGAGCTCTCCGTTGAGGAGGTTTCCCTCGATTAGCTTGCTAAATTATCATTTATCAAAGTTACTATTGTAATTTCTATTTTTGTTATATTTGTATTAAACTGGGATTTCTAATGGAATTAGATCTTAATATTGATTCAAACGGCAATGTAATCGTCAATACATTGTCGGAATATGTTGCATATATTTCTCAGTTGCAAGCTGCCAATGAAGGTAGCAATGAGCGATTCTTTTTCAGGGGCCAATCCAATAAAAATTGGGATGTGCGCCCATGTTTATTTAGAGAGAATAACCTGACGATTGAATCCGATATTATATCCGAAGCTTGTGCTCGTGCTCCTTTTGAATTTGGTGGCCGAAGCGCATTTGAACGACTGACAAAATTACAACATTATGGACTGCCAACCAGAATGTTGGATGTAACGCTAAACCCTTTAGTCGCGTTGTATTTTGCGTGTGCAAAATGTGAAGATAAAGAAAACTACGACAAGAATTATAAAGAATCTGATACTATTGATGTCGATTCCGATCATCCATTTGATAATGAATATGATGTCGATGGGGCTGTTTATTATAGACGGGCTTATGGACATAAGCATAATTCAGATGATATTGATCTGTTGGCTCGAATTGCGGAAATGGATTTCAACGGAGATATTGTATTGCATCAATTGGTCGAGAAATTAGGATTACGCAGTCAAATAAAACAAGCCGAGGATTTTGAGGAACTGGCAAAGGTGATGCAAAATGCCTACTTTGTTATATCGACATTCAACAATGAACGTTTGATTCGGCAGAGCGGAGCCTTTTTGCTTTCGGGTAGCATTAATATTCAACTCAATAAATCTGATTACGGCGCCAGTCGGATCGAAAAGAGCAGTTGTTCTTTAAATAGCCAGTTTGCGAGCGAAAGGATAATCATACCGGCCGGAAGTAAGGAAAGCCTTTTAGAAGAATTGAATTTCTACAATATAAACCAAGGGGCTTTATTTCCGGAGTTGGAGCATCAGATGGCATATATCAAATATAGTATGTGTAAATCTAATGTCAGAAGCGCTTCATCTTTTGAAAAGATAGATTTTGATGCAATAAAAGCTGAAGAATCGAAGGAAGGTGTTGAGATAGCTGAATCCGTAGTGAAAGAAGAGTTAGTTGATAAGGCTATTTATGATATCGTATCACAATATATTTCAGATGATGCTATAAAACAGAATGTTCTTCGAATTATTACACGGCAAACCGAATATATAGATTGGGCCAATAAGGAAGCGACCATTAGTGATTTGAGACGTAAAATCAAACGAAGCCTGTCTTTACAATCTATTAGTTCTGATGTCGCAACGCAATCTGCGCGTAATATGGTATCACAGCTTGTTAACTTGTATGTGAAAAAATAACAATTATATGCACTTCACCGAAGATGATTTTGAAAACGCCATTCTCGAGTTGTTTCGAGAGCAATTAGGTTACGATTATGTGTACGGCCCCAATGTGATACGCGACTATGCAGAACCGCTTTACGTGGAGGTACTGGAGGCTATGTTGCCGCAGATCAATCGTGGACTGCCACAGGCCGCTATTGACGAAGCCATGGTGAAGATTCGAACTTATGAGGGCGGAACGTTGGTACAGAAGAATGAATTGTTCACGGATTACTTGCAAAATGGTGTTGCTGTCAATTATTTCGATGGCCGCGAGCAATGTTCCGCCAATGTCCGGCTTGTCGATTATGATTCACCATTACATAATCGGTTTACAATCGCTAATCAATGGACGGTCGATGGGCACTCGGTAAGGCGTGCGGATATGATCGTATTTGTCAATGGATTGCCGCTGGTGGTGGTCGAGCTCAAATCGCCCTCGCGTGAGAATACGGACGTGTCGGAAGCTTATGCACAATTGCGTAACTATATGCAGGAGATTCCGTCACTCTTTATCTATAACGCTTTTTGTGTGATGAGCGATCAGGGGATGACTAAGGCGGGGACGATCACGGCGGGTGAAGACCGTTTTATGCAGTGGAAGACGGTGGATGGGAGTTATGAGGATACCCATAGCGCGAATTTCGATGTGCTTTTCGCGGGAATGTTCGAAAAAACGCGGTTTGTTGAATTGTTGCGGAATTTTATTTGCTACTCGAAAGACGGTAAACAGCGCGTTAAGATATTAAGTGCCTATCATCAGTTTTATGCCGTACGCAAGGCTGTGCTTTCGACGGTCAAAGCAGCTGAGACGGATGGTCGGGGTGGCGTGTTTTGGCATACGCAGGGCAGCGGAAAGTCATTGTCGATGGTCTTTTTCGCCAAGCAGTTGCAGCAGGCGATGTCGTCGCCGACGATTGTCGTGCTGACAGACCGTAACGATTTGGACGGCCAGTTGTACCGGCAGTTCGCTTGTTGCAGGGATTTTTTGCGTCAGACACCCGTGCAAGCCGAAAGTCGGGCTCATCTTCGGGAATTATTGGCGGGACGCGAAGCGAACGGTATCTTTTTCTCGACGATGCAGAAATTCGAGGAGAGCGAAGAACCGCTTTCGATACGACGAAACATAGTCGTTATGGCCGACGAGGCGCATCGCAGTCAATATGGATTGGAGGAGAGGGTCCGAATGGTTACGGATGCTGACGGGGTGATGCAGGCCAAAGTTGTAATCGGCGCGGCGCGTCTGGTGCGTAATGCGTTGCCGAATGCTACCTATATCGGGTTTACCGGAACGCCTATTGCGCAAAAAGATCGGTCGACACGCGAAGTATTCGGCGATTACATCGACGTGTACGATATGACGCAGTCGGTGGATGACGGCGCGACACGGCCGGTATTTTACGAGAGCCGTGTAATCAATCTGAAACTCGACGAGCAGACCTTGCGACGTATTGATGCGGAGTATGATGCGATGGCCGAGGAAGCGGAAGAGTATGTCATTGAGAAAAGCAAGCGTGAATTGGGGCGGCTCGATTCGATCTTTGGAGCTGACGCGACGGTGGCATCATTGTGCGAGGACATCGTAAAACACTATGAGGAATTCCGGCAATACGAGCAGACGGGTAAGGCGATGATAGTAGCCTATTCGCGGCCGATAGCGATCAAGATTTACCGTCGGATTCTCGAAATGCGCCCGGTATGGGGTGACAAGCTGGCTGTTGTGATGACTTCCGGTAATAAAGATCCGGAAGACTGGCGGGCGATTATCGGAAATGATTCCCACAAGAAAGAGTTGGAGAAGAGGTTCAAAGACAACGACAGCTCGTTGAAAATCGTCATCGTAGTTGATATGTGGCTTACGGGTTTCGACGTACCTTCGCTTTCGACGATGTATGTTTATAAACCGATGTCCGGACACAATCTAATGCAGGCTATTGCTCGTGTGAATCGTGTGTTCGGGGATAAACAAGGCGGTTTGGTTGTGGATTATGTGGGTATCGCTTCGGCGTTGAAGACGGCGATGAACGATTATACATACCGTGACCGCAAAAATTATGGTGATACGGATGTGGCTAAAACCGCCTATCCGGAGTTTCAAAAGAAACTGGACGTTTGCCGTGATCTGATGTATGGATTCAATTATGGCGCTTTCTTCGGTAAGTCTGATTTGGAGCGGGCGAAAGCCATCAGCGGAGGTGTCGATTTCATGCAGTCCCCTGAGCGGATGGAAACGAAAAAACTCTATATCAAAGAGGCGCTGCTGCTGCGGCAGGCATTGTCGCTTTGTCAGAGTTTGCTGAATTACGAGCAGCGTATCGAAGCTGCCTATTTTGAGGCGGTGCGCACATTACTGACGCGCGTGGAGGGCAAGGGTAAGATTTCGTTCCGTGAGATCAACGGGCGTATTAATGAATTGCTCAAGCAGAGTATCAAGAGCGAAGGGGTAATTAATCTTTTCTCCGATATTAAGGAGGAGTTCTCTTTGTTCGATCCGAAATTCCTTGAAGAGGTTGCCCGGATGAAGGAACGGAATTTCGCCGTAGAATTATTGCGTAGGTTGATTGCAGAACAGGTACAACTATATCAGCGAACGAATACAGTACGAGCCGAGAAGTTTTCGGAAATTCTGTCCGATGCCATGAGTCGCTATTTGAAAGGGATGCTGACGAACGAAGAGGTTATCGAAGAATTACTGAAAATAGCCCGTGAGATCGTTTTCGGCGAAAAGGCCGGCGAGTCGCTTAATCTGAACAGCGAAGAACTTGCCTTTTATGATGCGTTGACCAAGCCTGAGGCTGTAAAAGATTTCTATTCCAACGATCAGTTGATCGCTATTACACGTGAGCTGACGGATGCACTCCGGCGTAACAAAACGATCGACTGGAATATGAAGGAGAGTGCTCGTGCCGGAATGCGGCGTATTGTCAAACGGTTGTTGAAAAAGTATGATTATCCGCCTGCAGGGCAGGAAGATGCTTTGAATACGATTATGGAGCAGTGTAAGAAGTGGAACGAAAATAATTGAATGGGATAGCTATGGGTAAGTTGGAAGAGTCGTATAGAAGAGTTGCATAATGATTTTGCAAGATAAGTAATACGCGCCTGTTAACTCTGATTAGATAACAGGCGCGTATGATTATTTTGTAATGTCTAATTCCTTTTGGAACTGCTTTGCTTTTTGCCGGATATCTTCTGCTTCCTGCTTTCGGATAACGCTACGTTGTTGATTCTCGATTGCTTCCCGGACGGCTGTTTCGTAACGCTCAACTTGTTGCCGGAGCGAGCGACGGTCTGCGCGGCGTTCGGAATCGTAGAAGAGGGCGTTCAGGTTGCGCAATTTTTGCTCGTCGATGTCGCCCATCATTTGAACGTAACGGTATTTCAATTCCGTATCACGCAGGTTGGCAATACGGTCGTATAATTTAGTAATATGGATGCCGCCGCAGAGAATCACGATGAAAGAGATCGCCATATAGAGTAGTGCCCACGAGGTGTTGAAGTCGATGACGTGGATATGCCGTTGGGCTGCGGGTTGCGCAGGATGAGCGACGGCCGCAATAATTTTCTCGGTATGGTTTTCAGTCTCTTTTCCGATAGTTGTAATGCGGTCTGCAAGTTCCATGCGTACCCGTTCGACATTCGTGCGGGTGAATTGGGCCGTTTCGAGCAGTCGGGCGATTTTATCATCCGTTGTTACTGGAGCTGGGGCGGATATGTTGCGGTCGTCTATTCTGCGGCTGAGGGAGGTGAGTTGTTTTCTCAGTTCTTCGAAAAGTTCGATAATCGTGTTCGTGTCCATAAATAATAGGTATTGTCGATTAAAGTCGGTGTTGTTTTCTCTTTTTGCGCAGTCGTTCCTGAAGGCGCCGTTCTTCGTCCGCATCGTAGACCGGTTGCAGAAGATCTTCGAGCAGGTGACTGAACGATGCGACCGGATTGCTTACAGAACCGCGTTCGTTTGCGGAGAGTGCTTGTCGGCGGTTCAGGCTCAGCGCATGGTCGATTTTGGAGAAACTGAACTGCCGGTCGATTTTCGAACCGTTGAACGGGTAGCCGTTCCTGGCGAAGACGACGCCTTGTACGTCGGATGTGCCGCCGCGCATCCGGAACTCGGTAGCGATCCCTTCGTGCCGCAGCGCTGCCGTCAACTCCGGCCAGTCGCGGCAGCGGGGTACGGCGTCGCGCAGCGCGTGGAAAATTTCATATTTCGTTTTGTCCGGTTCGCGCAGGCGGTGCTCCTTGACATTCTCTTTGCCCGATGCGAAGTAGAGCCCATGCCGGACGGTCAGCTCCTTGCAGAGTCGCTCCGAACGGTAGCGGTCGTTGCGGTCGGAGACGGTACGGCCGTCGTTGTCCACCCGGTTGAAAAGGATATGCAGATGGGGATGTTCCCGGTCGCGGTGGCGGGCGATGATGAACTGCGTGTTTCGGATGCCCATGCCGGAGAGATACTCCGCGGCGATTCCGACCATCCGCCTGTTGTCGAGCCGTGCGGCGTCCTGTGCCGAAAAGGCGAGGACGATGTGGCCGACGGGCTTCGAAAGATGCGGATTCAGTGCCGCCTGCATTCGGAAGCTGCGGACGATGGAATCCCGGTCTTTCATCCGGACGCCCAGTCCGGCGAGCAATTCGGCGTCTTTTCCTTTGTCAAGGACGTAATCGACGGCTCCGCCGAACGAACCGCCTTTCGATATTTTGGCAATCATGGTTATTCGTTAATTTGATCTATTAGCGTATCTATCTTTTCGATCAGAGCTGTGCACTCCGCCGCTGCCTGAACATATCCGGCGGAGTTGGCTTTTCGGGCGAGCTGATTGAGGTTGTTGGCCATACCGGCGAGCTGCCGCAGCAGGGTCATCTGTTCTGCCGTGAGGCGCTGGCGGACGACGCTCCTTGAGAGCGCCGTCCGGGCGTATTCGGCCCAGGTGAGACCTGCCGCCCGCGCCTTGCCGCGCAGGGCGTAGTAGTCTGCTGCGGCCATCTTCACGGTCAGCCGCTCCTTGAGCTTTTCGCTTGCGGATTTGGGCGGACGTCCGCCTTTGGGATTCTTTTTCATTATATCCATTTGAGACCAGCGGGATGAATCTGCAAGGGTTTCGGGGCACCCGAAACATAAACTTGCTCTCTTAAAACCCGGAATGTTACTCCGCGGCGGCCGATGTCAGTTTTTGTCCGAACATCTCCATTTCGCGGCCGATGACTGTCTCGGAGAACTTGGCGTAGTGGCGCGTCATGTTGGTGTTCGAGAGGCCGAGAATCTTGGCTAGAACGTCAATCGGCATGCCGTATTCGACGGCCATGCAGGCGAAGGTGTGGCGGGCAACGTGGGTGGTCAGCACTTTGTTGATGCCGCACACGGCTGCTATCTCCTTCAAATAACCATTTGATTAATATTACTTGTTAATTACAAGTAATTTGCGAGATAAGGAATTATTAGAGGTAACGATTTGGCAACGGTTCCTTTTTCTGTTATTTGCACCTTACCTTACTACTCTAAATAACTTGCGCGAAGATAGTAAAATACATCAAAAAATCAAAACTGGCGTATTGTTTTTGATAGGTTCGATTTAAGGAACAGATATTCTAAAGAACTAATGTATTACGGGTGTAATATGAAAAGAGCCGTCGAATATTTTGACGGCTCTTTTCATTTAGAATAGACGGGCTTTTCCGCTAGGAGTCTTCTCCCAACGACGGCCATACTGATCTTCAAAAGCGTTTTCGTTGATTTTATTCAAATTACAGATACCGCCCGAGGGATCTTGCACTTTAGAGTCGCACGTCTCATCTCCTTGCATAAGAGGAGAACCTTCATCTACTTCCGACGCATTACCTGAATTGCCACCGAATCCGCCCAATGACAAACCACCTCCTCCAGAACCGCCGAAAGCGATTGAGATGATATCCAATTTGAAAAACAGCAGCCATAAAATCAGTATGATGCATGCTGCGACGATCACGTAGTTTACCAGGCTCACGACCGTAACGATGGCCACCCCGGCAGCAGTCAGCAAGTAGATAGCGAACTGAAATTTCCCTACCCCGGGATTATGGAACAGTCCCCTGAAGCCTTCACCGGCCTTCATCTTCCATACGGCGATTAGCGTCAGCAGGCCGAAAACAATGTAGAGTAGATCGTAGCCGACGCCATTGGGCCGAACCTCACGCAAGTTGAAAAAGAAGAACGATGTGAACCATAACAAAATGAACCCGATGTCGATGTGGGCTAGCCAGTGGATCGGGCGGGCGAAATCCGTATCGCTGCGGTGGAGGAACCAAAGGACGGGCGGAGCGAGCAGTACTGCCAAGTAGAGCAGACCAAGAATCCAATTGAGTGCGATAATCAAATAAATATAAGCCATGATCGTTACGGTTTAACGGTAGGTAAAGATATAAATATAAGTATTCGAGCCTTTCAAGGCTGGGGTTCGAGTTTCATTGGCATACGTTTCATGATTTGTTGTTTTTAGGGTTATTTACGGGATGCAACGTGTTTGACTTCGTATGTGCGGGGATTCGAACGGTCCGTCTCTCCTTCGAAGGTCAGCCCGTACTCGACGGCCTCGGTGACATAGCCTTCGGCATCCACCTCGTATTCCATGCAGAAATCATCCTTGTAGGACCATTCGCCGTCGCCTCTCGTCCCTTGCATGAGGTTGCGGTTCCGGACGCCCAGTAATCCGGCCCACGCCAGCTCCTCGTACCACGAAGTAAGCTCGTTCCATGCGCCGATGAAATCCGGCCGCTCGCGGTTCTCCAGATCGGTATAGGTAAACCGCGTCACGTTGCTCTCGCCGTCCGGACTGCCGTAGCGGCTCTCCACGAGGTTGCCGTTTTCCCACACGTAATCCTCCCATTCGTCCTCCTGCTCGGTGCGGATCAGACGGTTTTCGGAATCGTATTTATAGGTAGTGATGTTTGCCGACCCTTCGGGACGGCTCCGCTCGACCCGTTCGGCATACCCCGCGGCGTTGAGCCAGACCGTAAAGTGCGTATCCTCCTCGGGATTGGCGATCCGCACGACGCCGTCGCCGTATTCGTATTCGTACGTTTGGGTAACCGTCTCGACCGTTCCGGGAGATACGACCTCGTTTGTCGTCTCCTTCCAGCGGACCAGCCGGTTCCGCTCGTCATAGGTCAGCTCGATGCGTCTGTCCTCCACGCCGGGAGAGTCATTGAAGTAGCAATACACCTCCGAAACCAGTTGCACGCCGGCCGGCACGACAGGCTCGTCACCCTCGTCGGGAACCTCGCCCTCCTCGGTCGTACCCTTCTGCTCGACGGTAATCGTGATTTTCGTTCCGCCGCACTCGATCATGACCGTAGCCCGGCGGTTCTTACCCGTCGTATTCACTCCGAGCGTGATCGTAATCGTGTAGTCGCCTGCCGCATCGCCGTGATCCGGGGAGACGGTCACCCACGACGAGCCTCCGGATACGTCGGCGCGGGTCTCGGCGACCGTGGCGCGCCACGGCCCCGTCGTCGTGAACGAAATGCCTTCGGAGGGCGTACCCGAGGTCTCGTCGGCGAAAATCGTGTAGTCTTTCGGCGTACCAGGAGCCAACTGAATGTCCTTGCCTTCGTCACCGCCGTTGTCGTCCGAGCAGGCCATAAGGGCGGCTGCTCCCATTAATAATAAGATAGCATGGAATTTCTTCATCGCTAAAATGGTTATTTTACATCTCGACTCCTATGATGTATCGTAAATAAAGAAAGTGTGGAGTCGTTCGTTTATCTGAGAGAAGGCTGTGGAATGACCTATGTGCAAATAAACAATACCCCACACCGAATAGAATATATCAGATGATATATGCCTATACACGGTGATGAGCGTTGCGTTATCCCTGCACATTGAAAACTTCCACATTTTCTCTCAAGGATTAGCGAAACACTTTCACTAAAATTAATATGTTGCTACCCATTGGATAGCAATGCAAATTTAGAAAATGTTTCTCAAAACACAACACTCAAACGGGGTATTGCAGGACAAAATTCGCCAAAAAGTTTTTGATAATCAATATTGACTTAGAACTATGTTATTTCAATTTGGGGTTATTTATTTTGGATGAAGAATAAAACGGAACGGCCTTTGTGTTCCGTCCCGCTCGTGGTTACATCTTCATTCCCCGCCTATGCTCCGTTCCTTCGATGTCAATTCCTATCCGCTCGTAAAACTCCTTTCGTTGTTGTTTGAACCACACATCGCAATCTTCTCCGTTTATGGTGAACCGGAATCCGCCGGGGCCGTCCTTGTCGGGTTTGAGTTGCAGAATGACATCACTGGCCCGGAACGTATGATTATACCTTATCGAATGCAGTTCCCCCGTGTATCGGTAGGGTTGCATCGTAAATAATGCCCTTGTCCCCTCTTTGTCCAGTCCGGCGTTCTTACAATAGTTTTCCCATTTCAACAGCCCCTTTACATAGGGGCACAGATCATCGACGCGCATCAGGGCTTTCACGACCTGCTGTGCTTCTTGTTTAAGGTCGGCGACCTCTTTCCCGTGCCCGGCCTGCATGGTCTTGATCTCTTGTTGCAGTTGCCCGATGCACTTGTCCTTGTCGGCAATTTCCTCTTGCAAATCTGCAATCTGCTTTTCATACCTTGCGGGCTTGGGGTCGTGGAACAACGCCCCGATTCTTTCGACCGCCTTTGTCGTGGCATCTACGGCCACGCCTTTTAGTTTGTCGGTCTTAATCTCCCGTCGGGTCTTCGCCAACTCCGTTTCGGCCTTTGCCAGTTCTTCTTTCTTCTTCCGCCGCTGTTCGTCGATAGCGTTGCAGTCTGTCTGTGCGGCTCGTTGTTGTGCTTGGAGTGCGGCAATATCTACCGTGAGCGTCTTTTGCTGTTCCTTCAGATTCTCGATCTGTTCGGCTATTTCATTTTTGCGGACGAACACCTCGCGGTAATACTGTTGCGTGGATATATGTTTGGCTTCCGAACCGTCGATACCGCGTTTCAGTCCGTATTTTGCCATCGCTTCAGCATAGGTGGTCTGATAGGCTTTGAGTTTGTCCCTCGCCATCACATCATCGGCACATAGGCGCGGACGGTCTTTTTTCGTTCGGTAAGTTCTCTTTCCGCTTCGGGCGTTCTTCACCCGTTCCAACTTGGCTTTCCTCCGCTCTCCCCGGACGATGGGTACGATGGTCGCGTGTATATGTGGCGTCTTCTCGTCCAGATGCAGGACTGCCGACACGACGTTCTCTTTTCCGAAGGTCTTTTGCAGCCAGCCGCAGGAATCCTTGGCCCAAGCATCCAGCTGCCCGGCCTGCCGGATGCGTTTCATATCTTCGGGGCTTCCGGAGAGCATGACACGCAGGGCCCGCACTTGGTTCTTCCCGATCTTGCGTTCCAGCCCGGCATTGTCCAGTCGGTGCTGGATCGCTTCTGTGCGGTTGGCAATTCCTTTGGGAAACTCTACTAATTCTTCATTGAGGTAGGTAAGTGTCGTTATGACGTTGGCGGGTGCGATTCTCCGCTCGACGTGTCCCGACATGGCGGCGTCCGTTCCGGCCGCCTTTTCGATATGCAATACGACATAGCCCATAGTGGTAGTAGTTTTTGGTGGTTGATAGTTTGGTAGTAGCTGCCGCCGCAAGGGGTGTCCAGAGGGGCCGCGGCCCCTTTGGCCTATTGGGGAATTTTCAGCGTTGCGGAGCAATGCGGAAAATGCCCTAATAGGCTATGCCTTTTGTAAAAAGGCGCGGGCGCGAAGCGGCCGATCTGTGGGCGACGGTGCCGGCGTCATGTCCGTCAGCAGGAGCGGGCGATGAAAGGAAACCGACGGCCCGTAAGCCCGCCGCCCTTGTGCGCCCGGAGGGATCCTCCGTAAATCCCGAAGGGCGCACAAGGGCGGAAGGGCTGTTACTCCGCCAGACGGTATTTGTCGCCGAGGCGTTCGGTAAGCGCCGACATGTCGCGGCTTATCTTTTCATTGGTGATCTGTAGGCTCGGCTGTCGG
>OGQV01002373.1_pt1 | contig 11360 bp, 13 predicted proteins | sample 1553311 | NCBI WGS metagenome assembly OGQV01 (sample SAMEA2579976, study PRJEB22360) | human gut metagenome
GGCTGGCGTTCAAGGTGTCAGACACAGCGACGCCTCCCTCCGTTTCCGCGTCCGAGTCGTTGTTGAACTCCAATTCCCACTCGCAGGCATTGCCGAAATTGTCCTCCACCGTGATGGTCAGGCTTTGCGACTCGTCGCACTCCGAGGTGTAATATAGGCGGAATTTTTCGTTCTCCAGCAGGTAGCGGTCGTTGGGCTGCAACACCAAGCCGTTATCCAGCTTCAACGTGCCCGTCGTATTGGAAATAGCGGATGGTATAGACCGCCCCGTCAAACTCGCCCTCGCGTACCAGTTCGCAACGGATTTCCGCCGTCTCGCCCTGCGCCAGTTCCTTCGGCACGGGCATGGCTTCCACCGTGAACGGATAGGCTTGCGTCACGTCCAAATCGTCATCGCAGGCGGTGAAGCATACAGAGAGCAGCCCCAGACAAAGGGTTGCCAATGATTTTACTATGTTTCTTTTCACTTTCCGTGTATTGTTTAATTTGTTCATGTTCATAACCGTTACATTTTAAGTTTGATGTTCTTGTTGTTCTTCTCGTTTTGTTTCAGACGGCTTTGCAGATACTCGTTCAAGTCCTTGCATCCGCCGTAGATGCCGGAGCAGTCCGACACCCTTTCGCCGTAACGTGTGCGCAGGGCTTCCAATGTCCGCCGCCCGGCTTCGTCGTTGTCAAGGTGGCACCGCACCGTTCCGTAGCCGTCCAGATGCCGGTACGCCCTCGCCACATTGGACACCGAGTTGAGGACAAGGTGGTCCTCCCCGCCGCCGATGCCTAATGCACGGGCGGAAAGGTAGTCCACGAAGCCCTCGTACACGTTGCAAACGGCAGAGCCTGACGGCAGCAGGGTGACGTCCTTTGGCGGCACACAGCCCTTGAAGAACGGGTTGCGTATCTCGTAGCCGCCACCGCAGTTGCCGAAAGCCACGGCGAAATACCGTTTCCCGTGCGTGGAGTAGCGCATCTCCTTGCAGTTCGCGATGGCTATGGCGGACGGTATGCCCCTTTCTTGCAGGTAATGGAGTAACGCCCGGCTCTGCAAGGGCAGCACTTCCACGTCCTCGAAGCTGTGTCCGGCTGGTTGCCGCACTTCGGGGGTGCGGCGTTGCTCATAGTCCTGCAACGGCATGTCCGCCACCTCCGCCACATACCTCGCCTGTGTGAGGAAGTCGCCGCTTTGGATGAACTCCCCCGCAAGGGCGAAGATGTTACCGCCCTTGCCCTCGCCAAAATCAAACCAGAGGTTCTTTTCCGGGTTTACCTTGAAGGAAGGCGTGTGTTCCTCCCGGTACGGCGACCTGTACCAGATGGCGTTGGCACGTCTTTGCACGGGATGATGCCCCAGCCGTGCAAGGAAGTCCTCCAGCGGATAGCGTTTCATCGCTTCTATATCCATATAGGCGCACATTCAGTTGATGATGAACTTCACGCCTATCCCGTATTCCGTGTGGCACACGCCCATGCTGCCGCCCCACAGGAAGCGTTCACGCAGCGAGGCCGTCAGCGCAATGAAGTCCACGAGGTACAGCTCCATTTCCAGCGTGGCGGCGCAGCCATAGACAAAGGCGTCCTTGTTGTTCAGCCTCGCCCCGTCGTACAGCGTCTTTCCGCCCCAGTTCACCGTCTCGTACCCGGCAAGGGCTGACGCGCCAGCGTAGAAGAACACCACCTTTTTCGCGTCCGAGAGGAAGTTGTAGTAGTAACCGCCCTCCGCCGTGAACTGTGCCGCAGGGATGGTCGTACTCCGGTATCCGTGGCTGGTTTTCAGGTATTCCAGCCCGTACACCCACTTGTTCCCACCTTTCGCGTAGCTCGAAAGCATGGCTCCCAGCACATAGCCGTCCGCCTCGTTCAGCCCGGCTCTCAACTCGATGCCCCGCATCTTCGGCAGGCACCGTTGGGCTTCCGCCCGTCCTGCCAGGAGGACGAACAGAAGCGTTACAATAAACAGTACCTTTCCTTTCATCGCACGCGCAGTTCGTTGATGGTTTCAGCCTGTACCAAGTCCTCGTTCTCCACGGTAAACGTCTGGTGGCGTCCGCCGTCCTTCTCGTTCATCTCCACCACGAGCTGCTTGCCGTCGGGGATGGTGAACTTCGGAAGGCAGAACACCGTGCGTTCGGACCGCTTCCCGGCTACACGGACGGCGTAGTTGTAGGCGCGGAGCGGGAACAGCACCTGTTCCTGCATGGCGGTACGCTTCGCCACCTTCTTGTCCACAATCTTGAACGTGATGTAGTCCACGTCAAACGGCACATTGCTTTGGTTCTTTATCTCCGTGTAGAAATACAGCAGGTCATTGTGGACATAAATCCCTTTCAGCAGGTACTGGATGCCGAAACGCTTGCAGCCGATGTGCTTCACCTTGCGCTTGTCCTCCTTGTGCAGCGACTTCATGATGAGGTGTACCAGCATCGGGCTTTCGCTGCCCAGTTCCTTCAGGTAGATTTCCTGCGCGTTGTTCGGTCGGTTCACCGTGCTGCCGTCGTGGATAAAGTCCTTCATTTCCACGTTCAGGATAAGCGGCTCATCGGCGTATTTCACATTAAATGTGTAAAATGACCCGTCCTCCGTGATGACGCTCATGTTCGTCTCGTTGCGGAAATTCTTGACCGTCGCCTTCACACGGATGACGTTCTCCGCACCGTCCGCCTTGCCCGCTATCAGGTTGGGCGAACCCAAGTCCACGTAGCGCACCGCCGCCGGAAACAGGATGTGGACGGTCTTGTCATACGTGACTTCCAAGCCGTGCGGCGGTATCATGCGGTCGAACATCAGCTTTTTCGTCAGACCGTGGTACAGGTCGCCGTCCTCCTCCGTCTGCGGATAGACGTCCTTCACCAGTTCCAGCCCGTCCTCCTTGGCGGTGGCAGTGCTGTCGTTCGTCACTCCCTGCGCGTAGCTCGCACAGGCGATGCCCATCAGCAGGGCAAACATTGTCATTACTTTCTTGATACTCATTTTACGTTGGATTTAGTGGTAAATAAAAATTAGTTTGTTGATTATTTTTTCTTTTTTTGCCTTTATGTTTTTGGACTGTTCATTCCTTTTCTTGGTAGAGCAATACCCTGTACCCTGACTTCAGATGTACCTTGACCGTGCGCATCCTTTTCGAGATGTACTGCGAGATGCCCTGTATCGCCCCTCGCCCCAAGTCGGAGGCGAGCTGCGCCCCCGCGTCGGTCGATATGTTGATGCTGCTTCCGAGCGAGCTGCCCATGTTCGCCCCGATTTCCTTTGCCGCGTCTATCTCCATCGAGCCGGGTATGAAGATGCCCGCCTGCCCGTCGCTGTCGTACACCTCCAGTTCTACCGGGATGATGTTTCCCCCGTGTTCCAGCGAGGTGATGCCGATGCCGAGCCTTTCGCCCTGCAACCGTGCCGCGCCCACAAGGAGCGTGTTCCGGGGGATGACGCGCCCCGACACGCGCATCGGCTCCAGCAGCCGGAGCTTCACCGTCTGCCCGTCCGTCAGCGTCTGGTCGCCCTGCACACAGGCGGCGATGGTGTTCTTCCCCGTCGTTTCCTCCGCACCGATGGCGGTGTGGAAGCCGTAGTTGCGTTCCCCCGAATAGTCCGCGATGAACGCCGAGTCTGTCATGGGCTGCGGCAGGGCGGACACCACCGTCCGCCTTACATCGCTTACGGGTTCTGCCTTCATGCTCTTTTCGCCTGTACTCACAGAACCTCCCGTTTCATCGGGCTGTGCGGCTTGTCCGGCATTGTTGTCATTCTGGTACTTCGCCGCCAGCTCATAGGACTTTTCCAACAGGGCGACCTGTTCCTCCATCGTGGAAGGCTTGCTATCCTGCGCCACCAGCATGGCTTCCAGTTCGTCGATGCGCTCCCGGAGTTCCTCCTTTTCCGTGTCCTCCTTCGGCGGCTCGTAGAACGTGCCCAGCGAGGTGTTCAGCCGTTGGTAGGCGGCAGCGGAAGTGCGGATGCCCGCCTGTCTTTCGTCCGCCGTTTCCCCGTCGGTCGTTTCCGTCCGTGTCAGGCGGTAATCGTCCGAAGTGTCGGCATCGTCCGTTGGCGTGTCACCGTCGCTGTCGTTCCAGAACGCGGAGAGGTCGCCCACCATGCCCCGGCGTTCCTTCCGCTTGTTTTCCAAATCCTGCTGCTCGTAGGCTTTCGCCTTGTCCCCGATGATTTTGGAGTCTTCGGGCATGGGCATGTCCGTGTTGAATCCCTGTCCCTGCCGTTCTTTCTCCTTGTCCTCGGAGGACGGCGCGAAGATGAGCCACATACACCCGGCGAACAGCAGCACCATCAGCGGATAGACCAGCATCTTCTGCCTTTGCTGACGCTGTTGTTCCGTCAGCGGCTTTTTCTCTTTTGTTCTTGATTCATTCTTCTGTTCTTTTGTTTCCATCATCAGTTCAATTAGCTTGTCAAAGTCTGATTTTTATACCTTTATTCTCTTTGCTTACCTGATTCTGTAAGCGAATGGGCATTTTATGCGTACCCAAAGAAGCCGGATGGAGCTTTGGTTTGTTTTTATCCGGAAACAACCTGTGTTCCAAGCGTTCCAATCCTATCCGGGACTGTTCTTTGATGATGCGGTTATGATGCCCTACCATATGCTTGGGATAAGTATCGTCTCCCATGTCACAACGGATAATGTAATCCATCAACGCATCGCTTATTTTTCCGAATGATTCCGCCAACCCATACTTGACCAACAGAGGTTTCGGAATTTTTGTCTGCCCGTCCCATCCCTTTTGAGAGAGTCCATGAAGCACCATCCGTTCCCGGTGCAGGGCTTTCCGATAGTCGTCCGGGAACTTGCCCTGCACTTTCTGCTCGTACAAATCGGAGGCACTGCGCATAATCCGTCCTTTTTCCTCCTGGATGGCCGCATCGATGGAGTCCGCCGACCAGTGATTGTCCGCACGCATTTCCTTGGCCCGTTCCCATTCGAGGTCCTCTATCTTTTGGTACATATCCATCAGACCATGCCTGATGGCGGTCAGGTCTCCCGGATATTCCCCATGCAGGGCAAGCCGCTTCAAGTAGTCGAGTTCCTCGTCCTTCATGCAATACCCTACCAGCTTATGGGCGGTAGCCACTTCTTCCGGATTGGGCAGAGGACATAGGGTATGGCTTTTACCCGTATGGGCACTACAAAGCAGCGTGTACATGGCATTCAGTTTTTGGGGAAGTGTTTCATTCCCCATTTTCAATCCGGACAACAACCAGACCTGCTGTTTGCCCCAATCGGTTTGTTGCAGTACATCCATAACCTTGTGCCAGCCGCTGCGTTCCGTCTGGTCCAGATTCCGGAAGAAACGGTAATCCCAGAGTATTTTTGCCTGCTCTTCCGTAATTGCCGGGCGATGCCCGTTCCTTACGATGGAATCGGCAATGGCATTGTAATCCAAGCGAAGCACCTGATGGCAGAACTTCAAGGTCGGTTTCCATCGGAATCCGGCATCCTGCAAGTTTTCCATCTTTTCCCATATCCAATCTGATAATTTCATTGTGGATTCAAATTTGAGTGATACACCTTATTATATATTTCTAACTTCTCGATGTGCCGTATCTCCAATGCCTCTTCCCCTTTGCCGAAGCCGATGATTGCGGCGGCAGTCATGTAGAGACAGAGCGAGGCGAACACGGCAAATGCCGCAAGGACTATCCTAAGCCGTGCTTTGGGCGGCAGGGCGTCCAGCCTATTGCGTAACCAACCTTTCAGCCCGGTGGTCCACTTTTCAATGAGATTTTTCATCTTTCCCATACGCATTATCTTTCAATCGTCCGGATGTCCTTGTTCTCCAATACCGTGAAGCCCTCGATGGTGAAGCCGTTTGGGTTGTCGTCCGAGCGGCTCGCGTTGAGCAGGCGGCAGGCGGTTACTAATGTCCGTTCCGTCACGTTGCTCTCGCGGATAATCATCTGACGGGCGTATGTCCGCGCCTCGTAGGGATAGCGGTCGAAATTGCACACCACGCTGTCCACCTGCAACACTTGGTTGATGTTCCCGGCGATGATGCGGTTGTAGAAGCCCTTTTCGGCGAAGTCGGCGTAATAGTTGTACGCGCTCTTGTCTGCCAAGAGCAGGGCGCGTTTCACGTTGTGCTCTATCGCGCTTTTCTCCGGCGAGAGGGTGAAAAACAGTTCGTGGAAGCGGCGCACGTGTTCCCTGGCTTCCGCCGGGCGGTTCTGCGACAGGTCCTGCGAGAGCGCGAGCATAAGACTCTTGCCTCCATCGAGGACGTATATCTTCTGCCGTTGCGCCTCGGCGAAGCGGAAGGCGCACACCACCGAGCAGACCACCACGAGGGCGCAGGCCGCCGTATAGACGATGCCGAACAGACGTATCTGCCGGAAACTCGTCTCGATGTTCTTGAGTGATTTGAATTCCATTTTCTTCTTTTCGTCTTTTAATTGTTCAATAATCCGTTTTTAAGGGTCGGGCAACTCACGGAAACGGATTGTCCGGAATGCCTATCTTCGGAACAGCTTTCCCGCCGTTCCCTTGATGAGCTTGCCCGCGCGGCCTGCCACGTTTCCTGCGGCGGCTCCCGCCACGCTGCCGCCCAAAGCCCCGGCGGTGTTGATGTTCTTGTTGTAGCTGCCTATGCCGCCACCTGCTTGGATGATCCAGCCTGCCACCGTCGGGATGGTGAAGTAGCCCACGATGCCGATGATGAGGAACACGATGTACACCCCGTTGCTCGCCTCCACCGAGAAGTTCGGGTCGGTCTGCATCGCTTGTATGTCGTTCTGCAACATCAGAATCTGTATCTTCGCCAGTATGGTGCTGAACAAATCCGACACGGGAAGCCACAGGTAAATCTGTATGTAGCGGCTGAACCACGCCGAGAGCGTCGAGTGGAAGCCGTCCCATACGGCAAAGGCGAAGGCTACCGGTCCCAGGATGCTCAGCACCACGAGGAAGAACGTCCTGAGCGTGTCGATGATGAGCGCGGCTGCGGCGAACATCAGTTCCAGCAGTTCCCGGAACCAGTCACGCACCGTCTTCTTGATGTTGTACGCCGCCCGGTCCATGTACATCCCCGTCATCGTCACCAAGTCCGAGGGCGACCAGCCCAGCTCGTCCAACTGGCGGTCAAATTCCTCATCACTGGCGAGGTAGGCGGTCTCCGGGTTGCGCATCATCGCCTCGTATTCCAGTTTGTCTTTCTGCTCCCGGTACTCGTTCATGTCGAAGGTCTGTTCTTCGAGGATGCCGTGTACGCCCTGCACGATGGGGCTTAACACGCTGTTCATCGTACCCAACACGATGGTCGGGAAGAACAGGATGCACAAACCGAGCGCAAACGGGCGGAGCAGCGGGGACAAGTCTATCGTGTCCTACCGCCAGTTCTTTCACCCGCCCGGGCGCGGGCGAGCGCCTGCCACACGCGCACCGCCACGTAGAACAACGCGCCCAGCCCGGCAAGCCCTTTCGCCACGCCCGTCATGTCCGCGCACAGCGGCATCATCTCGTCGTAGAGCGAAAGGAGTATCTGGTGAAGGTTGTCGAACTCTCCCATAACTTACCAGTATTTTTCGTTGGGGTTTCCGTAGAGTCCTATCACCCGGTCCATGTCGTTCTTCTTCCTTGCCCGGAGGTAGGACACCGATATGGTCTTGTTCGTGTAGTAGCGCACGAGGTTGCGGTAGTTCATCAGGCTGCGGTAGGCGTTGTCGATAATCGCCAGCCGTTCCGCGTCCGTGAGCGACATCCCCGTCACGTTCACCACGTTCTTCAGGTCTTGCAGCACGTCCGAACTCTCGTCTATCAGCATGGTGTAGCCCGACGATATGGCGGCAAGCTCTTCCGGCGTGTAGTTCTCATCAGAGAGCATCTTCTGGTAGTTATCCACATAGATTTCTGATATTTCCATCACCAACCCGATGCTTTTCGACACCTTCACGCCGCCCTTCACCACGTCATGTACGGATTTCAGCGCGTCGTAATACTTCTTTCCCTGCTCAAACACTTTCTTGGTTTCCAAGAAGCCGTTGAGCGTGTTGGCTTTCGTGCCCGCCGTTTCCACCATCTCCTTGGCGGAGTTGATGATGCTCTGCGCGAGGTTCGTCGGGTCGGACACCACCCATTGGGCGTTTGCCGTGCCTGCACCTGCAAGGCACAGGCAGGCTGCCACCAATGGCATTTTCAGTTTTTGTCTCATATTCACATTGGATTTAGTGGTACATTCTTATTGTTCTTTCTTCTTTTCGCCATTGGCTGTTTCATCCGTGTTCACCCGGATATAGTCGCCGTTAGGCGAAAAGGACAGGATGTCCGTTTCCTCGTTGTATGCCACGTCGATGCGGAAGCCCGTGTTCAGGTAGAGGTTACCGTCCGCCTCCCTTTGCAGCAGGTAGGTCTCCGGCTTCAGTTTCCGGTGGACGCCCGCCCTGCGGAACAGCGTCACCTTGTAAAGTGCGCCCTCCTTGTACACCAATATGTCGGGCTTGCCCTCCACGCTCTGCCAGTTGCCGCAAATCTTCTCGCGGATGTCTTCGTTTTCTTTCATTACCGTCTCGCAGGCTTGCAGCATCAGCGACGCCAAGCCTATCAGACCGCCGCAAAGCAGCAGCCGTTGTGTCTTTGTCAGTTCAATGTTCATAATCTTCAATTCTTGTTTTTTTGTTGATAAAATGTGTCTTGACCTCATACGCCGTTTGATACACCCTTATATGCCGTATAAGGTGGCCTCAAACGCCGTCTGTGGTCGGGTGATGTTTCCATCGGTTACTTTTCTTCGTCCATACGTTTCTCCGCAATCTGCCGTATGGCGGCTTCCATGTCGCTGCCCAGCTTCCCCGCCAGTTCGCGGACTTCCATCTTCTCCGTTTCCTCCGTTGTATAGGCAAGGTATTCGTGTATGGACACCTCCGTGGCGTACACCGCCGACTGTGTGCCGCCTAAGCCTATCCACACCTCCTTGTATCGTCTGGACGAATCGTTGGACTGGTTGATGGAAAGTATCTGCGACTTCTCCTTTTCCGTCAGCCCCAGCAATCCCTGTATCTGGTCGAAGCGGTTCATGAACTTCCGCTGGTCGAGCAGTATCTTGCAGTCCGAGTTGTTGATGATGGACTCCTTGACGATGGGCGAGCTGATGATGTCGTCCACCTCCTGCGTCACCACTATTGCCTCGCCGAAATACTTTCTGACCGTCTTATAAAGATACTTTACATAGGAAGCCATATTCGCCGAAGCAATCGCCTTCCAAGCCTCTTCAATTATTATCATCTTTCTGATACCTTGCAGACGGCGCATCTTGTTGATGAACAACTCCATAATGATGATTGTCGTAACCGGGAACAAGATGGCGTGCTCTTTTATCTGGTCGATTTCAAAGACGATGAACCGCTTGTGTAGCAAGTCCAGTTCCTTGTCCGAATTAAGCAGGTAATTATATTCACCGCCCTTGTAGTACGGCTCCAGCACATTCAGGAAACTGGCAATGTCAAAGTCCTTTTCACGCACTTTCTTATCTTCCAATACCTTGCGATAATCCGTGTCTATAAACTCGTAGAACGTGTTGAAGCATGGGACAATGCTGTTGTCTTCCTTAATACGTCCTATGTACTGCGACACGGCATTGGAAAGTGCAACCTCCTCCGCACGGGTAGCAGGCTCATTGTCCTTCTTCCACAGCGTCAGCAACAAAGTCTTGATACTTTCCCTCTTTTCGATGTCATACACCTTGTCCTCCGTGTAGAACGGATTAAAGGAAATCGGGTTGTCCTCCGTATAGGTATAATAAACCCCGTCCTTTCCCTTGGTCTTGCGGTGTATCATCTCGCACAGCCCTTGGTAGGAGTTGCCCGTATCGACCAGCACCACATGGGAGCCTTGCTCATAGTATTGTCTGACCAGATGGTTCATGAAGAACGATTTGCCGCTGCCCGAAGGACCCAATACGAACTTGTTGCGGTTGGTCGTCACGCCGCGCTTCATCGGCAGGTCGGAGATGTCGATGTGCAGGGGCTTGCCGCTGATGCGGTCCGCCATGCGGATGCCGAAGGCGGACGGAGAGTCCTTGTAGTTGGTCTCGCCCGCGAAGAGGCACACCGCCTGCTCTATGAACGTGTGGAACGACTCTTCCGCCGGGAAGTCCGCCGCGTTGCCGGGGATGCCCGCCCAGAACAGCGTCGGGCAGTCCGTCGTGTTGTGGCGCGGCACACAGCCCATGCTTGCCATCTGGCTGCCCACGTCGTTCTTGATGCGTTTCAGCTCCTCCGCGTCGTCGCTCCACGCCATCACGTTGAAGTGGGCGCGGACGGACTTCAGCCCCTGCGAGTGCGCTTCGTTCAGGTATTCTTCAATCCACTCGCGGTTGATGGCGTTCTGGCGGCTGTACCGGGAGAGCGACTGCATGTTCCTCGCCGTTTTCTCGAAGCGGCGCAGTTCCTCGTCGCTGTTGCCGATGAAGACATACTGGTTGTAGATGTGGTTGCAGGGCAGCAGCAGTCCCAGCGGCGCGGCGAAGGACAGGCGGCAGTCCGAGCGGTCGGTGGACAGCCTTTCGTAACGGCAGTCCGTGGCCACCGCTGCGGGCAGGTCCTCCGTGTCCGACAGGGTGTGCAGGCACAGGCGGTTGTCGCCGATGCGCATTTCCCTTGCCGTCCTCTCGATGTCCTCCAGACAGTCCGCGTTGCCCAGCGACAGGGCGAAGTACCTGCCTATGATGCCCGTCTCCTTGTCCGTGCCTGTAAGCTCGTCATCGGAGAGGCGGCGCAATTTGATATGCCCCGAATCGTTCAGGATACGCGCGAACTGCTCCACCGCCTCGATGAACTTCACCGCCGTCTCCTTGTCCTGTATTTCTTTCGGTACGATATGCCCCCGGCACAGCGTATTCCAGTTGCTCTGCTGCCTCATGCGCTCCTTCGTAGTCTTCGTCAGGAACAGGTAGCACTTGTGGTGCAGGAACGGGCGCTCGTTGAAGTGCATCTCGTAGCTGCGGGCGAGGAAGCCCATGCCCTCCTTGCCGAGGTCGGGGCGGTACCGTTCCTTCACGTACCAGTCTTGCTTGTGCAGCACCGAATGGTCGGGCAGTACCTTGATTGCCTTGCACCACGTGGCGTGGATGCCCTCGTATTCCTCCGCCGTGACGGTATAGACCTCCGGAAGCTCCACCTCGAAGGCGGCGGTGATGTCCGCGTCTTTCGAGACGATGCACCCGTGTTCCACCGAAAGCAGGGGGAAGCGGCTTTCCAGCGTGGTGGCTTTCATGATGTTTCTCATACGTTTCTTCCTTTCTTCTTTTTTCGTCTTAACAGATTGGACACCCGTCTGCGGTGGAGCACATGGCGTGGGCGCATCCGTGCCGCGCCCAACTTCATCAGCCCGTGTTCGCCGTACTTCGCGTTCAGCCGGAACGTGAGCCACA
>OGQV01002375.1_pt1 | contig 11354 bp, 10 predicted proteins | sample 1553311 | NCBI WGS metagenome assembly OGQV01 (sample SAMEA2579976, study PRJEB22360) | human gut metagenome
TTGGCCTCGATGGCCTGGTGCAGACCCTCGGAGTACCGGCGGCCGAACATGAGGCGGCCGGTGAACTCGTCCACGATGACCACCTCGCCGTCCTTGACCACATAGTCCACGTCGCGCTTCATGATGCCGTGGGCCTTGATGGCCTGGTTGATGTGGTGGGCGATGGTGCTGTTCTCCGGGTCGGAGAGGTTGTCCAGGTGGAAGAACTCCTCGGCCTTTTTGATGCCGCGGGCGGTGAGGGTGCAGCTCTTGGACTTCTCGTCCACCACATAGTCGGCGTCGATGTCGGTGGACTCCTCCTCCTTGTCGTCTGTCTCCGCCACCACGAATTTCTTCAGACGGGAAGCGAACATCTCGGCCATGTCGTACAGCTGGGTGGACTTCTCGCCCATGCCGGAGATGATCAGGGGGGTGCGGGCCTCGTCGATGAGGATGGAGTCCACCTCGTCCACGATGGCGAAGGCATGGCCGCGCTGGACCTGCTCATTGGCGTACAGCGCCATATTGTCACGCAGGTAGTCGAAGCCCATTTCGTTGTTGGTGCCGTAGGTGATGTCCGCCTGATAGGCCTTCTGGCGCTCCTCCTTCTTCATGTCGTGGATGATCAGACCCACGGAGAGGCCCAGGAAGCGGTGGACCTTGCCCATCCACTCGCTGTCGCGCTTGGCCAGGTAATCGTTGACGGTGACGATGTGTACGCCCTCGCCGGTCAGGGCGTTCAGGTAGGCGGGCAGGGTGGCCACCAGAGTCTTGCCTTCACCGGTCTGCATCTCGGCAATGGAGCCGCGGTGCAGGGCAATGCCGCCCATGATCTGCACAGGGAAGTGCTTCATGCCCAGCACACGCCAGGCAGCTTCGCGGCAGACAGCAAAGGCATCGGGCAGGATATCATCCAGCGTCTCGCCGTTTGCCAGCCGCTCTTTCAGGGCCGGGGTCTGCGCCTGCAGCTCGGCATCGGACATCGGCTGATACTTTGTTTCCAGTGCCAGCACCTTTTTGGTAATGGGATTGATCTTTTTCAGCTCCCGGTCAGAGAAGCTGCCAAAGAGTTTTTCAGCAAGGGACATTGTTACACCTCATCTATCAAAAATCGGGGCGGCAGGCCGCCCAACAGCGGAAAAACCACATACTGTTTATATGATACACCAAAGCTGAAAACCCGTCAAACCCGATGGATAGATTTTATCCGTTTTTTGGGTGAACTTTCTGTTAATTTAGAAAAAAAGACCCTCTCCGGCATTGCGCAGCAATGACGGAGAGGGTCGGTCCTATACCAATGTCGCCCCCGGGCGGGGAACGTGCTCCGTCAGCAGAGCGCGCAGCTGTTCCGGCAGGGCGTAGAAATTGCCGTTGGTATATTTCCACGCCCCCACCGCGGCGAGAGCCGCCAGCAGAGCCAGCACCAGCAGCGTCATGCACACCCGGCGCAGGGGATGCCGCTTGGGCTGGGGGCCGGGCGGAACATCCTTCTTTGCAGCCCTGCGGGCAGGCAGGAAGCCTGTCCCCTCAGCCTGAGGCTTGTTTGCCGCCGTGCGCCGGATGATATCCAACAGCCAGAGGGCGGGGTTCTCCCCCGCCGGGACGGTGCGCAGAAAGCAGCCCTTCCTGCAGCTGAGCACCAGCACACAGTCACTTTCCCGCTCGGCACAGGCGGCGGAGAGATCTGCCCCCACCACGCGGCGGGCAGCCTGAGCCCGGGCCAGCGCCTGCCGGAGCGGGTCGGTGCAGTCTTTGGGCAGGCGGGCACGCTTTTCGATCAGCGGGCCGGTCTTGGGGTTGGCATAGCTCACCGCGCCAAAATCAAAGACCTTCTCGGCCCCGGGCAGGTTCTCGAGCCGGGCTTCCAGCAGGGCACCGGCGGCAGCATCCGCACAGATGAGCAGCTTATCGTGCCGTTCCAGCGCCTCCACCACGGCGGCAGGCAGAGTGGTCTCTCCTGCCCCGTACAGGTCTGCCGAAAACGCCTGCCGCAGGGCCTGCGCGGCCTTTTTCAGCCCGGAAGGGCTCTGCGCCTGCAGGGCCACCAGCGTTTCCGCGCCCCGGCTCTTCCACTGGGCTGCGGCCCGCCACTGGGGCGGAAAGTTTTCCACCGTTTTGCCCACCGCTGTGGACTGCGCACCGAACAACCGCAGCACACACCCGGTCTCCTGTTGCTGTGTCAACCTGCATTCCCCCTGCCTTTTAGTGGCCCAGGAACACCTCGTTCAGCTTGTCCAGCGCTTCGGCGCTGTGCTGTGCGTCCCGGGCAAGGGGCTCTGTGCCTGCGGGAACTTTTCCCTGTGCCAGCCGCAGGGCCAGCTCCAGGGCAGCCTGCGCGGCGCGGGCACGCACCAATGCACGGTCGGGCCGGGAGACGGACAGCTTTTTCACATACACCGTCTCGCCCCGGGCCGCGCCCAGATACACCGTGCCCACCGGGCGAAGGGCATCTCCACCGGTCGGCCCGGCCACACCGGTCACGCTGATGCCGATCTCAGCACCGGCGGCCTGTGCGGCCCCCAGCGCCATCTGGGCGGCCACGGGGGCCGACACCACATTGTACTTTGCAATGACATCCGGTTCCACGCCCACCAGCCTGGCCTTGGCGGCCTCCCAATAGGTCACAAAGCCGTAGCCGAACACTTCACTGGAGCCCGGCACCGAGGTGATGCGCTGTGCGATCAGCCCGCCGGTGCAGCTCTCGGCAGTGGAGATGGTGAGCCCCTTTTCCTTTAAGGTGCGCACCAGTGTCTCCTCCAGCCCGGCCACATCCTCATCATACACCGCATCGCCCAGCAGATCATAGAACTTTTTGGCATATTCCCGGCACATTTTTTCGCCTTCCGCATCGGAAGCAGCCCGGGCGGTGATACGGATCTCGCACTCACCGGTCTTGCAGTAGATAGCGGCAGTCGGGTTGGCGTTTTCCAGCAGATCACGCACCTGATATTCCAGGTTGCTCTCGCCGCCCAGCACCCGCAGGGTGACAGAGTGCAGGGTGCAGTTCTGGCGCATCATCAGCAGGGGGCGGACGCTCTCGTTCCACATGGCCTTCATCTCGCTGGGCACGCCCGGCATCAGGACAGCACAGCGGCCCTCCTGCTCAAACCATGCACCGGGGGCAGTGCCGTGGTGGTTGATGATCTTATGCCCCTTTACAGGCACCATGGCCTGCTTGCGGTTGTTGGGGGTGGTCACCCGGCCGGAGCGGGCAAAATAACCGGTGATTTTCTCCCACTCGCTCTCGTCAAAGACCAGCGTATCGCCATAGCAGGCGGCAACGGTCTCCTTGGTCAGGTCGTCTGCCGTGGGGCCCAGACCTCCGGTGAATACCAGCAGGTCGCAGCGGTTCTTTGCCTCGTTGACAAAGTCCGCCAGCCGCCCCTGATTGTCGCCGATGGTGCTCTCCCGCTGGACCGTAATGCCCAGCTCAGCAAGCTCCCGGCTCAGGTACTGGGCATTGGTGTTGAGGATGTTGCCGAGCAGCAGCTCGGTGCCCACACTGATGATCTCCGCTGTCATGCCGCTCACCCCTCAAACTCGATCTCGTCCGTAATGCGGATGCGGATCCGCTCGGTGTTCTCAGCAGCTTCGGCCTCCAGCTCTGCCAGACCGGGCATGGCGGCTTCTGCCTCCAGGATCTCTGCCAGCTCGGGGCGGATCTTCGGGTGCGGCGGGGTGAAGATGGTGCAGCAGTCCTCATAGGGCAGGATGCTGGTCTCGTAGGTGCCAATGTGGCGGGAGGTCTCGATGATCTCGGTCTTGTCCATGCCGATCAGCGGGCGCAGGATGGGCAGATCCTGGGCGGCATCGGTGCACTGCAGGGCCTTGACGGTCTGGCTTGCCACCTGAGCCAGACTCTCGCCGGTGATAAGGGCCTCGCAGCCCTGTCTGGTGGCAATACGATTGGCAATGCGCATCATGCTGCGGCGCATCAGCACCGTGAACAGCACATCGGGGGCATTGTCCCGGATATACTCCTGCGGCTTGGTGTAGGGCACCACAAACAGGTTGGAGCTGCCGGTATAGGGGGTGATCTTCTGGGCCAGAGCTTTAACTTTCAGTTTTGCGCGCTCAGAAGTATACGGAGGGGACGCAAAATGGATGTGATCCAGGGCCAGACCGCGCTTTGCCATCCGGTAAGCGGCCACCGGGCTGTCGATGCCGCCGGAGAGCATATTCAGGGCACGGCCGGAGGTACCCACGGGTAGGCCACCCTCTCCGGGTATTTTCGGACCATGAATATACGCACCGTAATCGCGAATCTCCACAATGACCTTGAACTGGGGGTTCTTCACATCCACCCGCAGGTAGTTGTGCAGCCCCAGCAGGTAAGCGCCCAGCTCCCGCATCAGCTCAGGGCTGGTCATGGGGTAGGTCTTATCCGAACGGCGGGCCTCCACCTTGAAGGTCTTGATGCCGTGCAGGCTGTCGCCCAGATACTCCTCCGCAGTCCGGCAGATGGTATCAAAGTCCTTTTCGCAGACCACGGCACGGCTCAGTGCCGCCAGACCAAACACGGTGCGCACCCGGTCAAAGGCCAGATCCATGTCCACGTCCTCTTCCTCGGGCTCCATATAAAAGGTGGACTGGGTGCAGTACACCTTGAACTTGCCCACGGTCTTGAGCCGGTAGCGCAGGATCTTCATCATGGCCGACTCAAACTGGTTGCGGTTCAGGCCCTTCAGGGACATCTCGCCCTGATAGCCCATAATAATTTCACGCATAGAGTTCTCCTTAATTATAGCTGGCTCACCCTCTCCGTCAGCGCTGACGCGCTGCCACCTCCCCCAAAGTGGGAGGCTTTGGCATTCCACGCAAAGTTTCCGGTTTTGTCAAGAGCTCCCCCTTTGGGGGAGCTGGACGCGGAGCGGCCTGAGAGGGTGAGGATGCTTTCCTTTTTTACTTTTTGATTCTCTGTAAGTGCTTCATGCCGTCCTCGAAGGCGTTGAGGAACGCGTCCACATCCTCGGGGGTGTTGTCCGCACAGAAGGACACGCGGATGGCCGTATCAATGGCCAGCGGGTCCCTGCCCATGGCGGCAAGGGTATGGCTGGGCTGCCCCCGGCCGCAGGCACTGGCCGAGGAGACATAGACCTGCTGCTGTGCCAGATGGGCCAGCATGGTCTCGCTCTTGATGCAGTTCTCGCTGAAGTTCAGCACCTCGGGCACCGCATTGTCCGGGCTGTTGATGACCACCTCCGGGAAGGCTTTCAGCCCTTCCCGCAGGCGCAGGTTCAGGGCGCGCACAGCAGCATCCCGGCTCTTCATGGTCTTGTTCAGGCGGGTGGCCGCGGCAGCAAGGCCCAGCGCATAGGGCAGGTTCTCGGTGCCGGGACGCTTCTCCCGCTCCTGCTCACCGCCCAGATAGGGAGCCTGGAACGCCTGATACAGGCTGTCGCTCAGGTAGAGCGCACCAATGCCCTTGGGTGCATGGATCTTGTGGCCGCTGACAGCCAGAGTGTCGATGTTCGCCAACTTGATGGGCACCCGCATCCAGGCCTGCACGGCATCCACATGGACGATGGTGCGGCTGTTGCGGCGCTTGACCTCGGCGGCCAGACGCTCCACATCGTTCCGGGTGCCGACCTCGTTGTTGACCATCATGCAGGCCACAAGGATGGTGTTTTTGTCCACATGGTCCAGCATCCGGTCGATGTCCAGCGTGCCGTCCGGGCCGGGGTCCACCACGGTCACATCATAGCCCATGGCGGCCAGACGCTCCAGCGGCTTCTGCACGCTGGGGTGCTCAAAGCCGGACACCACGATGCCCTTACCGAACCTGCGGGTCAGGGCCGCGCCCAGCAGGGCCATGTTGTTGCTCTCGCTGCCGCAGGAGGTAAAATAGAGCTCCCGGCTCTTGCAGCCCAAGGTGCGGGCCACGGCGGCGCGGGCGGCGTTCAGTGCTTCCTCGCTCCGGGCACCGGGGGCATACAGGCTGGACGGGTTGGCCCAGTGCTCCCGCATGGCCTTGTTGATGACATCCGCCACTTCCGGGGCCACGATGGTGGTGGCGGCGTTGTCCAGATAATGCAATTCAGGGTTTTGCAGCATAAATTTTGATTCCTGCTTTCTCAGTTACGCCAGCGGCACCCGCCGCCGACAGGATTTCATACTAAACCATGATGATTATACCACAAAGCATCTGCCGCCGTAAAGTAGCACGGCCCACTTGCACGGCCCCGCCGGGTGCTGTATAATGAGGGTAACAAACACAAAGAAAGCCGGGTGTTTTTATGGCCGATTATCAGGAATACCGCCGCCGCATCCTGCGCAAGCGCTGGCGCAGGAATTTTGCCGTTGCCGGGCTGCTGGTGCTGCTCATCCTGCTCAGCGCCGTAGGCCTGCTGTGGAAGCGCCTCCACCGGGAGCAGAGCCCTGCCGCCGTGCAGGGCCCGACCATCTTCCAGCAGGAGCTGCAGAGCAGCGAGTGGAACACCATCAGCTACACGCCCGCGCGGCGGCTGACCGTGCAGACCACCTCTGCCGGATCCACCGCCATGGATTTCCGGCTGGCCGCGCTGGACCGCACCACCGCCGTAGACCGCAGTTATTTTGCCAACGTCTGTTTTCTGGGCGACAGCCTGACGCAGGGGATGCAGATCTATTCCAGCGGCCTGCCGGAGGCCTCCTTCTGCGCCTACCGGGGCGCAAACCCCAGCGTTGTGGTCAATGGCACCACCTGCAAGCGCTCCGATGGCGGCACCGAGGTCCCCATGGAGGTGCTGACCGCCCGGCAGCCCCCGGTGCTGTATATCCTGCTGGGCACCAACGTGCTCAACCGGGACGGGGATTATTCCAGCTTCCTCACCTACTACCGGCTCATGCTGGATATGATCTCCCAGGCCCTGCCCAACACGCAGATCTACGTGCAGTCCATTACGCCTGTCCGGCCCGAGGTGCGCAGCAGCCATCCCGGCCTGTACAAAGAGCGGCTGTGCGAGATCAACAATGAGCTGGCTGCCATTGCGCTGGAAAAGAACTGCGCTTTCCTCAACCTGTGGGAAGCCCTTGCCGACGACAACGGCGACCTGAAAGCCGAGTACGCGCAGCCTGACGGCATCCACATCAAGCCCGAGGGCTACCCCGCCTGGGTGGAATATCTCGCCACCCACACCGTGGGCCAACAGACGGCTTAAGCTGAACACTCACATAGAAAAACCGCCCTTCCGGTATCAAACTGGAAGGGCGGTTTTGTCATACAAACAGGAACGGGGAACGGCATCTAAACCGTTCCCCATCGATTGGTATTTGGCAGGCGTGGCGTTCTCCTGCATCTCTCAGAGCCTAAGCCCTTGTCGTTACCATCGGCGTGTGGCTGCCACGAAATTGACCACCTCAAATACCTTTCTTATCCTATGTTTAGGATACCACATTTATCCCTTTTTGTAAAGTATCTCACTCTGACGCAAAAGACGGCGGAAGCGTTTCTGGCTGATGCTCCACATCGTGATAATAGAGTTTTTGTATTCTTCCGGATCACTGGAAACTTTCAGCCTCAGAATAATTTCTGCATAACATCTTATAGTTGATTTGTATATAGAAAAGGGAGAGTGGCCTAACACAGGGATTTCATAGAATGGTATTTTGATTTGCCAAACAATAAAACTAAATGTTTTCATTGTTTGACCCGGCCAAGGCAATCAAGTAAGATTTCCGTTATATCTTTTGTTGCTATCGCCGGTTTGTCACTCATAATTTCCCAAACAGGGTCATTGCTACATTCTCCAGAAAAATATTTTCGGGCGCATTCTACTACACCCTTTATATTTTTTGTGTTCAACATAACATCAAAAGCTTCATCGAAAAGAAGCATATCATATTTTGTAGGTTTCTCTTCTTCAAGGTCAACCTCAAAAAGTCGAATTTGCGCTCTCTCTTCTTCCGATTTCTGAGCCCAGCCAGCTTCATATAACACTTTATAATATTCAATATTGTCGAAATAGTAGCTGCAATTTAAACGGCTTGGAAGAAAAGAAAATTCGGTTTCTCTTATAAATTCAAAGATTCCTTCAACACACCATTTTACATATTCACGCCATTCATCACCTTGCAATTTCATCGACGCAATCGTTGTTTCGAGACACTGTTCAGATTGTTCTAATGTGCTGATAACCTCTCTACAACGAATTTCATTTCTCTTGTATCCAGCTTTTAATTTATCCCCAACTTGTAGTGTCTGACTCATGTGGTAAACTTTCATCTTTTTCTCCACCGCTTCCGATTTGTTGAGCTAAAAAGTCCCATACCCAGCACCTTAACGGTGCGGACATGGGACTTCATATTTTCTCAATCAGAACAGCCCCGTGATCTTGCCTTCGGCATCCACGTCGATATTGACGGCGGCGGGCTTCTTGGGCAGGCCGGGCATGGTCATAATGTTGCCGCAGATCACCACCACGAAACCGGCACCGGCGGCAAGGCGGACTTCCCGCACCTCCATGGTAAAGCCGGTGGGCGCACCCGTCAGCTTGGCGTTATCGCTGAAACTGTACTGGGTCTTGGCGATGCAGACCGGCAGGTCGCCGTAGCCCAGTTCGGTCAGTTCGGCCAGCGTCTTGGAAGCAGCGGCGCTGAAATTCACACCATCGGCACGGTAGATCTTTTTGGCGATGGCTTCCACCTTCTGCTTCAGGGGCATATCCAGCGGGTAGACGTACTGGATGGGACGATCCTCCATGACCTCCAGCACCTTCTCGGCCAGAGCCTTGCCGCCCTCGCCGCCCTTGGCGAACACCTCGCTCAGGACGCAGGGCACGCCCTGCTCGGCACAGACCTGCTCAACGTATGCCTGCTCCTCCGGGGTGTCGGCGGGGAAGGCATTGATGGCCACCACCACAGGCAGGCCAAAGCCGTTCTTCAGGTTGTCGATGTGGCGCACAAGGTTGGAGGCACCAGCCTTGACAGCCTCGAGATTCGGCTGGTTCAGGTCAGCCTTGGCAACGCCGCCGTGGCTCTTGAGGGCACGGACAGTGGCCACCAGCACGCAGGCGCTGGGGGCGATGCCGGCATAGCGGCACTTGATATCCAGGAACTTCTCGGCACCCAGGTCTGCACCGAAGCCCGCCTCCGTGATGACGTAATCGGCCAGTGAGAGGCTGAGTTTGGTGGCCATGACGCTGTTGCAGCCGTGGGCAATGTTGGCAAAGGGGCCGCCGTGGATGATGGCGGGGTTATTTTCCAGCGTCTGAACGAGGTTCGGGTCGAGGGCATCCTTGAGCAGCGCGGTCATGGCACCGGCGGCACCGATGTCGCCTGCCGTGACGGGCTTGCCCTCGTAGGTGTAGGCGCAGACGATCTTCGACAGCCGCTCCTTCAGGTCGGAGATGCTGGTGGCCAGGCAGAAGATCGCCATGACCTCGCTGGCAACGGTGATATCAAAGCCGTCCTCACGGGGGGTACCGTTCACCTTGCCGCCCAGACCATCCACGATGAAGCGGAGCTGGCGGTCGTTCATATCCATGCAGCGCTTCCAGGTGATGCGGCGGGGATCGATGTTCAGGGGGTTGCCCTGCTGGATGCTGTTGTCGATCATGGCAGCCAGCAGGTTGTTTGCGGTGCCGATGGCATGCAGGTCACCGGTAAAGTGGAGGTTGATATCCTCCATGGGCACCACCTGGGCATAGCCGCCGCCGGCCGCGCCGCCCTTGACACCGAACACGGGGCCAAGGCTGGGCTCACGCAGGCAGAGCATGGTCTTTTTGCCCAGAGCGTTCATGGCATCGGCCAGGCCCACGCTGGTGGTGGTTTTGCCCTCGCCTGCCGGGGTGGGGCTGATGGCCGTGACCAGGACCATCTTGCCCTGCTTGGATGCCTTGTGGATGAGGCGGTGGTTGATCTTGGCCTTATAGCGGCCATAGGGGATCACATCCTCATCGGCAAGGCCCAGCGAGGCAGCGATCTCGGTGATGGGCTTCATTTTGGCTTCCTGTGCGATCTCGATATCAGACTTCATGCTCAAATCCTCCCTGAAATGCAAAAAGGACAGCTTTGCGCACCAATAGCGCAAGGCTGCCCAGACGGTCGGCGTAACAAAACCCGGTTTTGTCTGCACTGTGGTGCTCCACAACGTTCCGTCAGCAGGCAAATCCGTTCTTCTGGGTCAAAGATATCACATCTGCCCGTGGTTTGTCAAGCAGAAACTGTCCGCAAAGAAAAATCTGCCTGTACGGCCCCTGCGGCTTGCATCCATCCTGCCAGATGTGTTATACTAAAGTGTATCAAACGATAGGGAGGCTTTCACGATGCCATTTACACCGAAACTGACTTATAAAGGCAAGCCCCTCGTCCGTAAGGACAACGAGCTGTATTACGGCCGTATGACCGACCCCTATGTGCTGCGGATGCAGATCCTGAGCACCAAATCCGTGGGCGGCATGGATGTGGCCGATAAGGTACACATTCAGGTCTTTTCCACCAACGACAGCCTGGCCCCTGAGGCCCGCGTGTTCCGCCAGACCACCAAGAATGGCCTGTACAACGCACTGGACATTGGCAGCATCTGGCTGCAGAAGGCAAACGAGACCCGCTGAACGGCATAAAAAAGGACCGTCTCCCGCTGAGGAGACGGTCCTTTTTGTTGTGCTTTACTCTTCGGTCACTTCAAAGTCCAGGGGCTTGCCGCAGCCGGGGCACTTGGGTGCGCCATCCAGCAGGTCGTCCTCCTCAAACACAGTGGTCTGACCACAGGCGGGGCAGGTCACCTCGTACTGCACGGGGCCTTCCTCCTGCTCCTCGTCCTCATCCTCCAGCGCGACCTCAAAGGTCACGCCGCAGTGGGCGCAGTTTGCTTCGCCCGCGTCCAGGTCGTCCTCGCTGACGTAAACGGTCTCGCCGCAATTGGGGCAGGCCACCTCATAGAACGGCTCACTGGCGATATCATCGTCATTGTCGTCCTCTTCGGTATCCTCTTCCTCTGCTTCGGGCTCCTCGTCATCCTCATCGTCCTCATAGAGGTCGGCTTCCAGATCCTCCAGCTCCTCGCTCAGGTCGTTGATCTGGTCGTAGGCGCGGGTCACATCTTCATCGATGCCGTCCACAGCTTCTGCCAGTTCGCCCAGCAGCTCGCTCATGGCCTTGATGACCTTGCCCTCTTTGGTGGTCTCGTCGATGCCCAGGCCCTCAATCAGGCCCCGCAGGTATGCAGCCTTTTCCTTCATAAGAATGACCTCCTATTTAAAATAACCTCTCAGGCCGCTCCGCGGCCAGCTCCCCTAATAGGGGAGCCCTTGGCATAGCGGAAAACTTTCCGCCGCACGGTTCAGCCTGTGAAGCAAAAACCGGGCACACGGTTGCCCGCTGCCCGGTCTGTCGGTAAATTAGACGCGCTCCATATACTCGCCGGTGCGGGTATCGATGCGGATGTGGTCGCCCTC
>OGQV01002376.1_pt1 | contig 11354 bp, 8 predicted proteins | sample 1553311 | NCBI WGS metagenome assembly OGQV01 (sample SAMEA2579976, study PRJEB22360) | human gut metagenome
ATACCTTCGGAGGAACCCGATACGTGCGGGTTCACAGGCACGGAGCCACGGCTGATAAAACGTCCCGGCCAGATTTTTTCCGGCGGGCAGATCGATGGCCGTTTTACCGCCGACGGAGGAATCAACCATGGCCAGCAGTGTCGTCGGGATCTGGATAAACCCGATCCCACGCAGATAGGTGGAGGCCGCAAAGCCCGTCAGATCACCCACTACGCCGCCGCCCAGCGCGAGGGCCGCGTCCGCCCGCGTCAGCCGGTTTTCGCACAGCGCGTCGAGAAGCGCCAGATACGTCTTCGCGCACTTGGAGCTTTCCCCATGCGGAAACACAAACCGGCACACGGAAAACCCGGCGTCCACAAGGCTTTTCTGCACCGCTTCGCCATACAAAGGCCATACGGAATCATCCGAGACAAGCATGACCGTGCCTGCGTTCGTCACGCCGCGCACCAGCTCGCCCGCGCGCCGCAGCAGCCCGCGCTCGATCAGAATGTCGTACCGCCTTGAGGCGGAGACCGTGACTGTTTTCATCGTCCGTCGACCTCCTCCTTGCGTTTTTTGCCATCCTCCAGCAGCTGCGTCAGCGCTGCTGCATCGTCTTCCGCGATCGCGGCGCGGTATTCCATCAGTCTGTCCATCAAACAGTCCAGCTCATGGAGCATATTGTCCCGGTTTTCCAGAAACAGCTCCGACCACATCGGCGCGTTCAGCCACGCCACGCGGGTCATGTCCTTATAGCTTCCGGCGGAAAAACCCTTGTGCGCCTCCGCTGTCGGACTTTTGATATACGCATTCGAGACAAGATGCGCCATCTGCGAGGTAAACGCGATCATTTCGTCGTGCTTTTCCGCCGTCGTGACGGAATAGCTGCCGAAGCCCGCCGGGCGCAGCAGTTCCTGTGCGCGGGCAAGCAGCTCGATATTGTCAAAATCCGGCGGCACAATGACCATCGGCGCATTGTGATACAGATTCGCACGCGCGTGGCCGAACCCGGAATACTGCGTGCCGGCCATCGGATGTCCGCCGAGATAGGTAAACCGGTACTGCTCCGCCAGCGGGAACGCTGCCGCGCAGACCACGCGCTTCGTGCCGCAGCAGTCGATCACGACGGGCCTGCTTCCGATATGCGGCGCGGCAGAACGCAGATAGTCGATCGCGGCAAGCGGCCGCACGCAAAGAAGCACCAGATCGCACGTGCCGATGTTCTCCATCGTAAGCGGCGCGTTCACCGCATCCGCCAGCTGCGCGAAGGCAAGCATACTTTCGTCCACATCATAGCCGTACACCGTCCAACCAGCAGCGTGATACGCCTTTGCAAACGAGCCTCCGATGAGGCCCAGACCCACGATTCCGACCGTCATTCCGCCACCGCCTTGCGCACCGCGCGTACCTTCCGCGCGACCTCTGCAAACTGCTCGCAGGTCAGAGACTGCGCGCCGTCGCACAGGGCGTGGATGGGGTCATTGTGTACCTCGACGATCACGCCGTCGGCCCCGCAGGCAGCAGCAGCCAGCGTCATCGGCGGCACGAGCCGGTTGATGCCTGTAGAATGGCTGGGATCGACGATGACCGGCAGATGTGACAGCTCATGCAGCATCGGAACAGCCGCCAGATCGAGTGTGTTTCTGGTGTAATCGTCAAATGTGCGGATGCCGCGCTCACAGAGAATGACATTGTCGTTGCCGCTGGCCATGATATATTCCGCGCTCATCAGCAGCTCCTTGAGCGTGTTGGCAAGCCCGCGCTTGAGCAGGATCGGCTTTTTGACCGAGCCCATCTCCTTCAGCAGATCATAGTTCTGCATGTTGCGCGCGCCGATCTGAATGACGTCGACGTTTTCAAACAGCGGCAGATGCTTAATGTTCATCAGCTCCGTCACGATGGGCAGCCCCGTCTCCTGCTTGGCGATCTCAAGCAGGCGGATGCCCTCGCCATGCAGCCCCTGGAAGTCATACGGGGACGTGCGCGGCTTGAACGCGCCGCCGCGCAGCAGCTGCGCGCCCGCGGCCTTGACGGCCTTCGCAACGTATACGATCTGCTCCTCCGATTCGACCGAGCACGGCCCCGCGATCATCGCGAAATGCCCGCCGCCGAATTTCGCATCCCCGACCGAAACCACGGTATCGTCCGGGTGGAACTTGCGGTTGCAGCATTTGAAGGGGTCTGAAACGCGCTTGACGGAATCGACGATATCCAGACTTTCCAGCAAGGACATATCGATCCGGCTCGTGTCGCCGACCAGACCCAGCACGGTCTGGTACTCGCCGAGCGAGGGGTGGACATCGATTTGCTGGCTGCGCAGCCAGTTGATGAGCTGGTTCCGCTTTTCCTCCGGGACGTTGTGCTTCAATACGACAATCATGGTTTTGACCTCCAATACAATAAAAAAAGCGGCACAGTCAATTCTGTGCCGCATGCAAATCACAAGCTCTTCTGCGCATCACAAATTGACCTTACTATCCGGCGACAGTAAAGTAATAATAGGACGCGAAAACAGAAGTGAACATGAGAAGACTCTCCTTATGAAAATCTGTGACAATCATAGCACGCTGGACGCCGCTTGTCAACCGGGCGGGCGTGAAAAATGGGGAATCAGAGCGCTTCCGCCTCCGCAAGCCACAGGCTGCCCGACGCGTCCGACGGCATACGCCAGTCGCCTCTGGGGCTGAGCGTCACGGAGCCGACCTTCGGGCCGTCCGGGATGCACGAGCGCTTGAACTGCTGCTGGAAGAACCGGCGGCAGAACGTTTTCAGCCAGTGCCGGATCACGTCGTCCGGATACCTGCCGCCATACGCGTATTTCGCCATCCGGAACAGCTTGCGCGGCCGTGAGCCGAAGCGCAGCAGATGGTACAGGAAGAAATCATGCAGCTCATACGGGCCGACGAGATCCTCTGTCTTCTGCGCGATCTGTCCGTTTTCGTCCGCGGGCAGAAGCTCCGGCGAAACAGGCGTATCAAGAATGTCCAGCAGCACCTCCCGCAGCGCGGGCGCGCTGCTCCCGGCCTCATACTGCACGATGTAGCGCACCAGTGTTTTGGGAACCGAGCAGTTGACCGCGTACATGGACATATGGTCGCCGTTATACGTCGCCCAGCCGAGCGCAAGCTCAGAAAGATCACCCGTGCCGATGACCAGTCCGCCGGACTGGTTCGCGATGTCCATCAGGACCTGCGTGCGCTCCCGCGCCTGACAGTTTTCATAGGTGACGTCGTGCACGGCTTCGTCATGGCCGATATCCGCGAAATGCTGCCGGACGGAGGCTGTGATATTGACCTCCTGCACGCTGACGCCAAGCTCCTCGCAGAGCCTGACCGCGTTGGACTTCGTCCGCTTCGTCGTGCCGAAGCACGGCATGGTGACGCACTGGATCTCCTTCCGGCTGCGTCCGGCCAGATCGAACGCGCGCACGCACACCAGCAGCGCCAGCGTGCTGTCCAGTCCGCCGGAAATGCCGAGCACGACCGTTTTCGCGTGCGTGTGCTCCACCCGCTTTTTCAGGCCCTGCGACTGGATGCGCAGAATCGCCTCCGCGCGGGCGCGCAGCTGCTCGTCATACGGCGGGACGAACGGATTGGGCGCAATGCGCCGCGTCAGAACCGTGTCGCGCAGTGGCTGATCGAAAACGACCGGCTGAAGGCTGGGGACGGAATCGTAGCTTGTCGTGCGGTGCCGCTCGTGCATGAGCCGCTGCACGTCGATCTCGGAAACCGTCAGCGAAGCGTCCGCAAACGGCTCGTTTTCTGCCAGGACTGTCCCGTTTTCCGCGATCAGATGGTGCCGCGAGAAGACCATGTCCTGCGTCGATTCCGTCGGCGACGCGCTGCAGTAGACATAACCGCAGGCCAGCCGCGCCGACGTCGCGCCGACCAGCGACCGGCGGTACTCTGCCTTGCCGATCACCTCGTCGGAGGCGGAGAGATTCAGAATGATGGCCGCGCCGCCCGCGCAGAGCCGCGTCGACGGCGGGCAGGGAACCCACAGATCCTCGCAGAGCTCCACGCCGAAGGTGTAGTCCTGCATCCCGGAGCAGCAGAACAGAAGCTCCGTTCCAAACGGCACGCTCTGGCCGCAGAGCGGGAGCGTATACGTCCTTCCCTCCAGCGTTTTCGCGGAGGAAAACTGCCGCAGCTCATAGAATTCGCCGTAATTCGGCAGATGCGTCTTCGGCACCACGCCGAGCAGCCGTCCTGCGTGGACGACTGCCGCGCAGTTATAGAGTTTTCCGCCGAAGCGAAGCGGAAGCCCGACCGCCGTGACCGGGTAGAGATCCTTCGACGCCTCCACGACCCGCGCCAGCGCAGGCTCGACCGCGCCGAGCAGGCAGTCGGAGAAAAACAGATCGCCGCACGTGTAGCCCGTCAGGCAAAGCTCCGGCAGCGTCAGCAGATTCACGCCCGCCGCGTCCGCCTCACGCATCCGCGTCAAAATCTGCTCCGTATTATACTGCACATCCGCGACCACGACGTCGATCGTCCCGGCAGCGGCCTTGATAAAACCGTCTTTCATGGAACCGTTCTCCTGATTTTATAAAGTATCATATATACGATACACGGTTTTGCCGGAATTATCAAGAATAAAAACAAATTGGGTCGGAGACTGGAAAATCTGTGCTTTTGTGCAGAATATATATTTTGAAAGCGGTGTATTGACAACAAACTGTTCAACTTGTAAGATAGAAGAGCCGCCGCTGTGCGGCAGATCGAGTGAAAGGCGGACAGGACATGATTGAACTCAACGGCATGGAGCTGACGATCGAGCAGGTCATCGCGGTGGCCAGACACAACGAGCAGGTGCGAATTTCCGAACCGGCGAAGGAAAAAATCAACCGGGCACGGGCCTACGTGGACGAAAAGCTTGCGCAGAAGGCCGTGATCTACGGTCTGACGACCGGCTTCGGCAAATTTTCCGACACGTTTGTCCCCGAGCAGGAGACAGCTGCGCTTCAGCGCAATCTGATCATCAGCCATGCCTGCGGCATGGGCGCGCCGCTGCCGCGCGAGGTCGTGCGCGGGGCGATGCTGCTGCGGTGCAACGCGCTTGCACGCGGCAATTCCGGCATCCGCCTGTCGACGCTCGAAACGCTGCTTGCCATGCTGAACCGCGGCGTGCATCCGGTGATCCCGGAGAAGGGCTCGCTCGGCGCGAGCGGCGATCTTGCGCCGCTGGCGCATATCGTGCTGGTCATGCTGGGCGAGGGCGAAGCGGAATATCAGAACGCGGTCATGCCCGGAAAACGGGCAATGGAGCTGGCCGGGCTTGCGCCCGTTGAGCTTGCGGCCAAGGAGGGCCTTGCGCTCATCAACGGCACGCAGATCATGACCGCCATCGCCTGCGGCGTGATATACGACGCCGTGCAGCTGGCAAAAACGGCGGATATCGCCGCCGCCATGACGTGCGAGGCACAGCTGGGCATCCTGAGTGCCTTTGATCCCGAGGTGCACGCGCTGCGCGGCCAGCAGGGGCAGATGCGCACGGCACAGAATCTGCTGCGGCTTCTGGACGGGAGCCGTCTGGCCTTCGCGCACAACCCGGAGAAGGTGCAGGACGCCTATTCGATCCGCTGCGTCCCGCAGATCCACGGCGCAAGCCGCGACGCCATCCGCTATGTGTGGGATATCGTCAGCCGCGAGATCAATGCCGTGACCGACAATCCGCTCATTTTCCCCGAGGCGGACAAGGTGATCTCCGGCGGCAACTTCCACGGCCAGCCGGTCGCGCTTGCGATGGACTTTCTGGGCATAGCCCTCAGCGAATACGCCAACGTGTCCGAGCGCCGGCTGGAGCGCATGGTCAATCCCGCGCTGTCCAACGGCCTTCCCGCGTTCCTGACAAAATACGGCGGCGTACACTCCGGCTTCATGATCACGCAGTACGCAGCGGCCTCCATGGTGTCGGAAAACAAGGTCTACGCGCACCCCGCGTCGGTGGACTCCATTCCGTCCTCCGCCAATCAGGAGGACCATGTCAGCATGGGCACGACCGCAGCCAGAAAGGCCCGCATGATCCTCGACAACAGTCAGAAGGTCGTCGGCATCGAGCTGCTTGCCGCAGTGCAGGCGCTGTGGCTGCGCGGCGAGTCGCTCCTCGCCCCCGCGACGGCGGCAGTCTATCAGAAAATCCGCCAGACCGTCCCGCCGGTCGATACCGATGTCGTCATGTACCCCCAGATGGCCGAGCTTGACCGCCTGGTCAAGTCGGGCGCATTGCTCGAAGCCGCAGAACAGGTCTGCGGCAGGCTTCTGTAAAACCGGAGAAAACCGCCGCCCCGGGCTGTGTATGGACGCACGCCCGGGGCGACAGACGGTTTTACTTATAAATGATGATTCCCACATGAACATAAGGAGGAAATACTATGGCAAAGCTTGTTGAGTGCGTTCCGAATTTCAGCGTCAGTCGGGAAAAGGACCCGGTGGTGTTTCAGGGCCTCGTCGACACGGCGAACAGCATCCCCGGCTGCTTCGTCTTCGACGTACAATCCGACGGCAACCATAACCGCTGCGTCTTTACGCTGCTCGGCTCCCCCGAGGCGATGGGCGAGGCAGCGTTCCAGCTGACAAAAAAGGCGACCGAAACCATCGATATGCGCCGGCATACAGGCCAGCACCCGCGCATGGGCGCGACGGACGTCATTCCCTTTATCCCGACCATGGACACGAGCGTAGAGGAATGTGTGGAGCTGTCAAAGCGCGTCGCTGCCCGCATCTGGGATGAGCTTCGCGTGCCGTCGTTCCTGTATGAGGACTCCGCCTCGCGCCCGGAGCGCAGAAATCTGGCCGCCTGCCGCAAGGGGCAGTTCGAGGGCATGCCGGAAAAGCTGCTGGAGCCGGACTGGGCGCCGGATTACGGCGAGCGGAGGATCCATCCGACTGCGGGCATCATCGCCATCGGCGCACGGATGCCGCTCATCGCCTACAACATCAATCTCGATACCTCCGACATCGAGGTCGCAAAGAAGATCGCAAAGGCTATCCGCGCCAAGGACGGCGGCTTTGCCTGCTGCAAGGCCATCGGCGTGATGCTCGAGGGCCGGAACATCGCGCAGGTGTCGATGAATCTCACAAACTTTGAAAAAACGCCGATCTACTACGCCTTTGAAATGACGCGCCAGCTGGCCGACCGCTACGGCGCGCGGATCATTGGTTCCGAGGTGGTCGGCCTGACGCCCGCAAAGGCGCTGCTCGACTGCGCGGAATTCTATCTGAAGCTTGAAAATTATGACTGCCGCAAGCAGGTCATGGAATATCATCTGATTGGGATGGAATGAGAGGTGTGACGCATGGAACTGGCAGAACTGACGGTACGAGGCTTTACGGAGGAGATCGCCTCCGCGTCTCCGGCTCCCGGCGGCGGCAGCGCCGCGGCGCTGGCGGGCGCGGTGGGCGCGGCGCTGACGGCAATGGTCAGCGGCCTGACGCTCGGCAGAAAAAAATATGAGGCCGTGCAGGAGCTTGCGCTCCGCGCACAGGCGCAGGCAGACGCGCTGCGCAAACGGCTGCTGGCCGCGATGGAGCAGGACACACAGGCATTTTTGCAGGTCAGCGCGGCCTACGCGATGCCGAAGCAGACGCCCGAGGAAAAGCAGGTGCGCAGCAGCGCCATCGAACAGGGCCTCAAGGCCTGCACGCAGCCGCCGCTTGCCGTGATGCAGCTGTGCGCAGAGGGGCTGGAGCTGCTGGAGAGCCTTCTGGGCAAGACGAACGCGACGGCGGCCAGCGACTTTGGCGTCGCCTGCCTCAGCCTCCGCGCAGGGATGCAGGGCGCGTGGCTGAACGTGTGCATCAATACCGGCTCCCTGCACGACGCCGCGTTTGCCGCCGGTGCGCGCGCAGCGGGGCAGAAGCTGCTCGATACCGGCCTTCCGCGCGCCGACCGCTGCTACGCGGCGATGCTGGCTGCGTGCAGGGAAAAATGACGCAGGAATTCCTGCATTCATGCAAGAATGAATTGAAAAATGCAAAAGAAGCTGTTACAATATCATCAATGGGGGAGATCACGATGCAGCTGGAGCATACTGAAACCTTACAACTTGATTACGAACTGCCGGAATACCCGGAAATAGACCCGCGCTATCGCCGCGCACCGCGCCGCGAATCGCACCTGAGCCGGGCGGATCAGGCGCTGGCAATCAAAAATGCGCTGCGCTACATCCATCCCGATCACCACGCGCAGATGGCAAAGGAATTTGCGCAGGAGCTGGCCGAGCATGGCCGTATCTATGGCTACCGCTTCCGTCCCGCAGGCGCGATCTATGGAAAACCGATCGACGAATACAAGGGCCGCTGCATTGAGGGCCGCGCGATCCAGGTCATGATCGACAACAATCTGGACTTCGACGTCGCGCTTTATCCCTACGAGCTGACGACCTACGGCGAGACAGGCCAGGTCTGCCAGAACTGGATGCAGTACCGCCTGATCAAGAAATACCTCGAACAGCTGACGGACGAGCAGACGCTCGTCGTCATGTCCGGCCATCCGCTCGGCCTGTTCCACAGCCACAGACTGGCCCCGCGTGTGATCATTTCAAACGGCCTGATGGTCGGCACGTTCGACGATCAGGAGAACTTCAACCGCGCTGCCGCGCTTGGCGTGGCGAATTACGGCCAGATGACCGCGGGCGGCTGGATGTACATCGGCCCGCAGGGCATTGTCCACGGCACGTTCAACACGCTTCTGAACGCAGGCCGCCTCATTCTCGGCATTCCGAACGATAAGGATCTGGCCGGACGGCTGTTCGTCTCGGCGGGCCTTGGCGGGATGTCGGGCGCACAGGGCAAGGCGGCGGAGATCGCCGGTGCGGCGTCCATCATCGCCGAGGTCGACGATTCCCGTATCGATACGCGCTTCACGCAGGGCTGGGTCAGCCACAGAACGTCGGATCTGGCCGAGGCGGTGGAGATCGCCCGGACACACCAGAAAAACGGCGAGCCGTGCGCAGTCGCCTACCACGGCAATATCGTCGATCTGCTGGAATATCTGTACGAAAAGCAGGTGCACGTCGACCTGATGAGCGACCAGACCTCCTGCCACGTGCCGTATGACGGCGGCTACTGCCCGCAGGGCCTGAGCTTTGCCGAGCGCACGCGGATGCTGGCCGAGGAGCCGGAGGAGTTTCGCGCGCTGGTCGATCAAACGCTGCAGCACCACTATGAGATGATCTGCAAATTCCACGACCGGGGTACCTATTTCTTCGACTACGGCAACAGCTTCCTGAAGGCGGTCTATGATTCCGGCGTGAAGGCGGTCTGCAAAAACGGCGAAAACGATCTGGACGGCTTTGTGTTCCCGTCCTACGTTGAGGATATCCTCGGCCCGTGCCTGTTTGCCTACGGCTACGGCCCGTTCCGCTGGTGCTGCCTGAGCCGGAAGCCGGAGGATCTGCACAAGACCGACATGGCCGCCGCGGAATATATCCGCACGCACAACCGGCGCTATCAGGATTACGACAACTACGTCTGGGTGCGCGACGCGGAGAAGAACCGGCTCGTCGTCGGGACACAGTGCCGCATTCTCTATCAGGATGCGATGGGGCGCATGAATCTGGCGCTTAAATTCAACGAAATGGTTCGCAACGGGGAGATCGGCCCGGTCATCCTTGGCCGCGACCATCACGATACCGGCGGAACGGACGCGCCGTTCCGCGAGACGTCCAACATCAAGGACGGCTCGAATATCATGGCCGAAATGGCAACGCAGTGCTACGCGGGCAACGCCGCGCGCGGCATGAGCTACATCGCCCTGCACAACGGCGGCGGCACGGGCATCGGCCGCGCCATCAACGGCGGCTTCGGCATGGTGCTCGACGGCTCGGAGCGCGTCGATACCATCCTCCGCATGGCAATGCCGTGGGACACCATGGTCGGCGTCGCCCGCCGCAGCTGGGCCTGCAACGAGCACGCCATGACGACGGCGGCGGAATATAACGAGCTTTACGCCGGGCAGGACCACATCACAATGCCCTACGTGGCGGGCAGCGCCGTCGTCGAGCAGGCTGTGGCGCAGCTGGAGCGCTGACCGGGAAAGGAACAGGCAATGAAAAGAACGCTGATCACCAACATCGGTATGCTGGCCACGCCGCAGGGAACCGCCGCGCGGGGCGGCAGGGCACAGGGCGAGATCTGCATTCTGAAAAACGCATGGATATTCATTGAAAACGATGTGATTGCGCAGGTCGGGACCGGCACAGCGCCTGCGGCTGCCGACGCGCAGACGATCAACGCCGGAGGGAAGCTGGTCACGCCCGGTCTGGTCGACGCGCACACGCATCTGATCTTCGGCGGCTGGCGGCAGAACGAGCTGGCGCTCAAGCTGCACGGCGCGGGCTATCTGGACATCCTCGCCGCAGGCGGCGGCATCCTGTCCACCATGCGTGCAACACAATCGGCAAGCGAGGAGCAGCTGGAGGCGAAGGCCTCCGCCGCGCTGGATGAAATGCTCCGCTTTGGCACGACGACCGCAGAGGCCAAGAGCGGCTACGGCCTGTCGACCGGGGAAGAATGCAAAGCGCTGCGCGTGATCGGAAACCTGCAAAAACACCATGTGATGGATCTCGCTGCGACCTTTATGGGCGCGCACGCCGTGCCGGAGACCTACCGGGACAACCGGCAGGGCTATCTGGAGCTTCTGTGCGAGGAAATGCTTCCGGCAGTACGGGAGCAGGGCATTGCGGAATTCTGCGATGTGTTCTGCGAAAAGGGCGTTTTTTCCGCCGAGGAATCCCGCCGCATCCTGCTCACCGGCAGACAGCATGGGCTGCGGCCCAAAATCCACGCGGACGAGATCGAGGCCATCGGCGGCAGTGAGCTGGCAGGCGAGATCGGGGCCGTCTCGGCGGAGCACCTGATCGTCTGCCCGCCGTCCGGCATCGCGTCCATGGCAAGGGGCGGCACGGTCGCCTGCTGCCTGCCCGCAACAAGCTTTTATCTGGGCGCGGCCTACGCGCCCGTACAGGATATGGTGCAGGCCGGTGTTCCGGTCGCCATGGCGACGGACTTCAACCCCGGCTCCTGCCCGTGCCTCAATATGCAGCTGGTCATCAGCCTCGGCTGCCTGCGCTACCGGCTGACGCCCGAGCAGGCGCTGACCGCGGTGACGCTCAACGGCAGACGATGCTCACCGGCGCCGCCGCCACCTGCCGCGCCGACCGCATCGGCTCCATCGAGCCGGGCAAGCAGGCGGACATTCTCATCTGGAACGCAGAGGATCTGGACTATATCTGCTACCGCCTTGGCAGCAATCTGGTCGATACTGTAATCAAAAAAGGAAACGTCGTTTAGACAAAAGAACAGGCAATGCCCATCCGGACATTGCCTGTTCCGCAAGGAAACTCGGTTTTTATGCAAAAAGCAGCCTGCCTT
>OGQV01002379.1_pt1 | contig 11347 bp, 11 predicted proteins | sample 1553311 | NCBI WGS metagenome assembly OGQV01 (sample SAMEA2579976, study PRJEB22360) | human gut metagenome
CTATGCCTTCCGCAAAGCCCGCACCGGCATTTACCCCCGACGAATTATTCGGCACCAAGCCGGTGAAGCCCGCTCCTCGTGCCGCGCAAAAGGAAGCAGCGGCAGCGGAAGGGGGCGAATAGCGTATGGCAATCGGACCGGCGCGCATGTCGCTCATGGAGCACCTGGGCGAATTGCGCATGCGCCTTGTGCGCGTTATTGTTTGCCTCGTTGTGGCAACCTGCGTTTTCTATCTTTCCACAGGTACTGTGGTCCAATTCTTGCTGGCTCCCGTGGCTGAGTTCATGCCCACCGACGGCAACGGCGATGTGATGCTCAATGTCTTGGGCGCATTCGACGCCTTTTCGGTGCGCATCACCGTGGCGTTGTGGACCGCTGTAGTAGCCACCGCTCCCATCACGCTGTGGCAGATCTTGGCGTTTTTCCTGCCGGCGCTGAAACCGCGTGAGCGTAAGTGGTTTCTGCCTACGTTTATCGCCGCTCTGGCCCTGTTCATTATCGGCACGGTATTTTGCTACTGCGTTATCTTGAACCCCGCCTTCCAATGGCTTACCGACCAGGCATCGGGCTTTGCAACCATCCTTCCCGAAGCTGGTCAGTGGGTAGACATCATTATCAAGTTCGAACTGGGTTTCGGCATTGGCTTTGAGATGCCCCTGGTGGTGTTCTATCTGGTTATGTTTGGTGTAGTACCTTACAAGAAATTGCGTGCAAGCTGGCGTGCTGTGTATATTGGCTTGCTGGTGTTTTCCGCAGCGGTTACGCCCGACGCTTCTCCCGTAACCATGGGCCTTATGTTTGCTGCGATGGTGGTTCTGTACGAGATCAGCTTGCTTGCCGCGCGTGTCGGCCTCAGCCGCCGCATCAAGCGCAAGGAGGAAGCGGAAAAGGCTGAAGAGCTTGAAGCTCAGGAGGCTCGTGCTGAGCTCAAAGATCTGAAGCAGCGCTATCGCGAGCATCTGTGGGGCGAAGAAGAGAGCGAAGGCAAGTAGCCATGCATGAGCTAGGCATTATGACAGGCGTTATGGAGTCGGTCGAGGAAGCGGCTCGCAATGCTGGCGCCACCAAGGTTTTGGAGATTGATCTTTCCGTTGGCGTCATGACCGAAGCCGTGGAAGACGCCCTCCGCTTCGCTTTCGAGGCGCTTTCAGAAGGCACCATGTGCGAAGGCGCCGACTTCAAAATCAACATGATCCAGCCGGTAAGCATTTGCTTGGAATGCGGTAACGAATTCGAGCACGACCGTTACCACGTAACGTGCCCTCAGTGCGAAAGCGGCTTCACGCAGCTTATTGCCGGCAAGGAAATGCAGATCGACTCAATCGAGGTCGATATTCCCGATGAAGATGATTCCGCCGAGGGGTCGCAGCTCCAATCAGACGAGCACTAGCAATCTGGCGTCGGCGCGACGCTTTACCATCCAGTAGGTAACTCCCCAAAGAATATGGAGGCAGCCAATGCAGATCGATATGAAACAACCCATCCTTGATAAGAATGACAAACTCGCAAAAAGCAATCGTGAGCTGTTTGCCGAAAAGAAGGTGTTCGTGCTCGATCTTCTGGCATCGCCTGGTTCTGGCAAAACTTCAACCATCCTTGCCACCATCGAGGCGCTGCGCGACGAATTCAACATTGCGGTTATTGAGGGAGATATTGCCTCTTCGGTCGATTCCGAGAAGATCAAAGCCCAGGGTATTGCCGCAGTGCAGATCAACACGGGTGGAGCATGCCATTTGGAAAGCGATATGATCCGCCGTGCCGTTGATGTGCTCGATCTGGACAAGCTTGACCTCATCATCATCGAGAACGTGGGCAATTTGGTGTGCCCAACCGATTTCGACTTGGGCGAAAATATGAAGGCGATGATTCTTTCGGTGCCTGAAGGCGACGATAAGCCCTTGAAGTATCCGGGTGTTTTCCAGGCTGCTTCTGCCATCGTGCTGAACAAGGTTGACACCTTGCCTGTGTTTACGTTCGACAAGGACCTGTTCTACAGCCATATTGCCAACCTGAACCCCCAGGCTCCCATTTTCCCCATTTCCGCCACGAGCGGCGATGGCGTGGAAGAGTGGGCCAACTGGCTGGCTGAAAAGATCCGCGCTCTGTAAACCCTGCCTGCCCAGTTTTGTTCGCTGGGTATAAGTTAACGCATCCGAACAGCGCAAGCTGCCCCTGTGTTTCTCCGAATCGTTTTTCTCCTATGCGGGGATGCGATTTGCCGCAACGCAGGGGCAGCTTTTCTTTTGTCCTTTTTAGGGGGGGGGCTACCAACCGGTTGATGCCTGTAATTGCATTCTGCTCTACAGGCGACAGAGGTCGATGGTGGCACCTGTTCCCATTTGTCCTATACGAAATGAGCTGGTCTTGCGCAGTTCGGCATATTCGGTGTTTTGCGGCAAAAGCAATGCGTAAATGCTACTGATCTTTGGGGATCCGACCCGCGAAAAGCGACAGCGCGCATTGAGCCGTGGCGAGGATTGCCATAAATACCAAGGGCGCTTCGAACCCTTGTGTTGATTCCGTAAGCGAGCCGAATACAAAGGGTCCGCACGCGGCAAGAAGATAGCCAAGCGATTGAGCAAAACCCGAGAGGGCAACTGTTTCGGCGTGGGTTCTTCCGCGCAGAGAGATAAGGGTAAGCGCCACCACCAACGAAGCCCCTTGCCCCATACCCCCGAAAATGCTCCAGAGAAGAGAAAGGCGCGGGCTTAGGAGCCATCCCAATGCGGCGACTAACAACGGCGCGCTTGCCAGGATCCCTGCGCACACTTGATTGCCGCGAAGATACATGAAGCGTGGGATTAGAAGGCCCGATACGATGCCGAGCGCCTGGAATATGAAAAGGTGCACGCCTGCTTCGCCGGAGGAAAAACCAGCAGCTCCAGCAATGCCAGGAAGCCAATTGCAGAAGGTGTAGAACGCTGCAGATTGAAGCCCCATGAAGAGCGTGACAAGCCAGGTCGATGGTCTTTTCAGCAACGCGTGAAGTGGGGATTCTGCCTGTGCGTTTTCGCTGATGGGGCGAGGGCCCTCTGCGCTTTCGAGCTGTTGTTCAAGGTGCGTTTCGGCGACGCTGCTTTTTTCATCAGCTTGAGTGCTTTTGATGTTCCGAGCGAGTTTTGTGCGCATAGGCACCCTCCGGCGAATTGGAGGTCCGGAGGGTTTTTGGTGCGCCGCAGCCACAGGAATGCCGCAAGTAGTGCGGGAATTGCCCAGAACGCCAATGCAGGTTGCCAGCCTCCGAGGGCGTCGGCAGCTGCCGATGCGGTTAGGCCAGCAATTGCTGATCCCGCGGTAACGCAGGCGGAATAGGCTCCGGTTGCAAATGAGACGTTATCGATGAAGTCGCGCTTAACGATGGCAGGTGCCAGTACGTTGCCTACGGCAATGGATGCGCCAATCACCAGGGTGCCTAGCCATACCATGCTCTCGTCCGAGAGCGAACGCACTATGCATCCACCGGCAAGGGCGATAAGCGCCCAAAGCAGTACCTTGTTGCTGTCGAGTTTTGCGGTCAGTGCGCCGACGATCATGCTGAACAGTGCAAAGGCGAGAAGGGGCAGAGAGCCCAATAGTCCCTGTATCGATTCGCCCCAGCCGAACGTGGTTCCGATACTGGAGAGCAAGGGGCCCACCGCAACGATGGCAGGGCGCAGATTCAACGCAACCAGGAAAATTACGCAATTTGCTAGCAAAGGCGTGGCTTTGTGCTGTTCCTGCGTTTGGGCTTTGGGCTGGTCCATGCTTTGCCTATGCGCCTTTCCAGTTTTGCGCCTTATTCTTGCTTGTCTATTATGCGCTGCCATTTTGCTTTTTCGGCTAAATGGTTTGCCTGGTTTTGATCGTTGTCTCTCCATTCATACCGCGCTTTTGCCTTCCCACCCTTTGACGATTGGCTTTCTTGCTGCAATGACGGCGCGGGGCAGCAAGGATCTTTGGGCGTTGGATATCCTCGACTATGACGAAAAGGAGTGGCTTTTCATGGTGGAATCAAGAGAAGAGGGCGAAGACCTTCTGAAGTTCTTGGACCGCTACTATATGGCATAGCTGCCTCTTTGCGGTTCTGTTTTTTGGCAGCAGTAAGATGCCTGAATTGCACGAGAGCTGCTATAAACTAAAAAGCGAGCATGTTGGCGCTCGCTTTTTTCGTGCATGCAAGGGGGCTTGTTGTGGGGAGTTTTAGGGAAATCGATCCAGCGCAGTTCGCACGCCATTTTCTGGATGTCCCGTATGCCGACGAGGATCCTCGTCAGGTGATGGATATCTGGCTTCCGAATGAAGGGGAGGGGCCGTTTCCGCTTATTGTGTTCGTGCACGGCGGCGGATGGGTTTCGGGCAACAAGCGCGAAAATACCATGCCGGGAGTATTCAAATTCCCTTCGCAGGGATATGCCGTTGCCTGCATCGAGTATCGTCTGGTGCCCGATGTTCACTGGCCCGAACCGCTTGAGGATGTTCGGGCGGCAATTCGCTTTTTGCGCGCGCATGCGGCCGAATACGATTTGAATGCTGAGAACATTGCCATCATGGGCAATTCCGCAGGTGGGCACCTTGCCTGCATGGTAGCATCGCTTGCCGGTCGCCCTGTAATGAATGGGCGCCGTTACGGCAACCTCGATCAATCCGACGCCGTGCAGTGTTTGGTGGCGGTATATTCGCCCACCGATATGTACCAATTGGACCTGTGCGATCGCACTACCGCTGAAGACCAAGCTGCCGCAACCGACGGCAACACTATGCGCGGCGATACGGGCGAAAAGGGCATGGGCAAGATGCACAACCAGCTTATGGGCGTAAGTTGCATGGACAACCCGGCAATCGCAGCAACGGCCAGCCCTATTAAGTTCGTGAATAAGGATTTCCCGCCATCGTATTTCCTTCAAGGGGTGCAGGATCGCATCATCCCCTATACGCAATCGGTTTCTATGGTGCACATGATCAACGAAAAATGCGGAGAAGGGCATGCTGAACTCAAGCTCTTCCCGAATGCGGATCATGGTGCCGCGGAAATGAAAACGGACGACGAGATAAACCTTGTTCTCGATTTCATCGATCTCCATATCTGGGAAGGCGAACATGCCCGCACTTCGCTTCCGAAGGAAATAGCGCTCTTGTAGAGAGGCGCTTTTGCTCCGGTCGTTTGCGGATGGCGGTTAGGGTGCTACCCGCTTTTGCCGAAAGTGGTTTTTGCGTGGCGCAGCGGGGGAAACTGATATTGCCATCAGGCTCCCACAGGAGCACTCCTGCCCTTTGAGTGCCAAAATATTTGGCAACAAGGCGGTAACGAAACGGTGCAACCTTTGTAATCCTGTGCGAAAACCACCTGTAATTATGTTCTCGGATTCGGAAAAACACCAGTTCAAAAGCTTATATACCCTTCGATAGAGCTTTTCGAATATCTAAGTGCCATACACTCAAGTTTTCTTCACGGATGGTTGCATTCTTAGGTCAACTTGCTAGTATGTATATCCGTTAGCACTCCTAAAAGTTGAGTGCTAAACCATGGTAACAACCGCGCTTGCAACCAGGCGCGAATTAAATTGCGAAAGGAAGCACGCTATGAATCTTAAGCCGCTCGGTGATCGCATCATCGTCAAGCAGGACGAGGCTCAGGAAACCACCGCAGGTGGCCTGTACATCGCTGCAGAGTCCAAGGAAAAGCCCCAGTCCGGTGTTGTTCTGGCTGTAGGCGAAGGCAAGGTCAACAACGAAGGTGAGCACCTTCCCATGCCTGTTAAGGCTGGCGACCATGTTCTGTATGGCAAGTACGGCGGAACCGAAGTCGATGTTGAAGGCGAAAAGGTTCTGATCCTTCGCGCAGACGACATTTACGCTGTTTACGCAGAGTAAGTAGGTTCTGGCTTGCCGCATAACTCGGAGCGGCAAGCGCAAGCGTTTTTTTGCGCTTCATTCGGTACTACTTCATTTGAAAGGAATTTCAATATGGCTAAGGAAATCAAGTTTGAGGCCGATGCCCGCGCAGGCATGGCTCAGGGCGTAAAGAAGCTCGCAGACGCCGTAAAGGTAACCCTTGGACCTAAGGGTCGCTACGTTGCTCTCGAGCGCTCTTTCGGCGCACCGCTGGTAACCAACGACGGTGTTACCGTTGCTCGCGAGGTTGAGCTCGAAGATCCCGTGGAAAACATGGGCGCTCAGCTGGTAAAGGAAGCCGCTGTTAAGACCAACGACGTTGCTGGTGACGGCACCACCACCGCAACCCTTCTTGCCGACGTTATCGTAAGCGAAGGTCTGCGCAACGTAACCGCTGGCGCTGACGCTCTTGGCATTCGTCGCGGTATCGACAAGGCAACTGAAGCCGTTGTTGCTGCTATCAAGAACGATGCAACCGAAATCTCCACCAAGGAGCAGATTGCAAACGTTGGTACCATTTCCGCTGGCGATGCAGTAATCGGCGAAAAGATCGCTGAGGCAATGGACGAAGTTGGCAAAGACGGCGCTATTTCCGTTGAGGACAGCCAGACTTTCGGCATCGACATCGATGTTGTTCAGGGCATGCAGTACGATCGCGGTTACATCTCTCCTTACATGGCAACCGACTCCGAGCGCATGGAAGCCGTTCTGAATGATCCTTACATCCTGCTCACCGACCTTAAGGTTACCTCCATCCAGGATATGGTTCCCCTGCTGGAAGGCATTATGAAGGCAGGCCGTCCGCTGCTCATCGTTGCAGAAGACGTTGAGGGCGAAGCACTGGGCACCCTGCTGCTGAACAAGCTGCGTGGCACCCTGAACGTAGTTGCTATCAAGGCTCCCGGCTTCGGCGATCGTCGTGCTCGCATCCTCGAGGACATTGCAGTTGTTACGGGCGGCAAGGTAGTTTCCAAGGACTTCGGCATGACGCTTGCAGACGTTACCGTTGACGCTCTTGGTACCGCCAAGACCGTTAAGGTTTCCAAGGACGCAACCGTTATCGTTGACGGCGCTGGCGACAAGGCGGCAATCGATGCTCGCGTTGCTCAGATGCGCAACGAGCTGGAGCACCTCACCTCCGACTTCGACAAGGAAAAGCTGCAGGAGCGCCTGTCCAAGCTTTCCGGTGGCGTTGCTGTTCTTAAGGTTGGCGCTGCTACCGAGTCCGAGCTCAAGGAAAAGAAGAGCCGTATCGAAGACGCTCTGCAGGCAACCCGCGCAGCAGTTGAAGAAGGCATCGTTGCTGGTGGCGGCGTAGCTCTCATCAACGCAATCAGCGCGCTTGATGCAGTTGAGGTTGCAAACGCAGACGAGCAGGTTGGCGTCGACATTATCCGCAAGGCGCTCGAGGCTCCTATGCGCGCAATTGCAACCAACGCTGGCTATGAAGGCTCTGTTGTTGTCGAAAAGGCCAAGGCATTCGCTAAGGGTGAAGGTTACAACTTCGCAAACGGCGAAGAGGGCAGCATGATTGAGATGGGCGTTTCCGATCCTGTAAAGGTTACGCGCACCGCTCTGCAGTCTGCAGCATCCGTTGCTGGCCTGATCCTCATCACCGAGGCAACCATCAACGAAATCCCCAAGGAAGGTCCCGACCTGTCCGCACTCGCTGGCGCAGGCCAGGGCGGCATGGGCATGATGTAAGTTCGGTACGTCCGCTCGTGCACTCGAAAAGGCACCCTTTGGGGTGCCTTTTCTTTGCGCACTCGCTCCATACGGGATGACGCTGCGCGGCGCCCTGGCGAGCGCAGCTGGCTTTCAAGCGCTCAGCATGGCCATAAGGCCTATGCTTCGTGCTTTCAAGTCAGCTGCGCTCGCCAGGGCGCCGCTCGCTGATTTACTGGCGCATGCCCCGGCGTCGTTAATGCCCTTTGGGCGTTTGCTCAAATTCGCTTTGCTCTTTGAGCTCGGGATCCGGATTCGCTTCGCTCTGCGAACCGCTGGGTCCTCCTTTTGTTGTATTCGATAGCTTTGGTGAATCATTTTTGATTCTATTGCTATGGTTTTGTGAAGAATCGACCTTGGGACAATCTCGTTTAGCGGACAGGAGTACCCTCGCGTGCGGGCCTTTGGCCTATTGAGCATATTCGTTAGTTATTTTGCATATCAATCAGGCATGCGCAGGAAGAAGGTATTACTCCTATGGAGGTTTTTCAGCACACGTTCACTCAGATGCTGATGCTGTTCGCGATCATGTTGTGCGGTTTTATCGCAAGAAAGAAGCGCATGACCGATGATCTTTTCGATGGAAACCTTTCCAAGCTGGTAATGTCCATTACCCTTCCTGCGACCATTTTGAACTCGGTGCTCTCCGACAGCCAGCTACCGCCCGACGAGGTTATCCTTACCATGTTTGGCTATGCGACTTTGTATTTCTTGTTTGCCGCGGTTTTTTCGTATGCAGTTGCCCATCTGGTGTATCGCAAGCTCAACCGTCCAGCACGTGGGGCGCATGCCTTCATGATGGTGTTCGGAAACGTGGGCTTTCTGGGCTTCGCGGTGCTTGCTGCTATATTCGACGACAACGCTGTGCTGTATGCAGCGGTATTCAACATCGTGTTTAATGTGGTGCTCTTTTCGCTCGGCGTGTTCTTCGTCGCGGGCGACGACGAGCAAACGAGGGAAAAGCGTAGCGTAAAAATGCAGCTGAAAGCACTGGGTCACACCCTTGCCAAGCCGGTAATGCTGGCCTCCTATGCCGCGATGGCCTTGGCGTTGCTGCATATAACCGACAATGGCCCCATTGGGCAAACGTGCAGCATCTTAGGTGGAATGACGGTTCCTGCCGCAATGCTAATCATCGGTTCAACCTTGGCGAAGATGCCTGTGCGCGAAATGCTGTTCGACGGCTGGAGCTATCTCACTACGCTTATTCGCCTTGTCGTGGTTCCGGTATGCGTGTATTTTGTCTTCGGGCTGTTCGTGAGCGATCCGTACCTTCTTGCTATTCTGGTGCTTCTGGCCGCCATGCCCGCCGCTTCGAATGGCACCATGTTGTGCTTGGCCTATGATGGCGACACGCGAACTATGTCGCGCGGAACCTTCCTGACCACGGTATTTTCCCTGATCACATTGCCTGTTATTGCACTTATTGTGGTGTAGCGCGCTGAACAGCGCTGTTGGGGTGTTCGCGTTTGCCGGATGGGCGCACATTCGCCGAGCGTTAGGCGCGTCAAGGGAGCGCTGTGTCGTCCATTACGCGCACTTGCCTGCCGCTTTTCCTCTTCATCGACCGCGTTGTCACCACCTTTGCCCTGCTCATGCATCCGCATACTTCCCTTACCCTATAATTGCCTTGCGCCTCAAAGGCGCAATCGGTAGCTAAATTAGGGGTTGTTCGTGGAAGTTCTTACACACGCTGGGTTACAGATGCTCATTCTGTTCACCGTGGTGCTGCTTGGTGCACTGGCGCGCAAACTTCACTTAATGAACGATACCTTCGACGCCCTGCTCTCTAAACTCGTCATGACGGTGGCGCTTCCCGGCATGATCCTTAATTCGGTGCTGAGCAACACGAATTTGCCCGATTCCCGCACCATTCTTATGCTGCTGGTGTATTCGACCGCACTCTACTTTTTCATCTGCTTGTTTGCGTGGGTTTTCGTGCGCGTGGTGTATCGGGGTGTGCCGAAGCCAGCGCAGGGTGCGCATGCTTATCTCATATCGTTCGGAAATACGGGCTTTATCGGCTTCGCGGTGTTGGGTGCCATCATGGGGAATGACGCCGTGCTCTACGGCGCTGTTTACAACATTCCCTACAATGTCTTTATGTTCTCGGTTGGAATGTTGTTTATCGCGAGTACAGGAACAGAAGGCGTGGCGGCCAAAAAGCCGCTAAAAGAACAGGTGAAGGCTATCGGCAAGCAGCTTGTGAGTCCCTGTCTTATCAGCTGCTTCATTGCTATGTTTCTTGCCCTATTCGGCGTTACCGACTCGGGCTATATCGGTCAGACGTGTAATCTGCTGGGGCAGATGACGGTGCCGGCAGCTATGTTGGTAATCGGATCGACGCTCGCCAAGCAGCCCTTGAAGCAGATGGTGAACGATGTCTGGAGCTACCTCACTTCGTTCATGCGTTTGGCAGGTGTGCCGCTGCTCATCTTTTTCATAGGCGGTATCTTTATCCATGATCCATATATTCTTGCGGTTATCGTGATTGAGTCAGCGATGCCGGCTGCTTCGTCGGGCATTATGATGTGCTTGGCCTATGGCGGCGATACCATGACTATGTCGCGTGGAACTTTCATAACCACCATCCTCTCGATCGTCACTTTGCCGCTGTTGGCGCTGCTGGTGGTGTAGCTCCCGTTTCGTGGCGGTCGGCGGGTGCGTTGCACATAGGGAAAAGACAGCTATTGAAAGGCTTTCAATGATTGAGTACCCAACTTCTTTGGAGGATCCGCGACTTGATGTGTACGCGCGCCTGACAGAGCTTCAGTTGCGCAATAAGCTTGAGCCGGAAAAAGGAATTTTTATCGCCGAATCGGACAAGGTTATCGACCGTGCGTTGGCGGCGGGCTATCAGCCGATTTCCCTCTTGGTGCCCGAGCATCGTTTTGAACGCATGGCTGATCTTGTAAATCGCATGGGCGGCAATAAGCCTGTCGAAGAAGGCGGCCTTACTGTTTTCGTTATGCCTGCTGAAGAGGTTGAAAAGTTGGCGGGTTACGAATTGACCCGTGGCGTGCTATGCGCAATGCGCCGCAAACCTTTGCCTTCGGTGGAAGAAACGGTTGCCAATGCACGCCACATTGCCATCTTGGAAGACATTACCAACCATACCAACGTGGGCTCCGCCTTCCGCAGTGCTGCGGCGTTGGGGGTGGATGCGGTTTTGTGTACGCCCGCATGCTGTGATCCTTTGTACCGTCGCGCGGTTCGTGTTTCTATGGGCACGGTGTTCCAGGTGCCTTGGACGCGCATCGGAGATCAGCCGGGGGAGGAATGGCCCCAGGGTGGTATTGCCAAGTTGCGGAGCCTAGGATTCAAGACTGCGGCCATGGCTCTTGACGATAATTCGGTAAGCCTCGACTGTCCTGAGCTCAAAGAATGTGAAAAACTTGCCATCATCATGGGCACGGAGGGTGATGGCCTGTCGCAGCACACCATAGCCGCATGCGACTATACGGTGAAGATCCCTATGGCGCATGGAGTTGATTCTCTCAATGTCGCTGCTGCGAGTGCCGTGGCGTTTTGGGAGCTAAGAGCGCGATAGGTTCTCCTCTCCCTGTACGTGGCATGACGGCGCTCGTATTGGGTTGTGGCGTTTTGGCGAATCGGCTGTTTGTTTGGCTTGACCATGCCAGATACGTTATAATCACAAAACGCCTTATGGCATACGCTGGGCCATCGTCCAATGGCAGGACCCTGGTTTTTGGTACCAGTTATGTAGGTTCGAATCCTGCTGGCCCAGCCA
>OGQV01002386.1_pt1 | contig 11301 bp, 9 predicted proteins | sample 1553311 | NCBI WGS metagenome assembly OGQV01 (sample SAMEA2579976, study PRJEB22360) | human gut metagenome
CCGCCAAAAAGACCCATGCTGCATGCCATCATTTCGAAGGCGGCCGCGAGGCCGTGCGCTTGCAAACGGTGCTGATCGCCCTGCGCACGATGGAAGAGGCGCTCGCGAGCTTCTGACAGCGCCGCGGTTTTGGCGAGGGCGCACGGGCACTCTGCGACGAGAGTGCGACAGCGGTACGGTCGGCGCGAGGACTCAAATGAGACATTCCCGCGTCATTGCTGCGGTCGCGTACCGTCATGCTGTTTTCGCGCACAGAGAGAACTGGTTTTTGAGAATCACCTCTTGACGTGCATACGTTTGTTCGTATAATGATGAAAACAGGCCATTTGTTCGCCTGGCCCAGACAAGGAGAGGTCATGAACGAAGATAAAGAAAAGATGCTCAAACTCACCACTGATCAAATCGAGTCCAAGTTCGGCAAGGGCTCTATCATGACCCTCGGCGAGGGAGGCGCCGATCTCAACATCGGGGTCATCCCCACGGGCGCCCTGCCGCTCGATGCCGCGCTCGGCATCGGAGGCGTGCCCCGCGGCCGCATCATCGAAATCTACGGTCCCGAGTCAAGCGGCAAGACAACGCTCGCCTTGCAGATTCTCGCGGAGGCTCAGGCGCTGGGCGGTATCGTTGCCTTCATCGATGCCGAGCACGCCCTCGATCCCGTTTACGCCGCGCGCATCGGGGTCGATATCGACGAGGTGCTCATCTCCCAGCCCGACACCGGCGAGCAGGCGCTGGAAATCTGCGATATGCTCGTGCGCTCGGGCGCTATCGACTGCGTCATCGTCGACTCTGTGGCGGCGCTCGTTCCCCGTGCCGAAATCGAGGGCGAGATGGGGGATACCACCGTGGGCCTTCAGGCTCGGCTCATGTCCCAGGCCCTGCGCAAGCTGGCCGGGTCGCTGTCGAAATCGAACACCACCTGCATCTTCATCAACCAGCTGCGCGAGAAGATCGGCGTCATGTACGGCAACCCCGAGACGACCACCGGCGGCAACGCGCTCAAGTTCTACTCCTCCGTGCGCCTCGACATCCGCAAGATCCAGACCCTCAAGGACAAGGAAGAAGCCTACGGCTCCCTTACCCGCGTGAAGGTGGTCAAAAACAAGATGGCCCCGCCCTTCCGCGAAGCCAAGTTCGACATCATCTGGGGCACGGGCATTTCCCGCTCCGGGGAACTCATCGACCTCGGCGTCGACGCCGGCATCGTGGACAAGAGCGGCGCATGGTTCGCCTTCGGGGCCGAAAAGCTCGGCCAGGGCAAGGAAAAGGTCCGTGCCCTGCTCGATGAAACCCCCGAGCTGCGCAACGCCATCGAGAGCCAGCTCATCGAGCATCTGGGCATGAACCCGCGGCCCGTCGTGCACGCACCGGAAGAAACCCTCCCGGACCCCGAAAACGCCCCCGTCGACGACATGGACGACGAAATCTGATCCGATGCGGGGAGGGGCTCCCTCCCCGCCGAACCTTTCCGGAGGCGATGCCGCCGGGCATAGCCTCATCCCCCGATCTCTCCACCTCCCGCAGGAGCCTGTATGCTGACAGCCAATGAAATCCGCCACCGTTTTCTGGAATACTTCAAAAAACACGGGCACACCGAAGTCGCCTCCTCTTCCCTGATCCCCCGCGACGACCCGTCCCTGCTGTTCACCAACGCGGGCATGGTGCAGTTCAAGAAAATTTTCTGCGGACAGGAAAAACGCGACTACGTGCGTGCCACCACGTCCCAGAAGTGCCTGCGCGTGGGCGGCAAGCACAACGACCTCGACAACGTGGGCCGCACCGCGCGCCACCACACTTTCTTCGAAATGCTCGGCAACTTCTCCTTCGGGGACTACTTCAAGGAAGACGCCATCCGTTTCGCGTGGACCTTCATCACCGAAGACCTGAAACTGCCCAAGGATCGGCTCTACATCACCGTCTACAAGGATGATGACGAAGCCTTCGAACTCTGGCAGAAAGTGGCTGGCGTCGCGCCCGAGCGCATCTTCCGCCTCGGCGAAAAGGACAACTTCTGGAGCATGGGCGATACCGGCCCCTGCGGACCCTGTTCGGAAATCCACTTCGATCAGGGGGCGGACATGGCCTGCGGCCCGGACTGCGGCATCGGCAAGTGCGACTGCGACCGTTTCCTTGAAATCTGGAACCTCGTGTTCATGCAGTTCGAGCAGCTTCCCGACGGCTCCCGCGTCCCCCTGCCCCGCCCGTCCATCGACACCGGCATGGGCCTTGAACGCATCGCGGGCGTGTGCCAGGGCGTGCGCTCCAACTACGACACCGACCTGTTCCAGATTTTCATCAACTACATGGCCGAACTCGCCGGTGTCCGCTACCGCGACAATGCCGACAACGACACCGCCCTGCGCGTCATCGCGGACCACAGCCGCGCCATCGCCTTCATGATCGCGGACGGCATCCTGCCCTCCAACGAAGGCCGCGGCTACGTGCTGCGCCGCCTTATCCGCCGCGCCTTCCGCTTCGGCCGCCTCATGGGGATGCAGGAGCCGTTCCTGTACAAGACCGCGCTCAAGGTCGTGGAAGTCATGGGCGAGGACTACCCCGAACTGCGCGCCCGCGCCGACTTCATGGCCCGCGTGACCCGCGAGGAAGAGGAGCGCTTCTCCTCCACCCTCGACAAGGGCCTCTCCATGCTTGAAGAGGAAATGGACGCCCTCGCCGACAGGGGCGAGAAGATCATTCCCGGCGAAACCGCGTTCAAGCTGTACGACACCTACGGCTTCCCGCTGGACATCGTGAACGACGTGGCCGAAAAGCGCGGCTTCAAGGCCGACGAGGCCGGTTTCAACGAATACATGCACCAGCAGAAGCAGCGCGCCCGCGCCGCGTGGAAGGGTTCCGGCGAAAAGGACATCGCCTCCCGTTTCCAGGGCCTGCTTGAAGACGGCCTCAAGTCCGAATTTTTCGGCTACACGGCCCTGACCGGGGTGGGCCGCGTCGTGGCCCTGCTCGACGACGACGGCTTGCCCGTCGAAGCCCTGCCCAGCGGCTCGTTGGGCTACGTCGTTACCGATCAGACGCCTTTCTACGGCGCGTCCGGCGGCCAGTGCGGCGACACGGGACTGCTCACCGCTCCGGCTGGCTCGGCCAAGGTGCTCGACACCCTGAAGCCTTCAGCCGACCTCACCGTCCATCACATCGAAGTGGACGGCGGCACCCTGCTTTCCGATCAGGAAGTGGTGCTGACCGTGACCGAATCCATACGCCTCGACGCGGCCCGCAACCACACCTGCACGCACCTGCTCCATGCGGCCCTGCGCCGCGTGCTCGGCGACCATGTGCGTCAGGCGGGTTCTCTGGTCACGCCGGATCGCCTGCGCTTCGACTTCTCGCACATCGCGCCCATGACCCCGGAAGAGCTGGCCGCCGTGGAACGCGACGTGAACGCCGCGATCATGGCCGACTACCCGTTGACCGCCAAGCTCATGGGCCAGCAGGCCGCCATCGACATGGGCGCTATGGCGCTCTTCGGCGAAAAGTACGGCGACACCGTGCGCGTGGTGACCATCGGCAACCCGGATCACACCGAGTCCGTAGAGCTTTGCGGCGGCACGCATCTGCACAGCACCGGCCAGGCGGGCAGTTTCGTCATCCTGTCCGAAAGCGGCATTGCTGCGGGCACGCGCCGCATCGAGGCCGCGACCGGCTGGAACGCCCTCAAGCATGCCCGCGCCATGAGCGAGGAGCTGCACCAGCTTGCGGCCATGCTCAAGACGCAGCCCGGCGGGCTTGTCGCCAAGCTGGACGGCCTCCAGAAAGAAAACCGCGGGCTCCGCAAGGATCTGGAAAAGGCCGCCGCGCAGGCCGCGTCCGGGCAGGGCGGGGATCTCATGTCCAAGGTCGTGGAGATCAACGGCGTGAAGGTGCTTGCCGCGAAACTCGACGCCAGCAACATCAAGGCCATGCGCGAGCTCATGGACGACATCCGCTCCAAGATGCCTTCCGGCGTGGCCTGCATCGCCGCCCCCGTGGACGAGGGCAAGGTGAGCATGATCCTGTATGTTTCCAAGGACCTGCACGGACGCTTCACCGCACCCGCGCTGATCAAGGAAGTTGCCGCGCCCATCGCCGGTTCCGGCGGCGGACGCCCCGATCAGGCTCAGGCCGGAGGCACGAACCCGGCGGGCATTGACGAGGCGATGGATGTTTTGAAGGCGAAGATTGGGGAATAAAAAATCGGGGAGGGGAAACTTTCTGGAGAAAGGGGGAGCCCCCCCATGTTTCCCCTTTCCCTTCCCCAAACCTGCCGGCACAGCTTGTGCCCCCCTTTTCCCTGCAAAGGCTTTTGGCCCTATCGAATCCCTGCTCACTCTTTCCATGTAAAAAAGCCGCTTCCTTCTCGTTTTCTGGAGGGAAGCGGCTTTTGTTGTTGAGGGATGAGTTCTCAGGCACAGGGCTCCACGCCAAACCGCAGTACCGTTTTCAGACGTGCCGGATCGGTTTTGCGGGCATCCGAGAGGTAGATTTCCCGGTGGCTGTCCGATGCACGCCGCAACCCGTGTTCCGCGCAGTAGGCTTGCATCATGTTAAAGCTTACGGGTTCGTCGTCGTAAGGGCCGACGTGAAGCATTTGCACACACAAGCCATCGTTCCAGTGCCCGAAAGAGGCCGACGCATAGAGGGGATGCGGCTTTTTCCTGCTTGTCGCGGCGAGGATGCGCTCGGCGAGTTCGTCCGTCACAAAATCCGGCTGGCGGATCATCAGGGTGTAGCGCAGGGCATCCTTGTTGAGGGCCTCTCCCGGCCGCATCGGTTCCGCCGTGTCCCATACCCCTTCCAGCGGGAACACGGCGTACTCATAGTAGCCTTCGGGGGCATCCCCTTTCTTCGGCAACATCTTGACCGCATATGACAGGGCGTACAGGACGCCTATGGCTTCGAGGAACGCCTCGCCGTTGGGGTTCCCTTCCCCGCGTATCATGAAAAAGGCGTGCTCGGGGACGGTAACCGGAGCAGGAACGGCTTTCGGAAGGTACAACGCTTTTTCGTGCTTCTTCCATTCGTATTTCATAAACGGCTCCCTAAAACACGTCATTCCGGCAAACAGAGCCAAGGTTCCCAAAAGATGAACGGCTCCATCCGGCATTCGCGCAATGCTTGGCGCTGTCGAAGGCCCTACCGTGCGCCTGACGGGGCCGAGCGTACCGGCGGCTCTGCCTTTACTTGTCCCCGGAACCGCGCCGCAGCACGAATTGCTGACATGGATACCCATAGCGGGTGACAAGTTCGGCCTCTTCGAAGCCGAGGCGCTTGTACAGGGCCCGCGGAGCCGCACCGAGCGGATCGTCTTCCCGGTACGTCGTCACGAAGATATCCTGATCGGCGGGGAGCACATCCAGCATCATGCGGACAAGGGCCGAAGCGACGCCCCGCCCCCGCGCCTCAGGATGTACGGCGAGGAAGCCGATGCCGTTGTGCTGATCCGAGAGCACCAGCACGCCGAGCAGCCCCCTTGCATCCTTGGCGCACAGCGCCCGCCGCTCCGCAATGGCTTTCCGCAGATTCCCCGGTACTCGCCGAGCGACAGCCCGGGGAAGGCATCCCGGACAAGCGCAACCAGATCCATCCAAGCATCAATGTCCGCTTCCGACGCATACCCGACGGCACATTCCTGATTCATGTCTCCCTCCTTTGCGGCGGTACCCGCATAAACGAAAAGCGCAAACCCGAGGGCTTGCGCTTTTTGAGAGTCGGACACCCGGCGAACAACCGTTACCGTTGCTTTCTTTCGAACCTGGCGGGGTTGGCGGCGCCACCGCCGCCCGACTCTCTCGAACCTTCCGTATATAGAAAAGAATGCCGCCTGTCAAACGGAAGCCGCCCCCTGCATAAGAATAAATCAGACGATCATTCCATTCAAGGCGCGGGGCAAGGCTCAGGCAGTTCCCCGTAAAAAGCGCACTGCCGTTTCCCCTGCCGTTTGGCATGATACAGCGCCTTGCCCGCCTCCTTGTGCAGGACCTCGAACGCGGCCCCGTCGTTGGGAAACGCGGCAAAACCGATGGAAACCGAAATCGGACAGGGCACATCCTCATGCGTGAAGGACGCCGCACATATCCGGGGCAGCAGGCTCTCGGCGGACTCTTTTCCGACAATGCCCGGCATAACAAAGACGAACTCACCCCCGCCGATGCGGGAAGCCATATCAGCATCGCCGAGCTGTTCTTGCAGGACGGCACCCATCCGCCTGAGGACAACATCCCCGGCGCTGTGGCCGAACGTATCGTTGATGCCCCTGAAATCGTCGATGTCCACGATGCCGAGGAAAAAGGCCCTATTCTCCAGCCAAAACCGGCTTCAGCCTTCTGACGAGGGCATTGCGCGTAAGCAGGCCGGTAAGCCCGTCATGTTCCGCCCTGCGCTTCAAGTCCCTACCGCCTTGTCAGCGTATCCCGCTGGAGGCCAGTCAAAAAAGTCTTTATCCTCAACCTGCTGTCGAAATAATGGGCGCAAAAGCCGGAGACGCTGAACACGGCTATATGGATCGCGTCGAACCATGCCAAGGTTGGGGACTTCGTATGAAAAGCGACGAGGATATGCAAAAGGCAACAGGCCTACGTGACAACAATCATCCGCCAGAACCTTTCGGTCAAAAGCTGCGGCGCGGCGGCAAACATGACGGGGAAAATGACGCTCACGCTGTCCGCGTACGCCGCGCTTGCCAGTATCCCCTCAATATGGATGCCCGCCAGCAGTATTACTGGATACGGACCATTTTACGCAGGGCTGCATGTTTTACAGCAAAGGCCACCGCCGCATACACTATTCAGCTTGCCAGATAAACATATTTCCCGCCGGACAAGATCCCGAATGGGGTGGCGCACAAAAAAAGCACAACGTTAAGGAGATATCCCGTACACCCCGCCTGAAAACACAGCCGCGCGTCATGAAGCAGCACCGATTCAGAACAAAGCGAAAATTCCTGCTTTGTGAATCCGTACCTGTTGACTATATCGGACAGCCGCGTTTTCAGATCCATCCGTTCCACAGAGCTCCCGCGTATTCCCCGCCGTTAGGCATACCGGATCATTTCAAACAGCTTGCGGCGCTGCGTGATGGTGATGTGGTAATACTGATTCTGCGGAATGTAGGTATAGGGCACGTCGCTCGCCCTCTGAAACAGGAACAGCGACAGCAAGGTACGGTTGATGGCCTGGTGCCCGACGATCATGAGCGTCCCCTCGCCGGACAGGAACAACGCCCGCCGCAAGCCGCGGGCCACGCGCTCCTTGAGCATCGCATAGCTCTCGCCGTTGGGATAGATATACCCGTACTTATTGTGGGAACGCGCCTCATACTCCAGAGGCATACCGTCGCGCACGTCGGAATAGCGCATCCCTTCGCACACCCCGGCATTGATCTCGTCAAACTCGCTCAGGGCCATGCTGATGGTGTTCGGACGCGAACGCAGCAGCGGCGCGGCCGTCTCGGCGGAACGCTGCTTCGTGGACGTAAAAATGTACGGAAGATCCACGCCGTCGAAATGCGCGGCGAGCTTTTCGGCCTGTTCGATCCCCTTGGCGGTCAAAGACGGATCCCCGCCGAGTCGGCCCTCGCGGTTGTAGTCCGTCTCACCATGCCGCACGAGATACAGATCCTGCACCCAGCGGGAGGAAATGATGTCGCGGATGGCCGCATAATACGGGAGGTCGTTGCTCGGGGCTTCGTCCTGAATGCAGCTGTCCACGGCGTCCACGCGTATCCAGCACCGCTCTTTGCGGACCGGGGTGTATACGCTCTCGTAGTAGGCCAACCGCTTGCGGAAGCTTTCCAGCGCTTCTTCCTGCGTCATGTTGGCAAACTCGGGCAGACGGGTCTTGCGCCGGATGGACGCATCCAGCAACAGCGGATCGTCATTCACGCATTCGATGAACAAGACGGGCCGATCCCGGAGCGTCGCGCTCAGATCCACACGCTGATGCACCGTCCCGTTGGTCGCGTCGATGATGGCGACGTCGCCGCCCTCATCGAGCCATGCGCGGGGGGGCTCCCTGGTCTGGTGCGGGGTCTGGTCCCGTGCGCAATGGGCGCGCGTGTTGTCGGGATTGAAAAACTCGGCGGAACCGCTTTCAAGGCCGAAAAGCATCCGGCGCAACTCGCCGTTGTTGAAGATCGCGGTACGGATGCCCTGCTGCTCCAGCCCCGACCTGATGCGTTTCGCCAGCGTGCTCTTGCCTCTGGCGGGCAACCCCACCATTGCGACATACAGTTTCATGTCATTCCTCAATTGTCGCGCGCGGAGGCGGACCGCCTCACTTGCGCACGGCGAGCGTTAACCCCGTTGCTGCCGATAGGGGACCAAAAGGCCGCCTTCCCGCACGAGGGAAGGCACATTACGATTTGCGCCGGACACCGATGACGTTGGGCAGCGGAGCCCCCTGGCTTCCGGAAGCCCAGAACTCCGGCAAGGAACGCCCCAGCCAGATCTGGCTGCGGACGGGAGTGCGCAGGAAGAGGCCGGCCAAGCTTCCGCCCTCGGTATACATCACCACCCGGACGTCAATGGGCAATGCCAGCAAGAGCCCCCCGAAGTCCACGCCGGTTATCGGTTCCCGGCACAGGATGAACAGGATGGCCCCCGCGCCGTCACCGCCCACCGCCGGAAATGGAGTGCTTCGGGCCGCCGGGCTTCCAGAGCAGACGCCGATCCGAACTGATCATGCGGTAATTCTGCACGACCATACTGTAATGCGGAAGCAGGTTCTCCCAATCGTCCGTGGAACGGTCCAGCAGGTCCGCGCCGGGCAAATCCGGGCTGTCCGGGCCCGCGACGAAAAACGCCCCGAACTTGGACACCACGCGCCCGTTATTGACTGTCTCGCCGGTACGGAGATACCCGGTGCTCGTAACGCCATCAGGCAGATACATGCTGGCATTGGTGGCGGCGATCAGGCCCTTGCGCGTGGCCCAGGCTTCAAGCGGCAACGACTGTTTTTCAGAACTCGCCGTTTCCACGGTAAAATCGAAATACGCGGGATCGATGCGCAGGAACACCACTTCAAACGGATCGCCTCCGTCGAATTGCGCGGAAAACAAGCCGAGCTGAAGGCCTTCCTCCAGCTTTTCCCACGGCGGGAGCGTCTCAAAAACCCAGCGCGGCGGAGGTGGGGGAGCCGGCTGTTCCGCGCTCGGCTGTGGCGGGGCAGGCGCGTTCTTGATAGCCGTGAGGCCATCCTGCGGCTCGGAAGGCACACCGTCAGCAAAGGCAGGGACGGCGGACAACGCCAGCACGCCCAAGAGGAACAACTGACGGAACACGGCAAACACCCGCGGCGCGAGGCACAAGCCGCGCCCGCTACGGCACATTGCATGTCGTATGGATGAGAAAAGGTGCAACGTCATGATGGTCAGGTCTCCAATGCCCCGAATAGTCAGAGTTTACGGCAATTCCGGCAAAGGCGCAACGCACCCGGGGCCATCCCCTGCCCCAACGCGCGACAAGGCGTTGCCCTTCGCGGAAATCCGGCATAGAATAAAGAACTTGGGATTATGACTGACTTTTGAAACGAGGTTTTCCATGAATATCGGCCAACTCATTGCGGAAAGGGGCAAGCCTTTCTATTCCTTCGAATTCTTCCCTCCGAAAGACCCTGACCAGTGGCCGGACTTCTTCAAGATGGCCGAACGGCTGGACCCGCTGTTCACGTCCGTTACGTACGGGGCGGGCGGCTCCAGCCAGGACGCCACGCTGGAAATCGTTTCCCATCTGAAGAAAGAATTCCAGTTCGAAACGATGGCCCACCTGACCTGCGTCGGCGCGACGCAGGACTACATTACCCAATATCTCCAGCGCCTGCGCGACAACGGCGTGGATAACGTGCTGGCCCTGCGCGGCGACATCCCCAAGGGGCAGGACATCGACTGGGAAACCGCCGAATTCCGCCATGCCGCCGATCTCGTCCGTTTCGCCAAGGCGCATTATCCCGACATGGGCATCGGCGTCGCCGGGTATCCGGCACCCCATCCGGAATCGCCGAGCTTCGCCAGCGACTGGCGCTACACCGTCGCCAAAATCCGTGAAGGCGCGGATTTCGTGATCACGCAGCTGTTCTTCGACGTGCGCGAATACCTCCATTTTGTGGACCGGCTCAGCGACATGGGCGTGTCCGTCCCGGTCATCCCCGGCATCCTGCCCATCCAGAGCCTCGAATCCATCCGGCGCACGCTCTCCCTGTGCGGCGCGAACATCCCGGGCAAGCTCTATCTCGCCCTTGAGGAAGCCAATGCCAAGGGCGGCGCGGAAGCCGTACGCGAAGCGGGCCTCAAGTTTGCCGTGCAGCAGATCCGCACCTTGCTGGACAACGGCGCGCCGGGCATCCACCTGTACACGCTGAACAAGGCGTCCATGTGCCTCCGCATCGCGGAAGAAGTGGGCGCACTGTAATGGCCGTCGATCTCGCCACCTTTTCGCCCAAGCGCATCCTTGTCTGCCAGCTCAGGCAGATCGGCGATGTGGTGCTCGCCACGCCGTCCATCGAGCTGCTCAAACGGCGTTATCCGGACGCCGAGATCCACCTGCTGACCGAAAAAAAATGTGCCCCGCTCCTTGAGCACAACCCGCATCTCGGCAAGGTATGGGCGTTGGACAAAAAGGTACTGTCCTCCCTGCCCCAGGAAATCGCGTGGTACTGGCATGTGGCCCGCACCGGGTATGATCTGGTCGTGGACTTCCAACAGCTTCCGCGCTGCCGGTGGGTAGTGGCCTTTTCCGGCGCCCCGGTCCGCCTCTCCTATACGCCGCCGTGGTATACGAGCCTGCTGTACACGCATTCCTCCGACATGCTCGACGGCTATTCCGCCATGAGCAAGGCCAGCGTATTGCGCCCTCTCGGCATCGAATGGAACGGCGAGCGCCCGCGCGTCTATCTCACGGACGAGGAGCACGCCTTTGCGCGCACCTTGCTCGCTCAGGCAGGCTTGCAGCCGGAACAGCGCCTCATCACGCTGGACCCCACGCACCGCCAGCCCACGCGCCGCTGGCCTCTGGCGCATTACGCCGGGCTGGTCAGCCTGCTTGCTGAGCGCGACGCCTCCCTGCGCTTCCTGCCTCTCTGGGGGCCGGGCGAGGAAGCCGAAATTCAGGAGTTGTCCCGCCTCTGCCCCGCCGGTTCGCTGCTCTTGCCGGAGCGGATGCTGTCGCTGCGGGAAATGGCTGCCTGCATCGCGGAAGCGGATTTGCACATCGGCAATTGTTCCGCGCCCCGGCACATCGCCGTAGCGGTGGACACGCCGACCCTCACCGTACTCGGTTCGACCACACCGGCGTGGACCTTCCCCTCCCCCGAG
>OGQV01002387.1_pt1 | contig 11296 bp, 4 predicted proteins | sample 1553311 | NCBI WGS metagenome assembly OGQV01 (sample SAMEA2579976, study PRJEB22360) | human gut metagenome
CGGCAAAGAAATCGTTGGAGGCGATGCGGATATACATGTGGTTTTCTTCCACCACGCTGCGGACGTCCTTCAGATACTCGGTCAGGCGCAGGGGAACGTTCTGGCTGTAGCTCAGTATGTCCTGCCCCTCTGAGACGATGCGGTTCTGCGCCTGTTCGGAGAGCATGACGTTCAGCACCTTCATGGCTTTTTCGCGGCGCGCGGTGTCCTGCTCCAGATCCCGGTTCAGGGCAACTTGGAAATAGGGGGTGGTCATGATCCACGGTTCGCTGTTCTGGCTGAAGAAGGGCAGAAAGATCGTGTCGATGCCCTCATCCTGAAACATCTTCACGCCGGCAGAGCTGCCAAAGTACATGGCAACTTCTCCGTTCCGGAACATTCCGGTCACATCGTCGTAATTCAATGCAAGATCATCTGCTGTAAGGTGGGTATCCTGAATGAACTGCTCCATCCGCTCAAACGCCCCCGGCCATACGGTGTCGTCCAGACCCACCCGCGCGGTGCTGGCGGGGTCGCTGTAGGTAGTGCGCCACTTGCGCCCCGCGGTGGTGGTAAGCTCGGCAGCAGAAAGCCCCTGCAGGGTTTCCATGCAGGTGTAGTCGTAGGTATAATCGGAGGTAAAGCCGCGGATGCCTACCTTTTCAAAAGCCTGACAGGCCGCTACAAAGCTTGCGTAATCGGTGGGCAGGGGAATATCGTACTGCTCAAAAAGGCTGCGGTTGACCACAAAGCCGTGGGCATCCGCGCACACCGGCAGCCAGTTCACGCTGCCATCCTCGTTTTTGAAGCTGTTGAGGTAGGTGTTGTACACAGCGCCCGCCTCATTGGTCATGGCAAGGTTCATCAGGCTGTCCTTCAACGGTGCCGCATCGTGCAGCGAGAACCGGCAGCAGGTGATGATATCCGGCAGACCGCCGTTTTGCTGCAAAAACTTGTAAAAATCCAGATCGTTGTTGCCGACGATGAATTCAATGTTCACGTCCGGCAGCTGGGACTGGACATAGGGGGCATAGTTTTCGTACAGGCTGGTGCTCCACAGATACACCTGAATAGTCTGAGCGTCTTCCTGCTCCTGTGTTCGTTCCGCATTTTTTTCGCTGCATCCGGTGAGCAGGGATAGCCCCATCACCAGTGCCGCAAGCATGGAAAATAGGCGGCGCAATGTTTTTGTTTTCATCCGATCCTTCTCCTCACACTTCTTGGGCAGCCATCGTTTTGCGGTTGGCTGCTTTGGCTTACTGATCATACATCACCGCCCGCAAGAGTGTGTGCTGTAAAACCCACCCACGGAAAGGATGCCGCAATTTTTGCGTCTTTTCTGTTTTGCGCTCTCCCTCTACCGCGAAGGGGCACAGAATGACAGAGACATAAAAATATTTTACCACTACCATGAAAAATTTTCAATAAAATTTCATATATTGAACCATAAAAGCTGTGTGGGATTACAATAGATGTGTCACAAAGTGAAAAAAGACGAATGAGTCGTTCTGTGGTACAGTTAAATTGCTACACCAAACATCACAGAAACTGCCGTTCAGGCATAAGAAATAAAGCACCCGCAGCAATTTGCTCACCGGAGATTCAAAACCTCTGTGGCGCTTGCTGTGGGTGCTTTTGCTTTTGGGCGCTGTTTATTTCAGTACATCTGCAAGGACCTGCAGCAGGTGTGGAATATCCAGCGGCTTTGCAATATGGCCGTTCATACCGGCCTTCAGTGCGTTCTGACGGTCTTCCTCAAAGGCATTTGCCGTCATTGCAAAGATGGGGATGCCAGCCTTTGCGGCATCCGGCAGCGCACGAATCTGCCGCGTTGCCTCGTAGCCGTCCATGTTGGGCATCTGGATGTCCATGAGGATCAGGTCATACTGTCCGTCTGCCGCCTGCTTCATCTTCCGGACGGCGATCTCGCCATCCTCGGCAGATTCCACCTCAAAGCCCGCTTCCTTCAGGATCTCCACTGCGATCTCACGGTTCAGCTCGTTGTCCTCCACCAGCAGGATCTTTTTCCCTTTGAAGGCCTCCGCGTTCAGCTGCACCGGCCTGCAGGCAGGCTCTGCACCGAACGGCTCTGCCAGCACTCTGCGCAGCTCCGAGAGGAACAGCGGCTTTTCGCAGAAGGCGGTAACACCGGCAGCGCGGGCTTCCTCTTCAATATCGGCCCAGTCGTAGGCGGTCAGGATGATGATGGGGCAGCTTTTTCCAATCACCTTGCGGATCTGCCGCACGATCTCGATGCCGTTCATATCGGGGATCAGCCAGTCGATGATGTAAACGCTGAATTCATCCCCCTGCTCCATGGCATACCGGGTGCGGATCACCGCTTCCCTGCCGGAGATCGTCCACTCCGGCCGCATCCCGATCTTGGACAGCATGGTGCTGACGCTCAGGCAGGTGTCGGTATCGTCGTCCGCCACCAGTGCCCGCAGCCCTTCCAGCTGCGGGAGCTGCCTGAGCTCCACCTTTTGTCCGCTGAGCGCAAAGCAGAGATTCACGATAAACTCGCTGCCCTTGCCCGGCTCGCTCTCAATGGCGATGGTGCCGCCCATCAGGTCCACAATGTTCTTGGTGATGGACATGCCGAGGCCGGTACCCTGAATGCCGCTGACGGTGGAGTTTTCCTCACGGGCGAACTCCTCAAAGATGTGCTTCTGGAATTCCTCGCTCATGCCGATGCCGTTGTCCTTGATGCGGAACTCATAGCATGCCCGGCCCGCAGGCGCACCGTTTTTCTCAGCAATGCGAATGCTGATCATGCCGCCTGTGGGAGTGAACTTGACGGCATTGGACAAAATGTTCAGCAGGATCTGGTTCAGCCGCAGCGGGTCGGTGATGATATCCTCGTTCTCCACATCCATGGTATCAATAAAAAGCGACAGCCGCTTTGCCGAAACATTGGGCTGAATGATGGAGCGCACATCGTGGACGAGGTCCGGCAGATGCACCGTTTTTTCCTCGATCTTTACCTTTCCGCTCTCGATGCGGCTCATATCCAGCACATCATTGATGAGGGAAAGCAGATGATGGCTGGAGGTAGAGATCTTTTTCAGGTAGTCCAGCACCTGTTCCTTATTATCAATATGGGTCGCAGCCAGCGAGGTGAAGCCGATGATGGCGTTCATGGGGGTGCGGATATCGTGGCTCATATTGAACAGGAACTCCCGCTTGGCGCGGTTTGCCGCCCCCTCGTGCTGAAGCGCGATCTCCAGCTTGCGGTTCTGTTCCTCCAGCTGGGTCTGGTACTTCCTCTCCTGCTCTTTTTTCTGCAGCTCCATCTCCTGCACGGAGCGGCGGCGCAGCAGCTGAAGGATCATTACAAGCAGGATGTAGCCGACCAGCACCGTCAGGATCAGCAAAAGCGACTCCCGAAAGATTATTTTTTCATCCGTGTACGCATAGAGATCGAAGGATCTGCCATGGCAGAACATCCCGAAATAGCAGCCGGAGCCGTTCCAGCCCCTGGTATGGGTCAGCTTCTCTGTGGCCCCGGCTTTGCGAATTCCCTGCGCCAGCGGACTGCCTGCAACATCCTGCCCAATCAGCTCCGGGCGGTTTGCGGCAACGACCTGATTGTTCTGCACGATGAACAGCGTGCCGCTGGTTTCTGCCGGGTAGCCATCCAGTATGCTCTGGATGGACAGCGCCGTTTCCTCCACAAATTCCGCCGGGGTGTACCGGTAGGCAAGCAGGAGCAGCTCTGTGCTTTCTGCCCGGTGCGCCGCAACATCCACAGCAGAGCCATCTTCCAGCAGGACGCGCTTCACATAGGTCTTTCGCGGGTAAGATAAAACGTCCAGAACAGCGTCATTTTTCAGCTGGTCGCCAAACCGGTCATAGCCGATGCCGTTGGTCGTGGACTCGCACCGGAGCGTGCCATCCGGTCCCAGAACCGAAATGCCGGTGAGCCAGAGCTTTTCTGTCTGCCTGTTCAGGCACTGCGGGTCGGAGAGGTCAAGCGCAGGATTCTCTGCCAGCTGATGGACTGCGACCGCCGTGCGGCGGAGTGCCTTTGCCGTGATGGTATCGTTGTGCTTTTCAAAGCTGGTGGACTGGGATTTGACAAACTCAAGGGTCTGGCAAAAGCGTTCCTCTGCTGTGCGCATTGCCCGCCAGCTGGAGAAAAAAGCAACACCGGCCATCAAGAGCACGCCGATGATCAGATAGGCTGTCCATATCCTTTTATCCGGGGTGGTTCTGTTTTTACGCGCCAATTGTGTCCACCTCCAGATACTGCGAAGCATTTTCAAGGTATCGGCCAACGATTCGCTCCAGCGTGCCATCCGCGCGCATCTGCGCAAGGGTATCGGTCAGCTGGCTGTCCAGCCCGCGGGTGTCGTTCTTGGCAAAGGCGATGCCCAGCCCGGTGACCAGCAGCGGTTCCTCCAAAATGCGGAAGTCTACGGCATTGTCCTTCATATATTGCAGGATGCCTGTCTCGTGGGCGGCGATGCCGTCCACATAGCCGCAGGCCAGCATTGCGTACTGCACACTGCGGTTTTCGATGCTGAGCACCTCCACCGTCTGCGGGATGCGCGGGTCGGAGCCGCTGAGAAAGATCTCCTCCGGCTTGCCGGTGCTCTGCACAGCGACGGTCTTGCCGGAAAGGTCGCTGAGGGATCGGATGCTGCTGTGGGCATCCACCGCAACCACCTGACGGCTCACCATGTAAGGCCCCGCCCAGCGGTATACCTCTTCGCGTCCATCCATGGAAAAGCAGCCCCAGATGCAGTCGATGGCTCCGCTTTCCACAAGATTTGTTTTCTGCTCCCAGTTGATCGTTTCAAACCGGGCAGCATACCCCATGCGGCGGAACGCTTCGGTGGCGATCTCCACGTCGATCCCGGCGGGAACGCCGTCATTGTTCAGATAAATATAGGGTGGATAGGTATCGCTTCCCACAATGATCTGCGGAAGACCGCTGTCCTTCGCGTTCGTTCCGCCGCAGGAAGTCAGACTGCCGACGGCAGCAGATGCCGCCAGCAGCGTGCAGCCGCGCAGAAATGCACGGCGTGAGATTCTGTGTTTCATTTGGGCGTTTTGTTCTCCTGTTTTATTGCATCCATTGCTCAGTTGTGCTGCTGTAATTCTTCTTTCAGGTCAGCCTGAATATCCGTCAGGCACTGCAGCAGCAGCGGGTTGAACGCTCCGCACTCGCCGTTCAGGATCATCTGCACGGCTTTTTCGTGGGAGAAGGCTTTTTTGTAGCAGCGTTCGCTGGTCAGTGCATCGTACACATCAGCCAGCGAGACCAGTTGTGCGCTGATGGGGATCTCATCGCCCTTCAGCCCATCCGGGTAGCCGCGCCCATCCCAGCGTTCGTGGTGCCAGCGGGCGATCTCGTAGGCCGTTTGCAGCAGCGGCTGCTCTGCAAAATTATCCAGATCATGCAGCATCTTGGCTCCCAGCATACTGTGGGTCTTCATGACCTCGAATTCCTCCGGGGTCAGCCTGCCGGGCTTGTTGAGAATCTTTTCGTCAACGCCGATTTTTCCGATGTCGTGCAGGGCAGAAGCCAGCGGGATCATATCCTGCTGTTCCGCAGTGATAGAGTATTTGCTGCTGATCTCCAACAGACGGTGGAGCAGCAGCTCGGTGATGATACGGATGTGCCGCACATGGGCGCCGCTTTCGCCGTTGCGGAATTCTACGATATGACTCAGTACACCCACCAGCATATCCGTATTATTTTCACGGGCGCGAATCTGCTCAGAGACCATCTGCACCAGCCGCCGCTGCTTGGCGTACAGCTTGATGGTGTTGGTCACACGGCGGTACACGATATGAGCATCGAAGGGGCGATTGACATAATCACTTGCGCCCAGCTCATAGGAACGCCGGATCGTCGCATCGGAGTCCTCGCTGGAGATCATAATGACCGGGATATCCTCGATGGTGTGGTTGGCATTCATGGCTTTCAGCACTTCAAAGCCATCCATAACGGGCATATTGACGTCCAGCAGCACCAGTGCAATGTTTCCGGCTTCTGCCTGCAATTTTTCCATGCATTCCCGTCCGTTTTCTGCTTCCAGAATGTGGTAACTATCCCCCAGGATCTCTGTCAGCATCATGCGGTTCATTGCGGAGTCATCCACAAGTAAGATCTGTGACTTGTTCTGCAAAAGTTTTTCCAAAGCCGCCAGGTTATGCCCCGGAACCTCCACCATGACGGCATTCTTGCGGCACTTTGCCTGATACATCAGCCAATCCGCCCGGCGAACGATGCTTTCCATAGGGTCGGCGAGGGACTGTATCGTTCCGCCAATGCTCAGCGAGATACGGAAATGCGAATAGCCGGGTACAGATGCCATCTGCGCGGCGGTGCGGATCTGTTCCAGTTTGGTCTGCAAAAAGTCTCCCGGAATGCCGGATAACACCAGCAGAAATTCGTCTCCGCCATAGCGGATGAGCAGGTCCGACGCCCGGATGCAGGACTGGATGGTGTTTGCCACCGTTTTCAGTGCCATATCTCCGGCGTAATGCCCATAGGTATCGTTGCAGATCTTGAAATCGTCCACATCCATCAGCGCGATCCCTGCCGGGCCGATGGATTTACGGACAACTTCTTCGTAATAGCGGCGGTTGTAAATTCCTGTCAGCGGATCCCGATAGAGTTTTTCTTTGAATGCCTGCTCCTGTGCAGTACGCTGCTCGGTGGTTTCGTCCATCGGTGTTTTCTGATTTTCGGTTAATCGCTTCAGCGTTTGCTCCGCTGCGGCAAGAGCAGCTTCCTGTCGATGAAGTTTTTTCAACAGCTGCTGCTCACGCGCTTTGTAATATTCCTCGATCTCGGAAAGTGTATTCACGTTCTGACCCTCTTCTAAATCATTTGTGTGTTTCATCTGCGAAAACGCGCTTTTCCGCTATTTTTTAATGGGGGGGGGTAACGCGGAAGCGTTTTACGGTCTGTTCCAGTGCTGCAATGTCCACGGGTTTGGAGAGATGTACATCCATCCCGGCTTCCTTGCTCTTCTGCATATCTTCCAAAAAGGCGTTGGCGGTCATGGCAAGGATGGGGATGATCCTGCCCAGTGGATTTTCGCCATTGCGAATGCGGCGGGTGGCCTCCAGGCCGTCCATTACCGGCATCTGCACATCCATCAGGATCATGTCATACTCGCCGGGCTTGACGCTGGCAAAGGCATCCACGATCTCCTGACCGTTGGGGTAAATTTTGCAGTGTGCGCCCTTGGATTCCAGCAGCAGCTCCAGGATCTCGGCGTTGATGGCATTATCCTCGGCGCAGAGGAACTTCATGCCGGACAGAGGAGAAGCGGTCTCTTCTTCCTCCGGGAGCACCTGTGCCTCTTGCACCGTATCGGCTTCGGCATCAATGGGAAATTCCAGCACGACCTCAAAGCGGGTGCCCTTGCCGGTGGTGCTCTCCACGTGGATGGTGCCGCCCATCAGGTCTACGATGCTCTTGGTGATGGCCATGCCGAGGCCCGTGCCCTGCACCCGGTTGGTGCCGGATTTTTCCTCGCGGGTAAAGGGCTCGAAGAGAGTCTTCTGGTAGACCGCGCTCATGCCGATGCCGTCATCCTGCACCACAAAGCGGTACCGGGCGAAGTGCTCGTTCCGGGGCAGCTCTTCCACCTCCAACCGGATATGCCCGCCCTTGGGCGTATATTTGACCGCGTTGGAGAGGATGTTCATCAGCACCTGATTCAGGCGGTTGGGGTCTGCCAGTACGTTTTCGTGCTGCAGATGGGTGTTTACCGTAAAAGTCTGGCGGCGCTGGCCTGCCTGCTGGCGGATGATGCTGTCCAGCTGGCTGATCTGCTGGGGCAGATTCATTTTTTCCACATTCAGGGTGGTCTTGCCGCTCTCGATGCGGCTCATGTCCAGAATATCGTTTATGATGCCCAGCAGCAGCTGACCGGAAGTTTCCAGCTTGCCCAGATGTTCGGCCAGCTTTTCCGGCTGGTGCAGCTCGTTTTTCATCAGGGTAGTAATGCCGATGATGGCGTTCATGGGGGTGCGGATGTCGTGGGACATATTGGAGAGGAAGTCTGTCTTGGCTTTGCTGGCCTTTTCGGCTACTTCCAGTGCGGCTTCCACAGCCAGCGTGGTCTGGTGCTCGCCCGTGCGGTCAGACAGATCCACGATGCACTTTCTTGCGCCCTGCACATCATTGATGAAGCCGGTCACATGGATATAGCGAGGCTCACCGGTCTCCTGATTGACAAATTCACGCTCCCATTCCTGCTGGACGCCCTGTTCCATCTGCATCAGATTTTCCAGCCTCGATGCACCGCTGTCGTCTCCGGCAGGGTATAGAACGTAGAGATCCTCCTGCACCGCCTCGGGAGAGAGGCCCAGAATGCGCTGGACATTGGGGCTGACGTATTCCACCTTGCGAGTTTCGGTGTCGATCATCAGGAACACATCGTCCACATTGCGGGAAAGGTTCGAGAACAACTCCTCGCGTGCCAGCAGCTGCTGATCCTTTTTCCGCAGCTTTTGCCGGTTGTTCTGTACCACCAGAAGCAGAGCAGCAACGGCCAGCATACCCGTTGTACCGCTCATCACGGCCATGGTGGTGTATTGCAGCCGGTTCATGTTGGCGTTCACAACGCTTTTGGGAGCAATGCCAAGGATCGTCCAGTTCTGGAAGGAGGCAGAACCATAAACCATGTAATAGCTGACGCCATTGATGGAAAACTCAAGGTTGCCGCTCTCCCCGGCAGCAAAAGAATCTTGCAGGGCATCGACCTGTTCTGCCGTAAAACCAGCCGAATTTTTGAGCATGGCAAGGATGTTGTGTACGCCGCGCATATCCGCGCTGCTGCTGTCCAGTACCACACGGCCATCCGGCAGCACGGCAAAGGTGCTGCCGTGCCCTTCAAAGGCAGAGATCTTCAGGGAGTCCACCAGATCCTTGTTATTGTAGGTGACGGCAATGGCTTCGTAGTCAAAGCCCTGATAGCTGCCTTTTTCCGTGGGGACTGCAAACACCATGATCTCCGGCTTATCCGGGACCACCGAGTTTGCCACGATAGGCTGCTGCTTCAGGATCAACTGCGACAGCGTCCGACCCAGATCAAGATAGCCTCGTTCACCATCCAGTGCGACATAGGAGCCATCCCGCGAAACGAAGAAAAAGTCTGTAAAATGGTATTCTCCCTTTGCCTGTGCAAGGAAAGAGCAGACATCGGCATCGCTTTGCGCGCTTTCCAGATAAGGTGCCCACATCCGCATGACGCCCCAGTTGAGAGATACCTTATTGTAAAGGGTCTGGTTTGCCTGATGGTAGATCTCCGTAAGATGTGCCGTGCTTTCCTCGTAGATGGTGTGCTCCATAAAATCCGTAAAGACAACGAAGCTCGTCCAAATACCAACGCTGAGCAGCAGTGCTGCCAGAACTGCGAGGATACGGTTTTTTATCGTAGGCCGCATCGTAGTTTCATTTTTCAAGAGTTTATTCTCCCTGTACAATGGTCAGATACTCGGAGGGGGCGGGGAACTGCTTGCTGACCGCCAGCGAATCCTTCAGGCAGGAGCGGCTGTCTGCTTTTTCAATGGCATATTCCGTCCGCTTGGTTTTCAGATTCTCCGGCATGGGGCAGTTGCAGTAGACTTCGTTCTCTATCCACACATCGGTGCCTGCCACAAATACGGTATAGGCGGCGGTATCGTCCAGCGGTGTACCGTTGATGGTGAGTTCTTCCAGACGGAACTTGCCCTGCTCGTATTCGGTCACCTTGTATTCCATGCCGCTGGTCACGGGCATATAATTCCGGTGACGGATGGGGTTTGCGCCGTTGTCCTTCACGTTTACCAGCCACTCCATCATCTGCCGCAGCTCTGCACCGGTATATTCACCCTGCGAGACAGCGTAGTTGCCAGCCATTACCCACAAAAGCTGCTGCTTGCTGTAATCGCCGCAGTAGATGGAGGTGGACACCAGCGGCGAATAGCCGACTGCAATAGAAGCATCATAGGCGGCGCGCAGGGCGTTCATCAGTGAGGAAGCCGCAGCGCTGCCGTGGTCGGTCATGTCGAGGGAGTATGCGGTGTTCTGGGTGAACAGGATCTCGGTTTCGGGGTCTGCTTTGGGGGTGACCAGCTGCTCATTGAACGCATCGTATCCGGTCATGGCATCGTATTCACCGGTGATCATCTTGTGGCCCACGTCTTCCGAAATGCGGAAGAACTCGGTGGAGGCCAGACGCATATACAGATGATTTGCGCTGATGACATCCTCAACGTGTTCCAGAGAGGCGGAGGAGGTAATATTGACTTCCTTGTTATAAGAGAGCACCGCGCCGCCAGAGGCCAGCTTGCTCTGTCCCTCTGCGCTGTACACGGCCCCAAGTACCTTCAGCACAGCAGCCAGCTTCGCCTCGTCCTGTGCTACCGTGTTGGAAACTGCTGCCTGACACATGGGGTAGGTCAGCAGCCAGCTATCGTTGGCAGTCTCGCCGAAATAGGGCAGAATGGATGCGTTAAAGCCGTACTGGTCAGGCATTACATCCGCTATGCCTGCAGTGGTGCGGATCATGGCGGTCTGCCGCGCATAGAAAGGCTTGGCAATGGGGTTCAACTCCAACCGGTCGTCACCGGGCTGCACACGCACATCCCTGAGGAACTGCTCATATTTTTCAAAGACTTTCGGCCATACCACATCGTCCAGACCGGTGGAGCCGTCCTCGGTCTCGCTCTCGTAGTTCATGCGCCATGTGGTGCCCTCCAGGCTCATCAGCTCCGGGATAGCGCTGCCCTGCATGGTTTCCAGACAGGTGTAGTCATACCTCCAGTCTGCCTGATAGCCCTTGATGCCGACAGCCTCAAAGGCATTGATGGCCGCCACGAACTCAGCGTAGTTGGTGGGCAGGGGGATGTTGTACTGAGCAAACAGATCGACATTTGCAGCCGTGCCGTCCACCTCGGCGCACATGGGCAGCCAGCGGATCGCACCATCCGGCTCCTGATTGCTGTTCAGGTAGCTGGAATAGAAGGTGCCAGCTACCTCGGTCGTGCTCAGGTCCATCAGGTGCTCTGCCAGAGGAGCCGCATCGTTCAGGGAGAAGCGGCGGCAGGTGATGATGTCCGGCAGCTGCTCCGCACGGTTCAGCAGGTCGCGGTAGTAGTCCATGGTGTTGAAGCCCTGAATGAAGTTGAACTCATACTCCGGGAACTTCTGTTCCAGCCACGGAGTAAGCTCTTTCATCATGGAGCGGTCCCACAGGTAAAAGGTGATCTGGATCCTGCCGTTCTGGCTGCCCTTGCCGCTATCGGCCTTACCGCCGCCGCAGGCGGTCAGCGCCGCCGTTGCCGCAGTAATGCCGCATATCGCAAG
>OGQV01002392.1_pt1 | contig 11264 bp, 11 predicted proteins | sample 1553311 | NCBI WGS metagenome assembly OGQV01 (sample SAMEA2579976, study PRJEB22360) | human gut metagenome
AATTCGTGGCGAAACCACCGGTCCCGCCAAGAGGGCGCCACAACAGTTAATTGAACTTGAAGATTTTCTGAGCAACATGATATGCCGTCAAACCGAACTGGCGGCCTAGTGGTGTGGGGATATTGGTGCCAGCATTCAACAGCGTATGTTTCAGCTGGCTATACAACTTCGCATCCTTTGCTTTCAGGTAAGCCCATACATCTGCGCGCTTTTCCTCGTTTTCGGGAGTCTGCTCCATGCGCAAGAACACCGAGCAGATGCACATCATCATGGACAGATAGTTGTGCATGTATTTACGCAGGTGCGAGTTTTCAACCGTATTCAAATCCACTGCATCGATCATGGTTTTGGTAACGCGAATCTGCTGGTCGATACGGGAAAGCATAACCTTTTCGTTAACCGACTGATCGTCGCGACCAATAAAGTAACGATACATGTCAACATCGAAGTAGCGCATGGTTTGGACGTGCGGCAAGGGCACATACACAAACACATTGTCCACGTAGAAGCAATGTTCAGGGAGCTTCAAGCCCATATCACGCAGCAACTGAGTGCGATAGATTACCGAGTGCATAAGCAGATACTGCGAAGAACGGAAATGCCCCACATCGGACCAACCAAACTCCTTGTCGGTCGGAAACACATTGGTATAGCGAATAACAGTACGAGAGTTCTCGAATACCTTTTCGTACACATAATTGCCGATAACCATATCGGTGCCTACAGCATCGCCACCAAGCTCTTCAGCGCGGCTCTTCTGCTCACGCAGGTACGGCATGATAACGTCCATGGCGTTCTTATCGAGCCAGTCGTCAGAATCAACCACCTTGTAGTAGTAACCCTGAGCAGCAGCCAAACCTGCATTGACTGCAGAGCCATGACCGCCATTTTCTTTGTGGATGGCACGAACAATGCCAGGGTGCTCTTCTGCCAGACGATCGGCGATTTCAGCCGTATTATCGCGAGTGGAACCATCGTTGACCAAAATGATCTCGATATCGTCGCCACAGGGCAACAGGGAATCAACGCACTTCTCCATATAGTTAGCCGAGTTATAGCACGGCACCGCAAAGGAGATCGTTTTCATGAAGCGGCACACCTAACCTTTCCGTTCACGCCTTCAGAGATTAACCTCAAGGGCACATTATACCCACCTAGGGGCCTGCGCGCTAAAATGGAGCACGAGAGAAACATCACCCACGAAAGGAATGTTTATGACCACGCTCATCGATTCGATGGTTGAACGCGCCAAAGCCGACAAGAAGACCATCGTTTTACCCGAAGGCCACGACGATCGTATCTTGGCTGCCGCAGAGGAAACCCTGAAGCAGGGCATCGCCAATCTGGTAATTCTTGGCGACGCAGAAGAGATCAATGCCAAGGGCTATAACCTTGAAGGTGCCGAAATCATCAACCCTGCAACCTCCGATAAGGTCGATGAATTTGCAAATCTCCTCTTCGAACTGCGCAAGAAGAAGGGGATGACCGAAGAGGAAGCCCACGAGCTGGTAACGAAAGATAACATCTACTTCGCAACTATGATGGTGAAGACTGGCCAGTGCGATGGCTTGGTAGGCGGCGCAAGCTGCGCAACCGTAAAGATCCTCTCCCCCGCGCTGAAGGTCTTGAAGACCGCTCCAGGCGCTCCTATGGTTAGCTCCCTTTTCCTGATGGAAGTACCTAACTGCGATCTGGGTGAAAACGGTGTTTTCGCCTTCGCTGACTGTGCACTCGAGATTCAGCCCACCGCTGAAAAACTGGCGCACATTGCAAACCTCACCAATCAGTCCTTTAAGCGTTTGCTGGGCAAAGAGGCACGCATTGCCCTGCTCTCTCACTCCTCACATGGCAGCGCCAAGAACGACGACGCTCAGAAAGTCGTTGACGCTATGGCCTACATCAAGGAAAACTACCCCGATTTGAACGCTGACGGCGAACTGCAGCTTGATGCAGCCATCATTCCCGAAGTTGGCGCTTCCAAGGCTCCCGGTTCAGCAGTTGCCGGCAAGGCAAATACTCTCATTTTCCCCGACCTCGATGCCGCTAACATCGGCTACAAGCTCGTTCAGCGTCTTGCGAAGGCTGAAGCATACGGTCCCATCCTTCAGGGCATTGCAGCGCCAGTTAACGATCTTTCCCGTGGCTGTACGGCAGAAGATGTAGTTGGTGTTATCGCCATCACTTGCGTTCAGGCTCAGACGCTTTAGCAGCCAGCACCACCGAAGCGCCAAAAGCCAACGCTTCACACCAAGCCCAATTACTACAGGGCATGACGAGGCAAACTGCCAGTCATGCCCTTTTCAGTTTCGTTATCCTATCCAACAGCAATAAATAAGCGGCTTTGCCAGAACGCGCTCCTGCGCTAGCACAAAGAGAAAGAGCCCCTACCGGGGCTCTTTCTCAGTCACACAGGAGAACGCTTGTGACGCACTATTGCTTCTTGTACTTCTTAACCAGCTGACGACCAGAAATGTAGTTCATGATTTCCGTGGTACCGCCAGCAAACTCATAACCCTTCAGGTCGTTCCAAATACGACCCGCATTGATTTCCTTCGTATAACCAATACCGGCATAAATGGAAAGCGCATGCTCTGCAACCTTGGTAAGGTTCTGACATGCGTACGACTTCAGCAACGCCGACTCAAGGCGCGTAGACTGACCCTTATCGAGCATGGTAGTTACCTTATAGAGACGCGTACGCACATTGTCCAAAATGGTTTCCATCTCAACAAGATGCTGCTGAATTGCGCTGATATGGCCAATAGGCTTCTGGAAGCAGATACGCTCCGAGCAATAGGCACCCGCCTCATTCATAACGGCCTGGGCCTGACCGAGGGCCTGAGCAATTACCAGGCAACGCTCAAACTCAAGCTTTTTCATCAGGTTCTTCCAACCTTCACCAGGCTTGCCAAGGCGCATATCTTCGGTGAGAACCACATTGTCGAAGAAGCAGTCCACAAATGGAACAATCTGCTGGCCGATTTTTTCCAAGCCACCGAAGGTGTAACCCTCAATGTCGTTAGGGATCATCCACAGTGAGTATTTGTCGTTTTCATACGACGGATCTTCATCCTTGGCAACCAAAATGGTGTATACCGCCAGATGGCCAATGGTAACCCAGGTCTTTTGGCCGTTGAGCAGATAGGTACCATCAGGCTGTTTTACAGTAACGCACGTCATTGCATTGTTGTCGGAACCGGCGCCAGGCTCAGAAATTGCCGTTACCGCTACGCTCGTACTTGGAACGTTATTCACGACATCCATGATCTTCTTCTGCTGCTCTTCGTTGCCGAACTCAATAACGTCCATGATGGAGTTGAAATCGGTCTGGAAAGGCAAAACGCAAGTAGTGTACTCATGCAGCTTTTCCATAAGCAGAACCAACGTGAGCTTATCGCAAGGAATACCGCCAACCTCTTCAGGGAGTCCCAGGTGCATGAAGCCCAGCTCGCGGAAAGCCATGGCGGCCTCTAAACTGATGTGATGATCAACCTCATAGGCCTGCTTGATGGCTTCAGGCGTGAAGTACTTTTCTGCATACTCCTTAGCACTCGCAATAAAGAGCTCCTGATCAGGCGTCAGTTCAAAATCCATTATTTCCCCCTATACATACAAACCCTCCGTAAACGCATAACGCGCTCACACCCTGATTCTATTTTTCGGGGAACACCCGTACCAATGCGAACTGATAATAAAAAGCCGCAGAATCTATGAGAGAAGAAAATAATCCCAGGTAAGCAACTTGCAAATCCATAAGAGTGAATGACCTAGGGGGGGGCGAATTACGAAGCCATTAACTAAGTAGACATCAAATCTCATTCAGTATTCCTGGCGGATTATTTTTGCGAGGATTCCATTCAGCATACCCGACAGGTTTTACAGGGGGAGATTAGTGCGATCTTGATTGACTACTCATCCGCCCTATCAGCAATTACTTATTAGATTTCAGGCAGATTATTAGAAGTATTAATCAAAGCAATAACCTACCAATTACTAAGGTAGATATCATGAATAGCGAGAGGAACATCGCTTTACGCCAAAGCGACCAACGAAGGAGGTGGTTATGAAAGGGAGCTCTCACACCACGCTCACCACAGGAAATATCGGTATCCCGAAATTCGACTTAACAGGAAAAACCGCACTTATAACCGGTGTTGGCAGCGAAATCGGGATCGGACGCGCCATAGCACGTACTTTTGCCTGTCATGGAGCAGATCTGGTAATCGCAGATATCGATGAACAAAAAATCAATGCGCGAGCAAAAGAAATCGCGGAAGAATCCGGTAGACGAATCGTACCGGTGCGCTGTGATGTATGCAGCAACAAGGACCAAGAAAACCTGGTTAAGGTAGCCATGGAGAGCTTTGGTCGTATCGACATCCTTGTTAATAATGCAGGGGTTGTCCTAAGCAACGACCAACTGATAGTCGACACCGACGAAGATGAATTCGATCGAGTGGTAGATACCGATTTCAAGGCAGTTTTTTTCCTCTGCAAACGCGTAGCGAAAATAATGATCCAGCAAGAGCAAGGCAATATCATCAACCTCGCTTCAGTTGTTGCCCGAGTAGCATCTACGCGCATGGCAGCTTATGCGGCAGCAAAGGCGGCTGTTGTGCAAATGACCCGTTGCATGGCGTTCGAATGGTCGCGCTTCAACATCCGCGCAAACTGCATTTGCCCAGGATACATAGATACCAATATGACCCAAAGCACGCTCAATAAAGAAAAGGCTTATGAGGCAATAACCCGCCCGATTCCGCATAATCGAAAAGTCGGCGACCCGATGGACATCGCTGCAGCCGCACTGTTCTTGGCATGCGATTGTTCGGACATGGTAAATGGGTTTCCGCTCTACGCCGATGGGGCGCGCTCTATTTGGTGAAACCGGAACAATACAGAGAAAAACAACCCACGAGCACCTTCTTAGAACCGCAGCCGAAACGATCGAAATCGGCAAGAAGGCAAATGAGAAAAGCCCATGATGCATAGCCATTGAGCTGCATCATGGGCTTTGTAGTTATGGAACGATACCGTTGAAAACCAGTTATTTCGTACCGTAATGGGAAGCAGGAACAATCTGGCTACGATTGTGAACAATATTGTAGGTATCGCGAGCAATCATGTATTCCTCGTCGGTAGGGATAACGATAATCGGAACCTTCGACTTGTCAGATGAAATAATGCGCTCAAAGCCGCGCTGTTTGTTCTTTTCGGGATCAAGGATGATGCCGAGAGGCTGCCAACCCGCAAAGATCATGCGGCGCATTTTGTCACAATTTTCACCTACACCAGCGGAGAGAACGATAGCGTCAGCGCCCGACATAAGAGCCAGACATTGGCCGATGTATTTCTTTACACGCGTAGAATACATTTCATAGGCAAGGATCGCACGAGGGTCGCCCGCGTCGGAAGCCTCCCGAACGCTACGCAAGTCGTTGCTGATGCCGGAAATGCCAAGCAGACCCGACTTCTTGTTCAGGATGGTATTCATTTCTTCAGGGGTATACCCCTCATGATCCATCAGGAACGTAACAATAGCGGGATCGATAGAACCAGAACGGGTACCCATCATCAAGCCATCAAGCGGGGTGAAGCCCATGGTGGTGTCGATTGGTCTGCCATGATCTACAGCCGTAATAGAGCAGCCGTTACCCAAATGGCACGTAATGAGACGGATTTCGTTGAGGTCTTCGCCCAAAATAGCCGCTGCACGCTCGCACAGATAGCGGTGAGAGGTGCCATGGAAACCATACTTGCGGATGCCGTACTTTTCATAATACTCGTAAGGGATAGGATACATGTACGAATACTGCGGAAGGGTCTGGAAGAACGAGGTGTCAAACACAGCAACCATCGGCGTTTCGGGCATCAGGGCACGACATGCATTGATGCCAGCAAGTGCAGCCTTGTTGTGAAGCGGCGCAAGCTCTGCCAAATCATCGATCTTGGAAATTACATCATCATCGATGAGCGCGGACTCTTTGAAGAACTCGCCGCCATGAACGATACGATGGCCAACAGCCGCAATGTCATTCATGTCTTTAATGACGGCATTGGGACCCGTGCTCAGGATGTCCAGAACCACACGCATAGCAGCGGTATGGTCTGGCAAGGGCAATTTGTACACGAATTCGTTTTCATCGATACCGTGCTTATGGAGGGACTGTTCGCTGCCAACGCGCTCGCACAAGCCCTTCGCTAGCACCTTATTGTTGGCGATATTAACCAACTGGTATTTCAACGAAGATGAGCCTGCGTTAACGACAAGAATGTTCAAAACCAATCCCCTCCTAGAGTGGTCGATTGCAGAACCTATTTTACGCAAAAACGACTTGAGCCGTATTCCACTGCAAGTGATTTTACGGTGACTGGTGAACGGCAGAAATGGCGCTTCAAAAGGGGCGTATACGCAGACGAACGGCGTACAAAGGACAGTTGCCGTCAAATAATCTCCACGTATCCTCCGCCCCCAAAAGCGGGAAATACTACAGAACGTGCTCGCCCAAGTTCTTTCCACCCAGAATATGAATGTGAAGATGGAAAACCGTCTGGCCAGCATCTGCACCCGTATTTACCACAACACGGTAGCCAGATTCATCGATGCCTTTGATCTTGGCGATTTCGGGAACACGAGCCATCAGCTGGCCCAGAAGATCTGCTGGAACCCCATCATCGAGTGAAGCGAAATGCTGCTTGGGAACGATGAGCGTATGAACGGGTGCTTCGGGAGCAATGTCATCGAACGCGTAGCAGACATCGTCCTCGTAGACTTTTTTAGAAGGAATAGCCCCTTCGACAATGTTGCAAAACAGGCAATCGGCCATGGTCGGTTCCTTTCGAATAGCCATGCGCACCGGCGCACGGAATGGACATATCAGGTTTACGCCTTCTGCAGCGTAGTGTCTACCACATCGTCATTTACAGGCACGCCAAGTTCGCCCTTCAAAACATCAACACGCTGCTGGGCGTTTTCCAAGCGACCGCGCAAAAAGCGGATAAGCACGATTCCTCGCTCGTATTTGACAAGGCTTTCTTCAAGCTCGAGCTTGTTGCTTTCCAGAGCTTCCACAATCTGGCCAAGCTCGGTAATTGCCTCACGGAACGTTAGATCGACATTTTGTTCTTCACTCATGGGAATCCTCCAATGAAAGTAATTCTGACAAACCGGAAGCCACTTCCCCCTCAACACGACAGGAAAGGGCACCATCTAATAGCTGAACCTCGACCAAATCGTCTGGCTGAACCTCGGTTACGCTGCGTAAAACACTTCCCTCTTCGTTACGCGCAATAGACCAACCGCGCTCCAAAATATGCAGTGGCGAAAGGTCATTCAGGCGCGAGGCAGCCATAGCAGCCTCCGAATAATAGGAATCAAGCAGCGTTTTTCCCAAGCGCGACAGCGACTCAACCCCTAAATCCACTTCATGCGTCGGTTTAGCCAACATGGCTTCTCCGCAAGCCTTCAGCGAAGCAGAGGCGCGCATGAGTTCGCTTTCAGCCACTTGCAAAGAAAACGGCAAGGACGCCTGCAGACGTGCTGTATACGACTCGACACGCTCCTGCTGAGACAAGGCGATGTGCGGGCCCAGTCGGTCTAAACGGTTTGCAAGCTGACCCAGGGCATCCGCAGAACTGCCAACCTGCAGCGCAGCGGCACGCTCCATGCGGTCTTGGTAAAGATCGAGCATGCGAGCGTCAGCTTCGTACATTGAAGCAGGATCACGCAAAACAGGGCGGGAAGCCATTGCGTCCAAATACTCAACCGAACGGTTGAGGCGATTGACCAAGCTTTTATCCATGCGGGAAAGCAGCATATCCACCAATGAGTTCAACTCGGCAGAATCAGGCGACACAGCGAGAGCTGCCTGAGTTGGCGTAGACGCTCGGTAGTCCGACACCATGTCGGCAATGGTGGTATCAGGCTCATGCCCAATGCCCGTAACTACAGGAACAGGACAAGCAACAATGGCACGGGCCAAGCCTTCATCATTGAAAGGCATAAAGCTTTCGAACGAACCACCGCCCCGCAAAAGCAGGATAACCTCAACACCGGCATCGCAAACCAGCTGCAGGGCATCAGTCATATCGCGCGCCGCAGTAGGCCCTTCAACGGGCACGCCAGCAACAACCATGCGCGCCAAAGGAAAACGCCGGCGAAAAGTTCGCAGGGCATCGTGTACTACTGCACCATTTGGAGAAGTAACAATGCCCACGGTAAGGGGAATGCGTGGAATAGGGCGTTTGCGAGATGCATCCATAAGCCCTTCAGCCTTTAGCTTTTCGGCCAACTGGGCCACCTGCTGGCGGAGAGCCCCCTCACCAGCAAGCTTGATACCATAAACGTTGAAATCAAGTTTGCCAGAACGAGCGAATATGTTGAACTTGCCTGTTAATTCGACCTTAGCGCCGATAAACAACTTCACACCGCTGGCTTGATAGCGGTTCTTCCACATCAGGCACGTCATAACCGCACCCTCATCTTTGACCGTGAAGTACACGGCCTTGTAGCCAGGCTTATCGGAAAGTTCGCTGACTTCGCCCATTACATGAAACGTATGGTTCTTCAGAATGGAATTTGCAATATTGGTAACTTCAGTAACGGAAAGAATATCCGATTCCTTCTTTGGCGAGGAGGCGCTCCCTACTGAACCCGCAGCAAACCCAGGGTCGGCAGAACGGTACGTTGCCGCACGCGCCGCAGCGCTCTTGGCAGCCGCAACGACATCTTCGTGGGTTGGGGCAGCCTGTCCGCCTCGAGGCGAATCTATATAACCAAAACCGCTCATATCTGGCGTGTTGTCACGCGCCATGGGTTAATTCTCGTTATTAAATGCAGAGAGGTAATAGAGCAGCTGCAGAATCGAAACGAGGGCAGCAGCCACATAGGTAAAGGCGCACGCACGAAGCACGTTCCAAGCACCGGCCTGTTCACCACCGGGAATACCCGTTTCGGCCATGTAGGACAACGCACGGCGACTAGCATTGAATTCCACAGGCAACGTAACGACCTGGAACAGGACTGCAAAAGCATAGAACACGATTGCCAAGGTCACCAAACCAGCCATATTCAAGAAGATGCCTACCAGAAGCAAAATAAACCACGTATTGGTGGCAAATTCAACCACAGGAACAAGAGCGCCGCGTGCCTTCATGGGCGCATAACCCATTGCATACTGACATGCGTGACCCACCTCGTGGCACGCCGTAGCAGTAGCGGTGATAGAAGAGCCGTCAAAAACATCGTAAGAGAGCGTTACCGAATTGTCTTTAGGGTTAAAGAAATTCTGATCAGAACCACCACGATGCACCTGCACGCCTTCAATTCCGTAATAGCTCAGCATGCCAACGGCAACCTGATAGCCCGTCATGTGGCTGGAATTGGGCACATGCGAATACTTCTTAATCTGATGATTAACATACCAGGTAGCAAACGCGCCAATCGCAACAGTAACAACCAGGATCAGCAAATAACTCATATGCATTGGATGGTCTCCCAATAAGCTCAAATTCGTACACTAAAGTTCAAAATAGGATAACGGCATTTATTCCGCTGATTTGCGAGGACGATCGATAACCAAGTTTCCGTCATCGAGTCGTAAAGAAAACTCACCGTTCAGGAATGCGGAAAGCTCCTTGCCTACCACGCGATAGCGCCAACCAGTAAGCAATTCGCAATCTTCCTCATGGCCACGTGCAAGCTTCATGAGCTCATTTTGCGGAGCCAACGTTTGCGGAGCAATACGATTTTGACGAGCGCGTAGATGGACGATGGCGTTCATCAGATCTACCGCAATGTCGACGTTAGCCTCGCTCTTGTGGGCCTTCTGAACTACAGGAAGGTCCTCTTCTGGACATTCCAACCCGCATTTGATGCACTTCAGCACAATACGACCTTCAGCAGGACGCAAGCTTTCACGCATACCGCGCACCATGTACAACTCATCCAAGGTTCGGGCTTCACGGCGGCATGCCTCTACGATTTGCTCGTCAGAAACAACCCATTTTCTCGGGATATTTGCTTTTTGGGCACGTTCTTCGCGCCAAGCAGCAAATTCCCGCGCTGCAGCAATTTGACGAGGAGTGAGTTGGTTTACGCGACGCAGCTTGCGCCATCGCGTACGTGGATCGATTTCGTATTTTTTTGGATTGGATATTTCTGCAAACGCATCATCCAACCAGGAAAGACGACCCTTTTCCTTCAAGCGACTAACCATATCGCGATAGATCTTCGGCAGATAGGTAACATCGTCTGCAGCGTATTCCACCTGCGAGGCGGAAAGCGGCCTACGCGACCAATCGGTAAACGAATCCTTTTTCGGCAGAGTAACCCCACAGAAGGTATGGACCAGCGAGGCGTACGATGCTTGCTGGGTTTTGCCCAACAATGCAGCAGCAACCTGCGTATCGAACACCGGCGTGGGAACAACGCCCGTTTCGTGATACAAAATCTCGATATCCTGAGAAGAAGCGTGGAAAATCTTCATGATATTCGGGTCGGAAAGCGCTGGAGCCATCACCGACAGGTCACGAATTCCCAGCGGATCGATAATGGCAACTTCGCCTTCAATAGCGATCTGCACCAAACAGAGCTTTGCGTAGTACGTTTTCTCGCGCAAAAACTCGGTATCTATAGCCATATAGGGACTTTTGGCGCAGCGCTCCATAAAATCCCGTAAAGCAGCGTCGGTTTCGACGAGCATTGAACACCCTTCATGTCGTTTTATCTAACAACACCCGCGGTTATGCTCAGCCCATGGGCGTTTCGCTCCGCAAGCGGTCATATCATGTACCATTGCATGGTAACAAAAGGGGTGACCGTGAAAGTACTCGTCATACATAATCTACGCTCTGGCCTCCGCAACGGCGCGGTATATGACTTCATGCGCAGTTACGCCGAGCAGGGCGACTCCGTTACCATTCGCTCTTTCGGACCGGATACTGAACTTGCGCCACTGCTCGAGGATGCCGCCGAATACGACTTCGTGGTAGCAAGCGGCGGCGATGGAACCATCGCTTCAGTGAGCTATGAGCTTCGCAACACAGGGATTCCCATCCTTCCCTTCCCTGCTGGTACCGCGAATCTCTTAGCGCTTAACCTGTTCGAGCCCAATGAATCGCACGCTCTGTGCAAATTGGTAGACGAAGCGCTTACGCTCGACTTCGACATGGGCGAAATCGAAGCAGCCGACGGCACAAAGCTTGGCTTCACCATCATGGCAGGGTGCGGCTACAAACCAGTGGTCAATCCGCATATAGCGTTT
>OGQV01002397.1_pt1 | contig 11253 bp, 10 predicted proteins | sample 1553311 | NCBI WGS metagenome assembly OGQV01 (sample SAMEA2579976, study PRJEB22360) | human gut metagenome
CGTTCAAATCGATCGTCTCCCGCGCCTTAGCGGCGAGACGCTGCATCTTTTCTTTCAGATCATTCACCTCTGCCGCGGTGATGAGGCCGAGGTGACGACTCTCGAGCGAGCAGTCGAGCATTTGCGGCAGAAAGCCGCAGGCGCGCACGCCGAAGCGTTCTTCGATCGCCCGCGCAAGCGTCGGATAGCTCATCGCCGTGCAGCCGTTCAGAATGACGCCGCGGATGCGGTTTTCCGGCGCAAAGTGCAGAAAACCGTCGAGCACGGCCAGCACTGACAGTCCCGCGCCCTTCGCGTTCAGCACGAGCACGACGGGACTTTCCGTCCGCTGCGCGACCTCAAAGGTGCTCGCGCGCAAGGAATCAAGGCCGATGCCGTCGTAATAGCCCATCACGCCCTCGATGACCGTCACGTCCTTCCCTGCGCCGTTTTGCGCGAGGAGGAAGCGCAGCGTGTCGTCGTCAAAAAAGAAGGGGTCCAAATTGCTGCTCTTCGCGCCGATGATCTCGCGGTGGAACATGGGGTCAATGTAATCGGGACCGCACTTCGCCGCGGCGACAGAAACGCCGCCGTCGACAAGCGCCTGCAAGATCGCGCAGGTCACCGTCGTCTTGCCGCAGCCGCTGTTCGTTCCGGCAATGAGCAATCTCGGCGCTGCCTTCTGCATGGTCTCCCCTCCTTCTGCAATCTCTATAAAGCGTTTTTACTTGTATGCGCTACGGTACAAATTCCAATGTGCTGAAGCACTCGTCGTACTTCCCTCGCTCCAAATGATAGAGCTGCGCGATGTAGTCGCTCGTGAAGATCTCCTCCGGCGTGCCGATGCGGTCGATCCTGTCGCCCGCCACACACACCACCGTGTCCGAAATGCGCTCCGCCAGCTCCAGCTCATGGAGGGACAGCAGCACCGCCAGATCGTTCTCCCGCACCATGCGCTTGAGTACCGTCAAAAGCTCCAGCTTGTAGCGGATGTCCAAAAAGCTGGTAGGCTCGTCCAATACGATGATCTCCGGCTCCTGACACAGCGCCCGGGCCAGCAGAATGCGCTGGCGCTGTCCGTCGCTGATGGCGGAGAAGGGGTGGTCGGCAAACTCCATGCCGCCTACCTGCGCCAGAGAGCGCTCCACGATAGCCTGATCCTCCGGCTGCAGGATGCCCAGCCGCCCCGTATAGGGATAGCGGCCACTGCTCACCACGTCCCTGCAGGTCATCAGCTCCGGCTCCATGCGGGCCGTCATCAAAATGGCCATGCGCCGGGCGATCTCATTGCGGCTGCGTTCCTCCATGTCCTTCCCGTCCAGAAACACCGTGCCGGACACCTTGGAGAGCTGGCCGATAATGGTTTTCAATATAGTGGATTTTCCCGACCCGTTGGGGCCGATGAGCGTCACGATCTTGCCCCGCTGCACATGGAGGGCGACATCCTCGATCAGCGGCTTGCCGTGGTAGCCCACGGTCAGGCCTTTTGTTTCCAGATATGCCATACTCACGCCGCCTTTCTGTGGATCATCATGTAGATGACGATAGGTGCGCCGAATACCGCCGTGACGGAGCTGATGCTCACCTCTGTGGGGGCAAAGGCGGTGCGGGCGATGAGGTCGCAAAACAGGCAGAACACGCCGCCGCCCAGGAAGCAGGCTGGGATCATGACGAGCGGCTCCGCCGATTTGAACAGGGATTTCATCAGGTGCGGCACTGCGATGCCAACAAAAGAAATGGGGCCGGCAAAGGCCGTGACGCAGGCCGAGAGCACACTGGAGAGCAGGATCAGCGCTGTCCGGAACGCCCGCAGAGGCACGCCCATGTTCTGTGCGTATACCTCGCCCAACTGGTACGCCCGGATGGGCTTGGACAGGAAAAAGGTCAGCAGCAGCGTGACGCCGCAGACACCGGCCATGGTTTTAACGTTCTCCCAGCTCATGCCGGAGAAGGAGCCGAGAGACCAGTTGTGCAGATTCACGATGCTGGAATCATCGGCAAAGGTCACGAGAAAATCCGTCAGTGCCGAGCAGATATAGCCGATCATCACGCCGCAGACCACCAGCAGGCTCATGCGCTTGACCCTTTGAGAGATCAGCAGCACGAAGCCCATGGACACCATGGCGCCCACGAACGCCGCCGCGATGAGGATGGCGGAGGAGGTGGTCTTGCCACGGCTCAGCAGCGCCAGCATGGCCACGCACACCGTCATCTTCGCTCCGGAGGAGATACCCAGCACAAAGGGGCCGGCGATGGGGTTGTGGAAGAAGGTTTGCAGCAGATAGCCGGACAGGGACAGCGCCCCGCCCAGGATCAGCGCCGACAGGAGCCGGGGCAGACGGATCTTTACGATGATCTGGCTCTGGGTAAAGCCAACATCGCCCCCCAGCAGGATGCGCCATATCTCAGACGCGGAAAGAGAAACGCTTCCCGCGAAGATGTTCCAAATCAGAAATGTGAATAAAAGCAGGAGGAGCAGCCAAAAGCCTCCCCAGATGCGAAGTGTTCGGGTCCTCTTCATGCCGCTCCTCCTTATAATGCAATGATGTAAAAAATGCTCACTTCATCCGTGTCAGGAAGTGAAACGCCGTGTCCGGCGCGTCGTTCAACGCATGGTTGACGTCCAGAATGAGGTCGCTCAGCTCCAGCGACTCCTGATAGAAGTTTTTGGTCAGGCACCACACGTTACCGCTCTTGACGGCCTTGAAGTCGGCCATCAGTGGATCCAGTGCCACCAATTCGTCCAGCGTGTGCAGCTCGCCGTCGATGATGCTGTTGTAGATCAGCACATCGGCGTCCACTGCACCATGGTAGAAGGATTCCATCTGAATATTGATGGTGGACTGAGCGTTGTCCTCCGCCGATTCATCGAAGGAGACATAGTCTCCGCCTGCGATGGTGACGCACTTCGCCACATAGTCCGTGGACTTGCGGACGTTTACAGCGCCGCTGCTGGTAATGTAGAAAAATGCCACGGTCTTGCCGGTGGGCTGCTGCTCCAGTACGTCCGCCACGCTGTCCATCTTCTCATTAAATAGCGCCTCGGCCTCGTCCTCCTTATCCAGCAGCGCTGCGTACAGCTTGATCCACTCCATCCGGCCCAAGGGCTGGGTCTCGTAGCTGGATGTCTCCACCAGCACGGGGATGCCCAGCCGCTCCAGCTGCTCCAGCACCGCCGGGGAGTGGTAGATCATAGTGTTTTCCACCGCCAGATCGCAGCCCTGCGACAGGATCAGCTCATAATCGGGTTCGGAATATTTGCCGGCGTATACCAGTGCTCCGCTATCCATGGCGTCCTTGGCACGCTGGATATACCAGTCCGACTGCTTTTTACCGCTGAGGGTGATACAGTCGATGGCGTTCAGCTTGTCGAAGTAGTCCATGGCAGCGGCGGCTACCAGATAGATCTGGTCCAGCGGCTGCTGCAAAACGGTGACACCGGTAGGTACCCCGTCAGGCACAGCTGCACCCTCCGCCACCAGCAGGTATACCCGGTCGTTGTTGATGGTGATGCGCTTGTAGCTGTCCCCGGCGTACTCCACGGAGAACTGCTCCGCGTAGCGCAGGGGCATGGTACGGTCGAAGACCAGCTCGTCCCACGACACGGCGGCGGTTTGTCCGTCTGTTTTGCCGGGGACGTCAGCCGCGCCGCAGGCGCAAAGGGACAAGACCATCAGCGCCGCCAGCAACCCGGCGAGAAAACGCTTCACTGGGCAGCCTCCACCGCCGTGGCGGACTTAAAGGTCAGGGTGTACTCGATCTCGTGGGGGGTGCTCATGGCGGTGGTGTCGCCGATGACCGTCAGCGGGGTATCCAGCGCCCGCACGGGGATCTCGAAGGTGGAGCCGCCCTCGGTGGTGAGGACATCAAAGCGCTGGCCATCCACCAGCATATAGTCATACTTCTCACTGCTCCACACGATGGTGGCGGTGGCAGCGCCGTTCTCCACCTTCATGGTGCAGGGAGTCAGCACATGGGACTTACCGGAGCCGCCCTCAAAGCCTACCTCAATGGTGTAGGTGCCGTCCGCCAATGCGATGGCGGCAGCGTCATCGCTGTCATCCTCCTTCAGAACAGGGTTGGAGACAGACACCTTGTGGTCATACCATACGCCCTTCTTGCCGATGAGGGCCACGTCGAACTCCGTGTCCAAGGCGGGCACGGGGATGTCAAAGCCGTTGACCTCCTCGGTCAGGCCATCGGGATAGGTGACGGTGTCCTTGGTGGGCTGGAGCAGCACGGCGCCGTCCTTCTGGGCGTCCTCCTTCAGACCAGGGAACAGATTGACGATGCTGGTGGAGGCCAGGCTGACGTGGATGGTCATCTGGCCGTCCTTCACGGTCAGCACGCCCTTGCCGTCGCAGGTCTCGTTGGCGTGGAACATACTGCTGTCGGTGTTGAAATCCGCGGTGTAGGTGCCGTCCGCCAGCGCGGGCTCGGCGACATCGCCGCCGTTGTTGTCATCTGTTTTCTGCTGTCCGCAGCCCGCCAGCAGCGATGCCGTCATCAGCAGTGCCAGCAGACAGGAAAGAAACTTCTTCATTTTTATGTGTCCTCCTTGCTCTGAAAAAGGCTCCGAGGCGATAATATACCGCCCCGGAGCCCGTTCAGTCCTTGTTACGCGATAGCGTCGATGGCAGCCTTGGTGTGTGCCACGTAGAGAGCCTGCACGTCCGCGATACGGCCCAGACCGGAGATCTGGCAGTTCACGGTGAAACCGGCGGCCTCAAACATGGTCTTCCAGGAATCCTCGTCCGCACCGGCCATGTCGTTGTTGGCGTGGTCGCCCGCCACGACCATCAGGGGACGCAGCACCACGGTGGTGTAACCGGCTTCCTTGACGGCCGCGATCACGGCCTCGCAGGAGGTATCCTCGGGCTCGCCCTCCACGGTGCCGATGAACACGTTCTCATAGCCCAGCTTGTCCATCTGGGTGGCCATCTGGCTGTAAGTGACCTTCGCCACATGAGCCGTACCGTGACCCATCAGCACGTAAGCCACACCGGCCTCCTTGGCGGCGGCGGTGGACTCGTAGCCGCTCTCGCTCAGAGCAGCGGCGACAACGGCCTTGGCAACGGCTTCCTTGTCGGCGTTGATGACGGTGGCGTCGCTGCCCACCTCACCCAGCATGGGCTCGGCGATCTCAACGGACTCGAACTTGTCGCGGACCTTGTCGATGGCGGCGCACATCTCGTCGTACTCAGCACCGTGCATCAGATGGGTGGGCTGCACCACCAGCTGCTTCACGCCGTTGGCGACAGCGCGCTCCAGAGCCTGCTCCATGTTGTCGATCTTCTCGCCGTCACGGGCCTGGATGTGGTTGATGATGATCTGAGCGGTGAAGGCGCGGCGCACGGACCAATCGGGGTTGGCCTCCTGCAGGGCATCCTCGATGCTCTTGATGTCGGCTACGCGGCTGTCGTTGAAGGAGGTGCCGAAGGATACCACCAGCAGCTCCTTCTCGCCGATCTCGTCCTGGTTGCGGGGATCGTCCTTGGAGGCGTCGCCGGTGTCCAGACCGAAGTAATCGGGGCTGGCCTCCTCGCCCTCCACCAGCGCCTTCTGGGCGTCGGTCAGCGCGTCCCAAGCGGCCTTGGCGGCCTCGCACTGGGCGTCGGTCTCCTCGGTGCGCTCCTGCACGTAGATGGCGTCGATGAGGGCGGCGACCTTGTCGGCGGCGGCCTTGTCGGTCTCCTCGGTGTTTACGTCGTTGTTGTCCTTGTTGTCGGCATTGTCCTTGTTGCCGCAGGCGGTCAGCATGCTCATCAGCATCACAGCCGCCATCAGAAAGGCAAGTGCTTTCTTCATGGTTGATCTACCTCTTTCCAAATATTTGTTCTGAAAGAAATATAAAAGCGGCTGTGTCTCATACAGCCGCCCTCGGTGCTTCTTACTACATATATACCCGTGCGGCGCTCCGCGACGGATTATAAGTTCGTAGGAAAACCAACCTGTTGGCAGCAGGCTTGAGATTCCACACAGAGGCAGGTCTCCTGACTTCGTTCATCACGGCGTTGCCCTTCCCGGTTTCCCAGTGGTTTGCAAGACCGCTCCCGTACACAGTGACTGCATCGCTCCGGATTCGCACCGGATTCCCTTTTCATCTGCTTTTTGGCAGACACCTCTGTGCTACAACTTTATATTTTTCCAGACAGTGAGGTTATATCACATTTTGTCGAATTGTCAATCCGTTCTGATGGCGGGCTGTCTAAAATCTATTGATTCGTGCGTGCCGGGTTTACTGTTATCGCAATATATTCTCCCCGCAGTGTATGTAAGGAGCAGAGAAGCAAATTGCCGCCTCTCTGCTCCCGCGCTTGCTTGCTTATTTATTTTCGGGTATTTTCTTCTTTGTCCAGCAGGCCGGTCATAACATGGTCAAACTCACGGGTGACGGCGTATGGAGCATGACGCTGATGTTTTTGGAGCAGCGGGATGCCGTTCGAAATTCTTCCGATGACTTATCCAAATACCGTCCCACGTTGTCCGTTCCTTCAGATGGATATGTTCAGCCCTATTGCGACTCACCTCTAGATGATGAATACTTAGGAGAAAATGTCTACCTAAACATGATCAACGGTGCGAAACGGTATGTCTATATCACGACGCCCTATTTGATCGTAGACAGTGAAATGAAGACTGCCCTGTGCTTGGCCGCGAAACGGGGAGTTGATGTGCAGATCATCACGCCCGGCATTCCGGACAAGAAAATCGTATGGGATCTGACTCGTTCCTATTATCCGGAATTACTGTCAGCGGGCGTCCGCATCTATGAATACGCGCCTGGGTTTATCCACTCCAAGATCTGTATCTGCGACGATGAAGCAGCGGTGACCGGTACGATAAACTTTGACTATCGAAGCCTGTATCTCCATTTTGAAAATGCCTGTCTGTTCATCTATAACGCGGTTGTCCTCCAGGCAAAAGATGACTTTTTGCGTACGCAGGAAAAATCCGCGCAAATCCTCCTTGAAGATATGGGGGATCTCAAAAAGTATAGAAGTTTGCTCCGCAGTATCTATTACGCGGCCCTGCGGCTATTTGCACCGCTTTTGTAAAAAGAAATCACTTGGGAGACTCAAGCAAAAAATGTCTATTTTCGTTTGCGAAGCCATTTTCAGCAGCACAGATTAACAAAGTCGTCCATGTCCTCACTACCATAAAAGGAATGGACGACTTTGTTGCCTGTTCCGTTAGCTGCTTTTGGAAACCCCTCTCTACAGCCTTAGACCCTTGATATCCTTGATGCGGGACAAAATGATGTTGCAGCTGCAGCTGACCACGCCGGGCAGCGGGTCGATGACCTCCCGGATCAGCTTCTCCATCTCCTCACTGGAGGCGGCCACCGCGTGGACGTGGAGCTTATTTTTCCCCGTCACGCGGTAAACCTGCGTAATGGTCTCGTTCTCCTTCAGCGTTTTCGACACTTCTGCCAGCGTGTCCGGCAGTGTTTCAATCTCAAAATAGCAGGAAACCGCGCCGCTGATCTTCTGAGGATTGATGATGGTGGTATATTCCTCAATGATGCCCCGCTGCTCCAGTGCCTGGATACGGGCTTTTACCGCCACCCGGGATATCCCTACTTCCTGCCCGATGTCGGAATAAGATATCCGGGCATTTTCAATCAGCAGCCGGACGATCTTCTGATCCAGCGCGTCCAATCCTTCCAGAAACATGGCAAGGCTCCCCTCTCATGTGTGATTTTTCAGTGACATCATACCACATATCATACAAAAAGTAAATAGATGATTGACTTTAGCAGGTTGTATCACTATAATTATTTCAAAACGTAAGTTGTAACTTTCTGTTTGGATGTGAGGAAATGAACAAAGACCTGACCCAGGGGCCAGTGATGCGCTCCATGCTGCTGTTTGCGGTCCCCATGATTTTGGGAAACCTGCTGCAGCAGTGCTACAATGTGGCGGACACATTGATCGTGGGGCAGTTTCTGGGGAAAAACGCCCTGGCTGCTGTTGGCTCATCGTTTACCCTGATGACCTTTCTGACCTCTATCCTGCTGGGCCTCTGCTTGGGCAGCGGAGCACTGTTCTCCATCCGATTTGGGCAGAGGGACGAAGCCGGCCTGCGGGAGAGCGTGTGCGCTTCCTTTGTGTTGATTGCGACGTCGGCGCTTTTGCTGAACGTGCTTGCTTTCGCATGTCTGGACTTCCTACGGGCCTTTCTCCGGGTGCCGGCAGAGGTGTGGGGCCTGATGCGGGAGTATTTGGTCATCATCTTCTGCGGCATCGCCGCCACCTTCCTGTACAATTATTTCGCGTCGTTCCTGCGGGCGGTGGGCAATTCCGTGGTGCCGCTGATCTTTTTGGCGGTCTCTGTCGTGCTGAACATCCTTCTGGATCTGTGGTTTGTGCTGGGACTGGAACGAGGTGTGGCCGGAGCGGCAGAGGCAACGGTGATTGCCCAGTATGTCTCCGGTGTTGGCATTGCGGTCTACGCTTTGGCGCGGTGTCCCCAACTTCGGGCCATTCACAAAGGGTGCCGGATTCGCTGGGCCTGCGTCCGGGAAATCGCCGGTTTTTCCATCCTGACCTGTGTCCAACAGTCTGTCATGAACCTGGGTATCCTGACGGTGCAGGGACTGGTCAACAGCTTTGGCTCAACGGTCATGGCAGCGTTCGCGGCGGCGGTGAAGATCGACGCCTTCGCCTATATGCCCGTGCAGGACTTCGGCAACGCCTTTTCCACCTTCATTGCCCAGAACTACGGAGCCCAGAAGGAAGCCCGCATCCGCGCCGGACTGAAAGGGGCTGTGGGCGTTTCCATGCTATTTTGTGTGGTGGTATCCGCCTTGGTGTGGGCATTTGCCCGTCCGCTGATGGCGCTATTCGTGGAAGCGGGAGAAACTGAAATCATCCTGGAGGGCGTCCGCTATCTGCGCATCGAAGGTGCCTTTTACTGCGGGATCGGCTGCCTGTTCCTGCTGTACGGTCTATACAGGGCGCTGGGTAAACCAGGGATGAGCGTGGTGCTCACCGTTATATCACTGGGTACCCGGGTAGTGCTGGCCTACGCACTGGCGGCGGTGCCGTCCATCGGCGTGACCGGCATCTGGTGGTCAGTGCCCATCGGTTGGTTTCTGGCGGACACGGTAGGTATTCTCTATTACATATTCCGAAAAAAGAAGCTGTTTTCTTGGGAAAAACAAGCACAAATATAAATCATATTCAGGAGGTACATCGCAACATGAAAGTCGTACTGTTGGAGGGACTGGGTGTGTCCGAGCAGGTGATCGAGCAGCACGCCCGGAAGCTGGAGTCCATGGGCCACACCTTCGTGGCTTATCCGAAGAACGCAGACCCCCAGGTCCAGACGGAGCGGAGCCGTAACGCGGACGTCATCATGCTGGCCAATATGCCCCTGGCCCCTGTCGTGCTGGAGGAAGCCAAGAACCTGAAGTTCATCGACGTGGCATTTACCGGCGTGGACCATATCCCCATGGCGGAGGCGAAGCAGCGGGGCATCACCGTCAGCAACGCCTCCGGCTATGCCACTCAGGCCGTGGCGGAGCTGTGCGTCAGCTTCATGATCCAGCTGCTGCGGAATGTAGGCAAGACGGAGGAATGATGCCGGAACGGCGGCACCAAGGACGATGGGCAATAACAAGTACAAGATCCTGATTGTAGGGGACGCGGCCAACATCCGAAGCTTTATCAAAGCTGATCTGGAAACCAGCGACTATCAGGTGCTCTGCGCGGAGACCTGTGCGCTCGGCATAATGATGTACGCCTCCCATCGTCCGGATCTCATCGTTCTGGATCTCGGCCTGCCGGACAGAGATGGCATGAGTCTGATTCGGGAGGTGCGAAAGACGGACACTGTACCCATCATCGTGCTCTCCGCCCGCTCCAACGAGCGGGACAAGGTGGAGGTGCTGAATCTGGGGGCGAATGATTATATTGCCAAGCCATTTGGTACGGAGGAATTGCTGGACCGCATCCGCGCCGTTCTCCGCAGCCATCGGCACAGCGAAGAGAAGGAAAGCTCCCCCGGCGGAAAATTCCACCTACAGGACCTGCTGATCGACTATGATACGCGGCAGGCAGTCTGCAATGGATGAATTTTGGCTATGCGGAGTTTTGGGTATTCCCTTTGTGATCATAGGCGTTTTATTTTTCAAGGAGGTTCACTTTGATACATACAAAGCGCTTGAAAAATATTTATTAAAATAAATCCCAGCTTGTCGATGTGGGCTGCGTATCTTATATATAAACCACCCCCGCGCATTGGATGCGTGGGGGTGGTTTTGAAGTAGTGAGAGGGGATCAGTCGGCGTCCTTGCTGGTGGCCTTGTCGAAGATCTCCACGGCCTTGGCGTTGGGGGCCGCGGTACACTTGGTGACGATGACGGCCACGATCAGGCTGGCGAAGAAGCCGGGGACGATCTCGAAGATGCCGGTGGAGGCGGTCAGACCGGTGAGCAGCCAGCCCAGGTCCACCACGAAGCCGGAGACGACGCCGGCCACGGCGCCCTTATAGTTGAAGCGGCGCCAGAATAGGGACAGCAGGATGGTGGGGCCGAAGGAGGCACCGAATGCGCCCCATGCGTTTTCCACCATATCCATAATGGCCTGTGCACCGCTGCCCTTGGAGTTGGCGATCAGGAAGGCGATAGCGGACAGTATCAGCACCAGAATGCGGCCCACCATCAGCGTTTCTTTTTCTGTGGCATTCTTACGGAAGAAGGGCTTGTATAGGTCAGCGGTAAAGGAGCTGGACGCTACTAACAGCTGGGAGTCGGCGGTAGAGATGGAGGCCGCGATGATGGCCGCCAGCAGCAGACCACAGATAGCGGCTGGGACATGGCGATGAACACCAACTTCTGGCTGCCGTCGGCCAACAACTCAGCGCCCATGATCATACGGCCGAAATAGGCGATCAGCACGGCGGAGAACAGGGAAATGATGACCCAAATGATGGCGACGGTGGAGGACTTCTTGATCATAGAGGGCTTCTCAATGGACATGAAGCGCACCAGAATGTGAGGCATACCGAAGTAGCCCAGACCCCAGCCAAGGCCGCTGACGATATCCTGCCAGCTGGCGCTGAAGATGCCACCGCCGAAATCACAGGAGACGACCGCACCGGAGGCGGCGTCGGTATATTCGTATACCGTGGTCAACGCCGTGGGATCCAGCAGCTCGCGGTGACCAAAATAGACTACGATAGGCACCAGCATCAGTGCTAACATCATCAGCATACCCTGGAAGAAGTCCGTCCAGCATACGGCGGTAAAGCCGCCGAAGAAGGTATAGG
>OGQV01002401.1_pt1 | contig 11243 bp, 8 predicted proteins | sample 1553311 | NCBI WGS metagenome assembly OGQV01 (sample SAMEA2579976, study PRJEB22360) | human gut metagenome
AGCCGATGCCAGCCAGAAGACGTTTGCTCTCTTCTTCATAGAGGAGATGACGACCTTCTCGGCGGGCTGTTTGGATGATCTTGCGGGCGCTGGCAAAAAATGCCGGATCGGATGGAATAACAGAATAGCTTCCCGGAACGCCGTCGCTCTTAAATTTACGGAACTGCTCCATTAGACGAATCGCGCGGCAGGCCCCCTTCATGTCATTCATCGCTACGATACCGTTTTTGCGCAAGTACTTGATCGCCGGGAAATCGGATTCCGTTCCGATCCAAACCGTCACGGCCGGCTTCGAGGACTTTTTAAGAATGGGGACTAGCTTCTTGGCTAACTCCAGAGGATCAAACGAGGGATTCGTCACTACGCTCAGCACGATGCCTGAGCATTCCGGGCGATTGAGGAGGTAGTCGGTTAAGTCTACGATAGTCGCAGCGTCCATGTCCAAACCCATGTTGACCGGGTTGGCATAGGGGAAAGTGATTTTGTATTTGTCTCGGAGCTCTTTGGCGACCGTGCTGTCCGGTGTCGCTAAGCGCAGATCATTGTTATAAGCATGATCCGCCAACAGGGAATCGAGTCCCTTGCTGTTCACAAGTCCGTACAGTTCGCCGGAAGCCAGATCCTTACGCATGGCAAAGGCCTGAACTGCGTAATTCAATTCTTTAAGTGAGGTCACCAGGAGGGCGCCGGCACGCACTAACGCCCGCTTCATGACGCCGTCCTCATCTTCCCGCGCACCGCTGTTGTTAATGACAATGTCTGCGGAGCCCGGGGTCTGGCCGCCTTTTAGTAAGATTACCGGCTTGTTTGCTGCGGCTAATCGAATAGCGGACAGCAGTTTTCTCGGCTGCTGGAAAGACTCGAGGTAAAGAACGATACAGCGGGTTTTGCGGTCAAAGGCTAGCATATCCACGTAGTCGGCCACCGTGAGGACTTGTTCAAAGCCCGGGTCGATGACGTGGGAAAAACCGCACTGCGCATTGGTGACGTAATCAATAATGGTGCATGACAACCCCGGGGACTGACTGACGAGTCCGACCTCTCCGGCGGGAGGCAGAGAAGGGAGGTAACTCAGATTCAAGCCTTCGGAAGGCGTCATGAGGCCCAAAGACTGCGGGCCGACAATCCGCACCCCCGCAGCCGTCGTCTTGTTAATGGCCTCTAGAACAGGTTCGGTCAGGTCAGACTTCGGGAACCCTCCGCAGAGGAGGATGTTTTTGACGCCTTTTTTAAGGCAGTTTTCCAAGGCCTTCGGGTAAACCGACGGAGGGCAGACAAGGACGGCTAAATCTACATCTTCCTTAATGTCCGTTAGTGCCGCATAAGAAGTTTCACGGCCGATCGTTTTGTATTTCGGATTCACGGGAAAAAGCCTTGCTCGCGGCGAAGCGCTTTTGGCGATTTTCCAAATCAGCGTGCCGAAGCTTCCGCTTCTTGCGCTCGCTCCGATAATGGCGACGGAACGCGGATTAAACAGCGAATGCAGATAGTGATTGAAGTCCATGGTGTTGGCCGATCCAAAAGCCTGACGGAAGATTTAAGTCTAAATCAGGCGGGTAACTCTGTAGCGAAGAATGTCTCAAAAATGCCAAATGCGTCTGCAGATTTTTTCGCATCCGAATAAGATTAGAAGCTCAAAGTATGCTTGAGAAGGAGAGTGTGTGAGCGTCGAATTTAATTCCCCGTACACTGTTTTTATTGACGAAGCCGAGCGGCGCGTGACGGTGTTGGATCAGAGACTTTTGCCCCACCGTGTAGAGCACGTTGATCTTAAAAATGCACAAGAGGCGGCTGAGGCGATCCGCGATATGACGGTTCGCGGAGCCCCTTTGATCGGCGTGACGGGCGCAGCCGGAATGGCTTTGGCTGCAGATGAAAGCACCGAGACAGGATTTTTGATTGAGGCCGCGAACCTCTTAAAGAGTGCGAGGCCGACTGCCGTCAATTTGAACTGGGCCGTCGACTTTATGCTCAAGAGGCTGAAAGGAATGGAACCGGACCGCAGACGAAAAGCGGCTTGGCACTTAGCCGCCGAGATCTGTGAGCAAGAGCGAACGATGAGTATTCGTCTTGCTAAACACGCTCAAACAATTATTGAGGCGCTTTATTTAAAGCTCGGCAGGCCGCTTAATATTCTCACGCACTGCAACGCCGGAAAGCTTGCGACCGTGGAACTCGGAACCGCAACGGCCGGCATTTATACGGCATTTGAGGCCGGAATTCCGCTGACGGTTTATGCCGATGAAACGCGTCCCCGACTTCAGGGCACGCTGACCGCCTGGGAGCTGAAGGCCGCAGGTATCCCTGTTTGTTTGATTGCAGATAATGCAGGCGGCGAGCTCATGAGGGAAGGCGGAATCGATCTGGTGATTGTCGGAGCCGACCGCATTGCGGCGAACGGAGATACGGCAAATAAGATCGGAACCTACTTAAAAGCGTTGGCGGCGGCAGATAATCAAATTCCTTTTTATGTTGCGGCACCGATATCGACGTTCGACTGGACGGCAAAGAGCGGAGGAGATATTCCGATTGAAAACCGCTCCGGTGACGAAATACGCTGGGTGCGAGGTGTTGATAAACACGGACAGGAGGCGGAAGTCTGTATCACCGATCCCGGCATCGCAACCGTGAATCCCGGCTTTGACGTCACACCGGCACGCTTGATTACCGGATTCATTACGGATCGCGGCGTCTTTGCGCTGGAAGACTTGAAAGATTTAAGGATGAACAGTCATGTTTGAAGATAAGGAAGAAAAGGGGAGAGAGGAAATCATCGACTACGCCTTAAAACTGAGTCGAGCAGGTCTTAATGTTAACAGCAGCGGAAACCTCTCTGTACGGTTTGATTCTCCGGAAGGCAAAGGTTTTTTGATTACGCCCACAGGACTGCCCTATGACGAAACCGAACCGGAAGATTTGGTGCGGATTTTATTTACGGACAACGGCTGCTATAAGGCGGTAGGAAGCCGCCAGCCTTCATCTGAGTGGAACCTGCATGCTTTTCTTTATCAGACTCGTCCCGATATCAATGCCGTTGTACACACGCATTCTCCGTACGCAACCATGCTTTCCTGCCTGGACGAGGCAATTCCTCCGTTCCATTACATGGTTGCAGCTGTGGGAGGCGATACGCTTCCCTGCGCACCCTATGCTACGTTCGGCTCCGTGGCCTTGGCAGAAGGCTGTCGCGATACGCTGGGCAAAGATCGCTTGGGGTGCCTCCTTTCGCATCACGGCAGCGTGGCAGCGGGCCGTAACTTGAAGCAGGCTTACGCTGTTGCTTTGGAAATCGAATCGCTTGCTCGGATGTGGATGAATCTTAAGCAGATCGGAGGCTGCCCTCTGATTGATAAAGAAGAGATGGCGCGAGTGAAAGAGCAGTTTAAGACCTACGGACAGCAGGAGAAAGGCCATGAAGAAGGCTGAGGCGCCGGCGCCTAAGTGGTGCACTTGGGAAGGCTCTCCCATTGCATGTACGGAAAAAAATAAGGTGATGGCCGAGAATCTTGAAGAAATCAAAGGATACCTTCAGGATGCTATCGACGACGCTGTTCTTATGGGATGCTCAGAGGCCTCTTTCCGAGAGGCCTACTTGGACCTTATTCGCAACCTGCATTCCCAATACCCTGAGCAGAAAGCTCGGGCTGGAGAAGAAAATGACAAAGTTTTATAAACTGATTTTGGTTTGCTGCGCGGCGCTGTTTTTGACGGCTTGTGCACATCCCGACATGATTAAGCTGAACGACACATATGACCACACTGTTAAAGAGCTCGGAGTTCCCGACTCTACGACACGGCTCCCCGACGGATCGATTCGAATCGTTTACTCCATGCAGCCGATGGGCCAGACTTCCTACGTGATGATCTTTAATCCGGAAGGCAGATTGATCTTTAAGGATCAGCTTCTGCAGCAAAAATACTTCAACCAGATCAAGCCCAAAGTCCAGGACAGTCAGGACATCTACACGATGTTCGGAAAGCCCTGCGAACAATGGCATTACAGGAACTTAGGCGAACACACTTATATGTACCGCTACCTTGACGAATTCGGATTCCCGATGGCCCTATGGGTCGACTTTGACGACAAGGATGATAAAGTTCTGCGTTACGTTTTAAGTATTGATCCTTGGGTCCAGAGAGACGCGGATCAGCGTGATTTCTAAAAGTTTTTGGTTAGATGCACACTCCTCAGCAGCACAAGTTCGGATTTAAGGCCTGGATTCCGACGATCGGACTGGCCTTTGCCGCTTTCGTATTTAACACTTCTGAATTTTTACCGGTCGGCTTATTGCCGAACATTGCAGAATCGATTCATGAGTCCGTCTCAAAAACCGGCCTCATCATTACGGTTTACGCCTGGGTCGTATCCCTGTTGTCGCTTCCGCTGACAATATTGACAGCAAAGCTGGAGCGACGCCGGCTGCTGCTTTGGCTCATTGTGATTTTTGCCCTGAGTCATTTTGTGGTTTTGTGGGCCGATACGTTTGAAAAACTCATGGGCGCACGAGTCTGCGTCGCGGTAACGCATTCCATTTTTTGGTCCATCATGACGCCGCTGGCAGCAAGGGTGGCGCCTTTCGGAAAGCAGGCTTTCGGCTTGGCGGCGGTGATGGGAGGCTCGATTGTCGCAACGGTGCTGGGCGTTCCGATCGGAACCCATCTCGGACAGCAAGTCGGCTGGCAGGGATCCTTCTTCATCGTGGGTATGGCAGCGGTATTGGTCTGGGTCATTATTTTTTTCTCGCTGCCTGTCTGTACCAGCAATCGAGCCGGTTCTTTAAAGAGTCTTCCGTCCTTGTTTAAGCGCCCGGCGCTTGTGCAGCTATACCTACTGACCATGGTCGTGATTTTGGGGCAGTTCACGGTGTATTCCTACATCACGCCGATCCTGATGAATGTCGGTCACCTGTCCGAGAATGCCACGGTCTGGTTCCTGTTTATTTTCGGTATTGCCGGCATTATCGGAACGGTCATTAGTTCCAGAACAGTGGATAAGCACCGCTCAGGCACGCTGGTGATTCCGATGCTGATCATGACGGTCTGTGTCGGACTGCTGACGGTTACCTCATCGCATTTCGGCGCCCTCGTCATCCTCGGTACCTTCTGGGGTGCTTCGATGACGGCGATTTCGATGGCATTTCAAACACTGCTGCTGGATACGGCGCGAGATGCCGCCGACGTGGCGACATCCATGTTCTCCGGCATTTTCAATATCGGTATCGGAGGCGGAGCCTTTATCGGAAGCCGAGTGTCTGCTGAGTTCGGTTTCGCCACAGTTCCCTATGTTGCCTGTGCACTTATCGGTGTCTGTGTGCTGGCCTGTGCGGCGATTTGGCTGAAGCGAGGCTCGGCGATCTTGCCGACTCGCTAAGATGAATATACGAATACCGCACAAATGAAAACGGCCCTCCGTCGGAGGGCCGTGAATCAAAAGAGATTCAGATTATTCCTTCTTGTGTTCGTTGCGCAGACGGATGTGAAGCTCTCTCAGCTGTTTTTCATCAACAGGAGAAGGAGCCTGTGTCAGCAAGCACTGTGCACGCTGTGTCTTCGGGAAGGCAATCACGTCACGGATGGAATCGGCACCGCACATCATGGTGACGATACGGTCAAGACCGAAGGCTAAGCCACCGTGGGGAGGTGCACCGTACTGCAGAACGTCAAGCAGGAAGCCGAACTTGGCACGGGCTTCTTCCGGACCGATCTTGAGAGCGTTGAATACCTTGCTCTGAACATCAGCCTTGTGGATACGGATGGAGCCGGAGGCCAGCTCGATGCCGTTGAGCACCATGTCGTAGGCTTTGGCGAAGCAGTTTTCCGGATCGGTAACGAGTTTGTCTTCGTCGCCGTCTTTCGGGCTGGTGAACGGGTGATGGCAGGCAACCCAGCGTTCTTCTTCCTCGTCGTACTCGAACATCGGGAAGTCGATGACCCACAGAGGTCTCCATCCTTCTTCAAACAGACCGTGAGATTTGCCGAATTCGGAATGACCGACTTTCAGACGCAGAGCGCCGAGGGAGTCGAAAACGATCTTCTTGCGGTCGGCGCCAAAGAAAATGACGTCGCCGTCCTGAGCACCGGTTCTTTCGATGATGGCCTTGAGGACATCGTCGGAAAGGTTCTTAACGATCGGGCTCTGGAGACCTTCTCTTCCGGCCTTGATGTCATTAACTTTGATGTAGGCCAGCCCCTTGGCACCGTAAATCTTAACGAATTCGGTGTAGCCGTCGATTTCGCTGCGGGGCATGGAAGCGCCGTGAGGAACGCGGAGAGCCATGACGCGGCCGTCGTTGAGTTCGGTAGCGGATCTGAAGACCTTAAAGTCAACGTTGCTCATCAGATCGGTGAGATCTGTGAGTTTGAGCTTGACGCGAAGGTCGGGCTTGTCGGAACCGTAGTTGTTCATTGCATCCGTCCACAGCATGATCGGGAACGGATTGGGCAGGTCGACATTGATGGCTTCTTTGAAGACGGCGCGGATCAACTCTTCCATCAGGGCGCGGATTTCAACTTCGTTCAGGAAGCTGGTTTCAATATCCACCTGAGTGAATTCAGGCTGACGGTCAGCACGAAGGTCTTCGTCACGGAAGCATTTAACGATCTGGTAGTAGCGGTCAAAGCCTGCGCACATCAGCATCTGTTTGAAGAGCTGAGGAGACTGCGGCAGAGCATAGAAGTGGCCGTCGTGAATACGAGAGGGAACCAGATAGTCGCGGGCGCCTTCCGGAGTGCTCTTGGTGAGCATCGGAGTTTCGATGTCGATGAAGCCGTGCTTGTCAAGGAAACGGCGGAAAGCCATTGCAGCTTTGTAGCGGAGCTTCATATTGCGCTGCATCGGCAGGCGACGAAGGGCCAGCACACGATAAGTCAGACGTGTGGTTTCGGAGAGATTTTCGTCATCAAGCAGGAAGGGGGGAGGTGCGGAAGGATTCAGGATCTTGAGTTCCTGAGCCAGCACTTCAACGCCGCCGGAGATGAGGTTTTCGTTGCGAGTGCCTTCCGGACGAGCACGAACCAGGCCTTTAACCTCCACAACGAATTCGTTACGGACTTTATCGGCAGTTTCGAAGACGTCGGGACGATCCGGGTCGCAGACGATTTGGACCAGGCCTTCACGATCGCGCAAATCGATGAAAATAACACCGCCGTGGTCGCGGCGGCGATGGGCCCAGCCGTAGAGGGTGACAGTTTGACCGAGGAATTTCTCGTCAATCAAACCTGCATATTCAGTACGCATTAAAAACTCCGCAAAAGCGAGCACTTTTCGTGCTCTATCAATAAATTCCCGTTCATTCTAAACAATGGGTACCCAAAATGACAATTCAGTTGTATGTCTTTCGGATTCGGGAGTAAGGCAAATCACTTATCTTTTTTAGCAGGGCAATTTTCATTGCAGTGGGAGGCAGGCAGGGCTGCAGAAGATCCGCCCTTAAAGTCTGTAGCATACCAACCTTTTCCCTTGAGCTCGAAGCCGGGTGCCGAAAGCTGCTTAACCATCGTTTCCATGTTGCATTTCGGACAATGGGTAATAGGAGCATCGGAGTATTTCTGCAGAACATCTTTTGTGTAGCCGCAGTTAGAGCACTTGTAAGAGTAGATAGGCATTTCGCTTAAATAATAGAAGCTAAAAAATTTAAAAAACACGGCAAGGAAGGAGGCTTTCGCCAAGTCTTTGTCCGTGCTGCATAAGCTAGACAATTATAGAGCGGCGGGTTTTCTTCCTCACTAACCTTGAGAAGAGATTGAGGACGGCGCCGCGGAAATAAGAAAAGGCCCGCAAAACGCGGGCCGAAAAGACTTATTCAGTCAGGACGGGATTATTCGTCTTCATCCTTCCTGTGATAGTTGGAGGCCAACTCAACCTGGCGCTGCATCGGAACAGGAGCGTATCCGGCCAGTTCCATAGAGTAGCTGCCGGCACCCTGAGTGATGGCATTCAGACGAGCGGCATAACCGTCGAGCTCGGACAGAGGCACCGTGCCGGAGATGATCATCATGCCGCCGGCCATGTTGGCGGTACCGGTTACCTGACCTCTGCGGCTGGCGAGGTCGCCCGTGATGTCACCCATGGCGCTGTCCGGAGCAACAATCTCAACGTCAACGATCGGTTCAAGGATCGTCGGTTTTGCTTTGGACAGAGCGTCAAGCATGGCTTTTCTGCCGGCAGAGACGAAAGCAACTTCCTTGGAGTCAACTGGATGGCTCTTACCGTCATAGACGACAACGCGAACGTCGTGGATCGGATAACCGGCAACATAGCCTGTATCCAAAGCGTCACGGACGCCTTTTTCTACAGCCGGGATGAAGTTGTACGGAATTGCGCCGCCTTTGACTTCGTCAACGAATTCGAAACCGGCCCCGCGTTCACGCGGTTCAATGCGAAGATAGACTTCACCGAACTGGCCGGCGCCGGTCTGTTTCTTGTGGCGGGCGTGGCCTTCAGCACCCTGAGCAATGGTTTCACGGTACGGGATGCGAGGTGTACGAGTGTTGACTTCAAGCTTGAACTGCGCAGCCATTCTTTCGAGAACGCTTCTTAAGTGTTGAGCGCTCAGACCGCGAAGAACGGTTTCGTTCAATGTGGTGTCGTGTTCGAGTTCGAGTGTCGGGTCTTCGGACAGGAGCTTATGCAGAATGTCGGAGAGACGGCCTTCATCGCCGCGGCGAGCCGGAGAAATTGCTAAGCCGAACATGGGTTTCGGGAAGCTCAGCGGTTTCATCTTGATGTTGTCGTGCTCGTGAGAAGCATGAATCACGCTGTCGAACACGAGTTCGTCGACTTTGGCGATAACACCGATATCGCCCGGCACCAGTTCGCGAACTTCAGTGGTCTCTTTGCCCTGAAGAATCATCGGGTGAGAAACTTTGATCGGCTTCTTGTTGTCGTTAACAAACAGCTGATCGTCACGGCGCAGGGTACCCTGATGGATACGGAACACACCGACCTTGCCGACGTACGGGTCATTAACTACTTTGAAGACGTGAGCAACCAGCGGGAGCTCAGGATCGGACTTAAGTTCAACGTCATTTCCGTTTTCATCGGTGAAGAGCGGAGCATTGGCTTCGGACGGATTCGGGAGGTGGCGGACCATCACGTTGATGAGGTCGTCGACACCAGCGCCGGTCTTGCCGGAGACGAAGCAGATCGGGATGATGTGGCCTTCGCGGAGTGCTTGTGTCAGCGGAGCGTGTAGTGTGCTCGGATCAGCTTCACCTTCTTCAAGGTATTTTTCCATAGCGGCGTCGTCGACTTCCACGACCTGTTCGATAAAAGCGCGATGGACTTCGGGTACGCTCATGAAGTCGGCTTCACCTTCGTCTTTGGAGAAGCAGTCGATTACACGGGCGCCGTTGTTGGCGGGCAGGTTAATCGGCATGACTTCCTGGCCGAAGGCTTCTCTGAGCTCTTCAACCAGACGCGGCAAATCTAAGTGTTCTGCGTCAATCTTGTTGACGATGATCATGCGGTTGAGATTGCGTTCCTTGGCCCAATCCATCATGCGGCGGGTCATGAGCTGAATGCCGGCGGTGGCGTCCACCACAATGGCGGCTGTTTTAACAGCGTCGAGAGCACCCAAGGCCTGACCGACGAAATCTGGGTATCCCGGAGTGTCGATCATGTGCACACGAACTTCCTGTCCGTTTTCGTTGTCTGCTTCGAAGTGCGTACAGGCTGCACGCAGAGAGTGCTGAACCGCTTTTTCGAGCGGGTCGGAGTCGCAGACGGTTGTGCCGCGTTCGACAGAACCGCATGTAATGATCATGCCTGCTTTGGCAAGAATTCCTTCCGCCAAGGTGGTTTTTCCGCTACCGCCATGGCCGACCAAGGCAACTGTTCTGAGATTTTCGGTTGAGAAAATAGGCATGATGCTTTTTCCTTTCTTATGAAATTAATTGACGTATCCTTTGATTGTGAAACAATCAATCGTCTTTGTCGAGAATAATTTGACAAATGACCGATTTTTGCCGAGAGGCGACTTTAACAAAGATGGGAGAAAGCGGAGAAATGTCTGAGAAAAAACAATCCTACTGCGCCGGCTGTTCAGAGGCGGAATTAAAACTCTTTGAGCCGGCAATCAAGAAATTAATCTCCTTGGCTAACGAAGAAATTCTCCCCCGTTTCCTGGCAGGCACGGAAGTGTTCGACAAGAAAGATCACACGCCGGTGACTGCTGCCGACCGAGGCGCCGAAAAGGTTATGCGTGAATGGATTGAGGCGCATTTTCCTACGCACGGCATCTTCGGAGAAGAATTCGGGATCAAAGAAGCCTCGGGCGACAGTTTTCCGCGCTACCGCTGGATTTTGGATCCGATCGACGGCACTCGCGCGTTTATCCATAATGCCTTCCATTTCGGTACGCTGATTGCCGTGGAGCGAGATGACGGCAACGGATTTCAGCCAATGCTCGGCGTGATTTCACATCCCCACGTCGGCGTTTGGCTCATCGGAGATGGGGAGCGGGCGATTTTGCACGGTCCGGACAGCAAGGTTCGTCAAGTGCACTGCAAAGAAACCAAAAATCTTGCAGATGCGACGCTTGTCGTGACGTCTCACTGGACGACTCCGGAGCAGAAGGGCGGAAAAGAGATGCAGTCTCTCATTGACGAAGTTAAGCTCTACCGCACATGGGGCGACTGTTTTGGCTATTTCTCGGTAGCAACAGGCGGTGCGGATATCATGATTGACCCGGATTTGAACTACTGGGATGTCGCAGCACTAGTACCTGTCATCGAAGGCAGCGGGGCCAGACTCGTGAGCATGAAAGGCGGCAATCCTCTTAAAGATTTATCGGCAGTCGCGACCAATGAATATCTGCTTCCTGAAGTTCTTCGTAAGCTCGCTAACTAATGCTTGCTAAATTATTTGAAGTTGTTGCACTTGTTCTCAAAAGACACAATTAATTTCAAACCTTAAATAATTGAAAAGGGAAAACTTTTGGGTTTTTGAGAAACTTGAGGATGAGACAATTTATATAAGAAGTCCCTATGAGAAACAGTACCGGTCTTATCCTCTCGCTCTTATTTGGGGCCTTGAGCGGCTGTGTATCCATCCCTCAATTCCAAATAACCGAACAGGATAAAAAAGTAATTCCCGACCAGTGGAGCGGCAGTCCCGCCCTCAAAGCAACGAAGGCTGCCGACCTCTCCGAATGGTGGTCAACTTGGAGCGATCCGGAAATCGCTCGCTTGGTTGCGGCCTCACAGGCGGCTAATACGGATGTTCGATCCGCACTGCGATTCGA
>OGQV01002402.1_pt1 | contig 11242 bp, 9 predicted proteins | sample 1553311 | NCBI WGS metagenome assembly OGQV01 (sample SAMEA2579976, study PRJEB22360) | human gut metagenome
TCCGCCGCAACGGAAAGATCTTCGCAGGTGGCGGGCATCAGCGCCGTGCCGGGCAGCATAAGGCCGAGCGATTCCGCCATAATCTGCATGGTGGACGCGGTGCCCATGAACGAGCATGCACCGCAGGAGGGGCACGCGTGGTGCTTGTAATACGTGAACTGCTCCTCGGTAATCTCACCGCGCTCAAACATGGCGCTGTATTTGCCGATCTGCTCCAGCGTTAAAAGGTCGGGACCCGCGTCCATCACACCGCCCGTCACGAACACGGCCGGAATGTTGATGCGGCCGATAGCCATGAGCAGCGCAGGCACGGATTTATCGCAGCTTGCGAGGAAAACGCCGCCGTCAAACGTTGTCGCGTTGGCGTGAATTTCCACAAGGTCGGCGATGATGTCGCGCGAGGGCAGGGAATAATTGATGCCATCGTGTCCCTGTGCCATGCCGTCGCAAATATCGGTCGCAAAGTAAAGCGCACCTTTGCCGCCCGCTTCGTATGCGCCCCGGCTTGCTTTCTGCGCCAAATTTAAAAGGTGCGCGGAGCCGGGGTGGCTCTGCCCGTAGGTGCTTTCAATTAAAATCTGCGGCTTTGTGAGGTCCTCCTCTTTCCAGCCCATGCCCATGCGCAGCGGGTCCATTTCCGGCGCAAGCTTGCGAACTTCCTGACTTTTCAACATGTTGATTCCCTCTTTGATGATAACTTTATGCGGCAGCAAATGCGCCAATCTCAAAATCGGCATAGGTGCCGTCTTTATTTTGCTTTGCAGTGCAGTCTAAAAAGTAAGAGGCGCCGTCCCCGGCACGCCATTTTTCGGCGTCAAACGTCAGCACGCCGTTTTCGTCGTTTTTCTCCGTGATCTTGAATAAGCAGCCGTCTTCCCATAAAAGCTCGTCCGTTTCTAAGTAGCCTTCGTCTTGCAGCTCCTTAAACGTGAACGTGAGCGGGCAGCGCTCCGTAAGCTCCCCGAACCGCCACGCAATCGCCTGTATCTCGCCTTTCGTCAACGGCGTCTCGGTCAGGTCAACGGAGACATATTCGGTGTCGCTTTGCAGTGTTTCGTCCGTGTTGAATAATTCCTGCAGCACGGACAAATACAGCGCGCATCGCCCGTCCGTTTCATTTTCGCGTACGGTGATTTTCTGCACGTTATCGGGCTCGCTCGGGTAAATGGCTTTGATATATCCGCCGTAGGTGACGTCCACCGTCATACCGGGGGTGAGGTCATTCGGCGCGTCCTCCGGCTTTGCGCAGCGGTATACGCCGTCGTCTTTACCGGCGAGCAAAAGCAGATTGCCCGAAATATCGACGAGGCGCGCAGTGAGCGTTGCGGTCTCGGCAGCGCTCGGTTCTGATGCGGTGCTTTGCGGTTCATCTACGCCGCCCGAGGATGCCGGTGAGCTTTGGCAGGCGGTGAAAAGCAGAATGATGCACAAAAGAAAAGCGAATAAAGAGTTTTGTAAACGGGTCATAAGGCCAACTCCTTTCATTTTATAAGTAGGAAAAAGGGGTCACGCGGTTACAAAATCATCATAGCAGATTTAGAAGTCTGTTACAAGATACAAATACTTTTTGTTTTGACTTTTGTGCTTAAATTGTCTATACTGTGTACAAGTTGACAAAAAGGGAGCGAAAGCTATGCGGCAGGTAGTTGTAAATGATTTGGTATTCGGCAGCGGCAGAATGAAAATTTGTGTGCCGGTGTGCGAGAAGACAACGGAAGCGGTTTTAGACGCCGTAAAAGAGATCAAGACCACCCCGGCGGATCTTATCGAATGGCGCATCGATTATTTTGATGAGGATATGTTTGCGGCCGCGCCGGAAATTTTTAAAGCGGCTGCGCCGTTGCCCGTGCTGTGCACATTCCGCACAAAAGCGGAGGGCGGCGAAAAAGCGATAGATCCCATGGACTATTTTGCGATGAACGCGCAGCTGAGCGCCTTGGGTGCGCCGCTTGTCGATTTAGAGCTTTTCCTTTGCGAGCAGTACGATGACATTGCAAAGGCGACCGTTCAGGCTATGCACGATATGGGTACGAAGCTTATTATCTCGAACCACGATTTTGCCAAAACGCCTGCACGCGAGGAAATCGCCGACCGCTATAAGCGTATGATGACGTTAAATGCCGACCTGCCGAAAATCGCCGTGATGCCGCAGAATGAGCGCGATGTGATGGTGATGCTGGCGGCGATGAATGAATCCACTGCATTCTGCGGGCCGCTCATCGGCATTTCCATGGGCGAGCTCGGCAAGGTGACGCGCGTGCGCGGCGGGGCGTTCGGCTCTGTGATGACGTTTGCGTCAAAAGGAAAAGCCTCCGCACCGGGACAAATCGATGCAGAGACTTTATCTAAAATGCTGAATGAAAATTAAATTTTAAAAGTGCTTTTCAAGCGTGAATACGGTCTTCACTTCGCCGACGGGTGTGTCGTTGTCGTTGACGGTGACGCCGTTGTTAAGCGAGACGAGCATCTTATCGGTATCGGCGTTATAGTAGCCGATCTGGCGGAAGATCTCGCGGATGATGAGCGGCCAGACTGCCTCGGTGCCGTCCTTAATCTTGAAGGAGATGCCGATGCGCTCCTTTTTAAGGCCGATGCCGTACACGCTGTTCGCGCCGCCCTTTGCGATGATGTTCGCGTCGTGGTTGATGAGGGAGCACAGGTAGCCCGTGCCGCGCATCATGTGCGGATATTCATGGATACGCGGGATAAAGCGGCGGGCAGCGTCCTGCAGAACGTCATCCTGAATGGTATCGATGCACGCGAGGTTCTTATATGCCGTCGCGATGTTCTTCATCGGGTAAGCGAACACCGGCACGCCGCAGCCGTCGATGCCGATGACGACCTTTTCTTCCGGGTACTCGGAGAGCACGCTCATGGTGCGCAGCACTTCGTTCTGTCCGACGGAGCCGACCTTCCAGTAATCCTTCACGTCGCCGCCCATTTCACGCTGGGTGAGCATGAGCGCCGCGTGCTTGCCGCTGCAGTTGTGGTAGAGCTTCGACTTCGGCAGACCCTGACGGATGCGCTCTTCGTTTGCTTCCGTAGAGCCCGGCACGGTCGGCTTCATGATGAGGTCTTCCGGGTTTAAGTCGGCCTTTTTCATGATGGATTTCAAAGCGTTGATGTGGAAGCTTTCGCCGAGATGCGAGCCTGCGAACAGCACGGTTTCTTCATCGGTAAAACCGTATTTTTCGTCGAGGTGATGCGCGATAACGGGCAGCGCCTGCACGGGCTTCGAAGCGGAGCGGTAGAAAACCATGGCCTCCGGGTCGCCTGCGGAGTAGATGACCTTACCCTTTTCATCTACAATGCTGATGTAGCCGTAATGCGTCAGGTCCAAAAGCCCGCCGCGGAATTCTTCTGTTAAACGAACGGTATCTGACATAATCTCGTCCCCTGTCTTTAGAATTTAACGATTTATCTTTCTTTTTACGTTCAAAGCTATTATAATCTTTTTTAGAGGATTGTAAAGGCTTTTGTGTGAGAATAGTCGAAAGTGCAGAAAGCGGCGTGTTTTAAAGCGCCGCAGATAGGACAAATAAACGAAAGTTGGTATAAATATGAAAGAAAAAGTATTGTTTGAGGTTTGCTGTGGCTGTTTTGAAGACGCCGTACAGGCCGAAAAAGGCGGCGCAGACCGCATTGAACTCAATTCCGCGCTGTTTTTGGGCGGCCTTACGCCGAGCATCGGCACGGTGCAGGCCGTGAAAAATACACTGAAAATTCCCGTGATGTGCATGGTGCGCCCGCGCGAGGGCGGCTTTTGCTACACGGATTTCGATTACATGACTTGCTGCCGCGATATGGAGGCACTGTTAAATGCAGGCGCGGACGGCATCGTCTTCGGCTTTTTGAAGCCGGACGGCACGGTTGACACCGACCGCTGCGCCGATTTTATCGGGAAAATCAAGAAAATCAACCCGAACGCCGAGATTGTGTTTCACCGTGCCATTGACGTGGTGCCGGACGTATTTAAAGCACTCGACGATCTTATCAGTCTCGGTGTAACGCGCGTTTTGACGAGCGGCCAGCGTGAAAGCGCGATAAAGGGCGCAAAGACTGTGAAAAAGATGATTGAATACGCAAGTGACTGCATCGATATTCTGCCCGGCGGCGGTATCAACACGCAGAACGTCGGGGAATTTATCAACGAGACTGGCACGCACAGTGTACACGCCTCGGCGCGCTCCCTGCGGCACGACACAAGCGTCTGCGGCAACCCGGAGATCTTTTTCGGCGGCAAATTGAACGGCGTGGGTATCCCGGAGAACGAATATAAGGTGACGGACAGCGCTTTGGTGCAAAACGTCGTCGCAGCGATCAAAGCGCGGTAAGCTTTACCCGGAGAAAGGGGATTTTAGGTGAAAAACGATATTGACAGCATTTTGGATGCGCTGTTTTCCGGCGGCAAGCTGAACGTGGGCAGCGGCACGAAAAGCCGCGCCGCAAAAGACGCTGAGGATTTTTTGAACAGCATCGAAAAAACGAATGCCAACATGCAGAGCAGCCTGAATCGGCAGATCAGCGACCTCGATAAGCTGACGAGCGACGCGCAGCGCAGCATGGACGAAATGCGCCGTCTGCTGGACGCCGAGGGCCTGACCGGCACGCCCGAAATGGAAGCGCCGAAAGCGGAGGCCGCAGAAAAAAAGCCGAAGGCAAAGGGCGCGGAGGAGCCGCCGCAGGACCCCGCGCAGTCGTTCCGCGAGGCGAGGGAAGCGACGGGCAGAACGGTCATTGGGCAGGACGCATTTTTGGACAGCCTGTTCACCGCATTTCGCCGCCCGAGCGTGACGGGGCGCGAAAACGGCAAGCCCGCGGCGGTCGTCGTGATCTCCGGCAAAGAGGGCACAGGCAGGCACAGTGCGCTTGCGGCTTCGGCTGCGGCGCTCTGCAAAGAGGGCGTTTTGAAAAACGGCGAGGTCACGAATATCGATCTTTCCCGCTACCCGAACGCCGAAGATGGTAAATTACTCACACAGGATCTTTTTTCCGCGCTGCACGGCGAAAACGATATTGTGCTGTTTGAAAATTTTGAGCAGTGCCACAAATCTTTGCTGCCTATGGTGGCGGCGCTGTGCGAGACGGGCGTTTTAAAATTAGCTTCGCGTTATGCTTTGCAGAAAGGCATGCTCATCGATGTCGGCACGGCGCTTGTGCCCGATGCTGTCAGCGAAATTTCCGTAAACGGGAAGTACCTCGTCTTTTTGACGAGCCAAAAGGACAGCGCGTTCACCGATGCGTTCGGCGCGGCATTTTTGTCCTCCGTCACGGATTTCTGCCGCACGGCGGAATTCACGCGCGAGAGCCTGCTCAGGATCGGCGAAGCGGCGCTCGGTGCATTAAACGACCGCACGAAGGCTAAGCTAAACTACACGTTCACGTTCGGTGAAGATGCCTCGGCGTTTTTGGCGGATAAATTCAGTCGCCGCGACGGCGTGGAGAGCATGGCGCGGCTGACGGAACGTTGCTTCCGCCTTTTGAGCGAAGAAAAGCTGCGCCGCGCGGAAAAGGACGGTGAAAAGACCGTTTCCGGCACACTCGGCGTAAAAGACGGTATGCTCGCGTTCACATTCCCGGATTTTGCCGTCACGGTGGAAGAAGAGAAAAAGCAGGCGGCAGACCCGAAAGCCGCCGAAGAAGTGAAATCGGAGCTTAACGAGATCATCGGACTTAGTGAAGTGAAGGACTACGTGCTGTCGCTTGAGCAGAACTATATCATTCAGCGACTGCGCGAAGCGCGCGGCATGAAGGCCGATGTGCCCACCATGCACATGATCTTTACCGGCAATCCCGGCACGGGTAAAACGACCATCGCAAGGCTCGTTTCACGCTATTTAAAAGCCATGGGCGTGCTGAGCGGCGGGCAGCTGATTGAAGTCACGCGCGCCGACCTTGTAGGCAAATACGTCGGTCACACCGCACCGCTCACGCAGCAGGTCATTCGCTCTGCGCTCGGCGGCGTGCTGTTCATCGATGAGGCATATTCGCTGTACCGCGGCGCAGACGACAGTTTCGGACTGGAAGCCATCGATACCATCGTCAAGGGGATGGAGGACCACAGAGAAGACCTTATCGTTATTTTGGCGGGCTATACAAAAGAAATGGAGGAGTTTCTCACGGCGAACTCCGGCCTGCGCTCGAGATTCCCGAATATCATCGAGTTTCCGGATTATACGGCGGAGGAGCTACTGGCCATTACAAAGCTGACTGCAAAGAAAAAAGGCTATACGATCGATGAAACATGCGAAACGCCGCTGCTTCAATATTACGAAAAGCGGCAGGCAACGGACGCCAGAACGGCGGGCAACGGACGCTTGGTGCGCAATTTGGTTGAGGACGCGATCTTAAACCAGTCTCGCAGATTGACGGGCGGAGACGTGACAAGGCTGACAGAAGCGGAGCTTGCGGCGCTTTTAAGCGAGGATTTTGACCTAAGCGAAGGATAGAAACGGTGTGAAACCGCATGAAAATGATGAAAGTGTAAACATTTATCGATTTCCCTTGCAACTTTTAAAAGAAAGATTTACAATACAAGATTGGAGAGACCGAAAGTTTCAGTAAACTTCCATTCTGTGATAAGCGAAAGACAACCGAGCGAATAAAGTTTCGCCCGCCTTTTCAAAGGCGGCGGATCCCAAGGGCAGCGCCTTTGGTCACTTTCCGCAGAAAGCGAATTGCGCGGCCACTCCAGGAGCATTTATCCAAACCGTAAATTATTGCGAAAGGGCATGAGAATATGACGAAAATCGATATTTTTTCCGGCTTCCTCGGCGCAGGCAAAACCACGCTGATCCGCAAGCTGATCTCCGAAGCTTTTAAGGGCGAAAAGCTCGTCCTCATCGAAAACGAGTTCGGCGAGATTGCCATTGACGGCGGCTTTTTGCAGGACGCCGGCATTGAAATCACCGAGATGAGCCAGGGCTGCATCTGCTGCAGCCTTGTGGGCGACTTCGGCAAGGCGCTGCGTCAGGTGCTGGAGACCTACCACCCGGACCGCATTTTGATCGAGCCGTCCGGCGTAGGCAAGCTGAGCGATGTGATCCGTGCCGTGCAGAACCTGCACATGGAAGACGTTACGCTGAATAGCTTCACCACCGTTGCCGATGCAAACAAGTGCAAAATGTACATGAAGAACTTCGGCGAGTTCTATAACGACCAGATCGAGCACGCAAACTCCATCATTCTGAGCCGCACGGACGGTATCAAGCCCGAAAAGCTTGAAGCCTGCGTCGCTCTGTTGCGCGAGCACAACCAGAACGCCACCATCATTACCACCCCGTGGGATCAGCTCACCGGCGCACAGATTCTCGAGACGATGGAGCACAAGAATACCCTTGAAGAGGAGCTGAAGCTCCTTGCCGAGGAGACCGAGCACGAGCATCACCATCACCACGATCATGACCACGATGAGCATGATGAGCACTGCACCTGCGGCTGCCACGACCACCATGACGACGATGAAGACGAGCACGAGCATCACCATCACGACCATGATGAGCATGATGAGCACTGCACCTGCGGCTGCCACGACCACGATCACGACCATGATGAGCATGACCACGAGCATCATCACCACCATCATCATGCCGACGAGGTGTTCACAAGCTGGGGCACCGAGACGACCCGCAAGTTCACGAAGGACGAGATTGAACACATCCTCGAAGAGCTCGACAACAGCGAAAAGTACGGTATGATCCTGCGTGCAAAGGGCATCGTCGCAGGTCGGGACGGCGAGTGGATCCACTTCGACTATGTGCCGGAGGAGACCTCTGTGCGCAACGGCAGCGCCGGTGTCATCGGTCGCCTGTGCGTCATCGGTTCTCACATCAACGAGGCCGCAATCGAAGCGCTGTTCGCGTAATGCGGGCTGAACCTTACAGAAAGGCGGAGTATTGATGGATGATATGCCGGTTTACCTGTTTACGGGCTTTCTCGAATCAGGCAAGACCTCTTTTATAGACGAAACGCTTGCGGATAAGCGTTTCAATAACGGGCAGCGTACCTTGCTGCTCGTCTGCGAGGAAGGCGAGGCGGAGTACGACGAGTCCCGCCCCTACATGAAGAACATCTATGTGGAAAACATTGAGGACGAAGACGAGCTGACGAGCGAAACGCTTGACATCCTCGCGAAAAAGCATCGCGCTTCCCGTGTGCTCATCGAGTACAACGGCATGTGGCAGCTGAAAACGCTGTACGACAACATGCCGGAAAACTGGGCGGTCTATCAGGAATTCATGTTCGCGGATGCGACGACGTTCCTCACTTACAACGCCAACATGCGCGGCCTTGTTGTGGATAAGCTCTCCGGCTGCGAGTTGGTCGTGTTCAACCGCTTCACGAAGGACATGGACAAAATGGCGTTCCACAAGATTGTGCGCGGCATCAGCCGCCGCCCGGACATCGCCTACGAGTACACGAACGGCGACGTCGAATACGACGAGATCGAAGATCCGCTGCCGTTTGACATCAACGCGCCGGTCGTAAAGATTGAAGACGGCGATTACGCGCTGTGGTACCGTGACCTTTCCGAAGATCCGAAGAAGTACGACGGCAAGGTCGTCGAGTATAAGGGCCTTGCAGCCGTGAACCCGCGCATGAAGCCGGGCATGTTCTTCTTCGGTCGCCAGCTGATGACCTGCTGCGTGGAGGATATCCAGTTTGCGGGTTTGCTCACGCTGTGCGACACGGACAAAATGCCGGAAAACGGAAAGTGGTACACCATGCGCCTTTCCGTTGCATATAAGTGGCACAAGCTCTACGGCCGCAAGGGTCCGGTTCTGACGCTTCAGAACATCGAGCCCGCCGAAGCGCCCGCGCAGCCCGTTGCGACGTTCTATTAAGCTTGAATTCATTGCCCGTTGGCTTTTCAAAAGTCGGCGGGTAATTTTTTTATTTATTTTTCCGTATACGGTGTCGAAAGTGCGCGATTTATGGTATACTAAAAATTACTTAAATATATGAAATGAAAATGGTGATAACTTTGCATACATATCAGCTTGCTTTGCCCTGCCTTTTGGGTGTTGAGGGTCTTGTAGCGGAGGAGCTCCGCGATATGGGCGCGGAAAATGTCGCGCCGGAAAACGGACGTGTGCTGTGCGCAGGCTCCCCGGAGATGATTGCCCGCGCGAATATCCGCTCCCGCTTTGCGGAGCGTGTGCTCGTTCTGCTCGGTACATTTGAAGCGAAAAGCTTTGAAAGCCTGTTTCGCGGCGTGAAGGCCCTGCCGTGGACGGAGTGGATCGGCCGCGACGACGCATTTCCGGTCAAGGGCCGGTGCTTATCAAGTCAGCTCATGAGCGTGCCGGACTGCCAGGCCATTATCAAAAAAGCCGTGGTGGAAAGCCTCAAGGAGACGTATATGCTGGAGCATTTCCCGGAGACGGGCGCGAACTACCAGATTCAGTTTTTAATTATGAAAGACAAGGTCAGCATTATGCTGGATACGAGCGGCGCGGGGCTGCACAAGCGCGGTTACCGCAAAAATTCCAACGAAGCGCCCATTAAAGAGACGCTTGCGGCGGTCATGGCAAAGCTTTCCCGTGTGCGCACGGACGGCACGCTCATCGACCCTTTCTGCGGTTCGGGTACGATTTTAATCGAAGGCGCCATGCTTGCCATGCACATTGCGCCCGGCCTGCGCCGCCACTTTGCGGCGGAAAAATGGAAAGCCGTCCCCGGAAATATCTGGGACAACGAGCGCGTTGCCGCAAAGGCGCTTGAACGTCGCGATGAGGGCTTTTTGGCGTTCGGCTATGACATTGATCCCGAAGCCGTGCGCCTGACGCTTGAAAACGCGAAGAAGGCGGGCGTTGCGCAGTATATCTCCGCAGAAGTGCGCGACATCAAGGATTTCAGCAACGATGGCCCGTTCGGCTGCGTCATCTGCAACCCGCCGTACGGCGAGCGGCTTTTAGACGTAAAAACGGCGGAGGACATCTACAAAACGATGGGGCGCGTCTTCACGCCGAAGCGCGGCTGGAGCTATGCTGCCATCAGTCCGGACGAGCGGTTTGAGACATGCTTCGGCAAAAAAGCCGACCGCCGCCGCAAGCTCTACAACGGCATGATCCGCTGCCAGTATTACATGTATTTTAAGGCATAAAAAATGCTTTAGGGGAGGGTACATATGCGGAATGTTTATATCATCAACCCAAAAGCCGGCAAGCACGACCATACCGTGCAGTTTATGGAGCGCATCCGCGCCGTGCATGCCACGCACGGGGAAGAGCCGGAAATTTACCTCACACAGCGCGCGGGCCATGGCGAGGAGCTGGCAAGAGCGGCCGCCGAAAAGGGCGATGCGGTGCGCATTTGGGCTGTCGGTGGCGACGGCACGGTGCTGGAGGTCGTGCGCGGTGCGGAGTTTCACAAAAACGCCGCCGTGGGCGTATACCCGTGCGGCAGCGGCAACGACTTCGTGCGCTCATTCGGCAAGCGCGAAGTGTTTTTGAACCCGGAAAATCAGCTGGCGGGCAAGACTGTGTCCATCGATATGATCCGCACGCAGCACGGCGATGCCGTGAACATCTGCTCTGTGGGTTTTGACGCCAAGGTGGCGGCGGAGATGAATTATTATAAGCACCTGCCGTTCGTTTCGGGCGAGCTTGCGTACACCATTTCGCTGGCAAAGTGCTTTTTGGGGCACCTTGCGGACAAAATGACCGTAACGTTTTACTATGCGGACGGCACAAAAGAGACCGTTACGGGCGAATTTCTGTTCACGCTTGCGGGCAACGGTCGCTGGTATGGCGGCGGGTACTGCGGCGCGCCGAACTCGGTGATAGACGACGGTCTGCTCGATTTTGTGCTGATCCGAAAGCCCGCCTATTCCCGCATTCCGGGCCTTGTGCCGAAGTATAAGCGCGGCGAGCATTTAAGCAACCCGGCATTTTCCGACCTGCTCGTTTACCGCCGCGGCGTGAAGATCGAAATTCAAAGCGAAAATGAAGTCGTCAGCAATATGGACGGCTTGTGCATCAAGGTGAAAAGCGAAGAATACAACATTCTGCCGCACGCACTGAATTTCATTTTGCCGCGCGGCGCGGCATTGCCGAAGGAGCCGAACAATGCGCGGTGATACACTCGGAAAAGCGGAAATCTTAACGCCGCGCCTGCGCCTTAGACGCTTTTCCATGCAGGACATGAGCGGCTTTCTGCTGTTTGCCGCGCACCAAAGGCACCACCCCCGCCACGTTCTGGAAACCATCCGCAAGGTGATCGAGACGGCGGGTGGCACAAT
>OGQV01002408.1_pt1 | contig 11224 bp, 9 predicted proteins | sample 1553311 | NCBI WGS metagenome assembly OGQV01 (sample SAMEA2579976, study PRJEB22360) | human gut metagenome
TAAACCAATCCACAGCACCTTGTCTATTGTAGCATTTTGTCCTTGGAGAGGGACTTTAATAACTACTACTTTATAATACGAGGATGATTGACGAGGATGATCGATTATATTTCCTTTTTCGAAAAGCAGTTAGAGCGAGTAAACTATTGGCTTTCCTATGCCGAAACTAAAAATGCGGCAATGATTGCTTTAAATGTGGCGATATGTGCGGCACTTATTTCTATGTCACTGTCAGATCGCTTATATGTAATAGCAATGGTAGGGTTACTAGTATCAACTATAATTTTAATGGTTAGCTTTTTCCCTTTTCTTGCAAATAAAGCCTCCAAGAGGGAAAAAGCGAAAATTGCAGAGAATTATATCTTTTTTGGAGATATTGCATTGATAGACAATGCAAAAGATTATATTTCCAATGTGAATACATGCTATTTTAACGGACAAAAGCAAAACAGTGAAAGCGATAAATTGGTTTTGGATTTTGCGAATGAAATCATTTACAATAGTAGACTTGCGTGCAGAAAATTTGTTGCTTTTAAATGGGCGTTGGGGATTGACGTTTTAGCTGTAGCGTGTATAGTAATTCAATTTCTACTTCCGATAACGTAAGAAGTTGTTTAGTGAACTGCCCCTGTTGGATTGAGTTTGTTTAATTCGATCTAACAGGGGTGTTTTGCTTGGAATAAAGTAATCTAAAAAATAAACATTTATGATTCACGTATCGACATTATACATAATATCGGGATGATATGCTAATTGTATTGTAGATGAAAAGCAACGAATGAGGAGAACAATATGGATATCAATTTGTATATAGAAGGACTTCGGCAATCGCAAGAGAAAACATCACACCAGAAGGATATTTTAGATACATGGGAAGAAATACAAAAAGTTCCTTTTGACAGGCAGACAGCGATAAAACAGGCCAAGAAAAATAAATTAAATTATTCAAATTTAAGAGAAAAAACTTCACCATTGCTTGTAATCGGAACACGTCCATGGGAAGAATTATATGATAAAGATATATGCCTTAATTTGCAGTGGCAGTTGGGAGTGCTTGTGGAAGAAGAAATGAGTGGGAGCGTAAAAATGTAATGACGAGAAAATCTGCATTTGGATTGCATAATATCGCGGGTTTCTTTTTTGTCACACTCAGACAATAAAAGCTCGTTGAAACGACAAGTTTCAACGAGCTTTTTTCTGCCTTATGGAAAAAGTGGTAACAAGCTGGTAACTTTGACCCCAAAATGACCCCAAAACGGCAAAGTGACTGCGCCCGGACGGTTGAGATTTTCAACAGCCAGGGCACTTCTTGTGGATAAATCTTGCGGAGTTGGCAGGTAAATATAGGTGCGGTGGGGTTGCCCTGTATGATATCAAAAGGTCGGGACTTAATCGTGATTCCTGAAAGTAGTGTTGCGAAGTTCAAAAGATTGTTGGTGAATTGACAATTTTCAAGCGATATTCTATAATTCGGATAGAATATATACATGAATCGGAAACATTCGGTCAGGAATGACAGAGTTTACTGAAGAAAGGAGCTGGCTCAGTCTTGAAACATATTGCTGTGGTGGAAGATGATTCCTCCGCAAGCCAGCAGATACAGAATTATCTGAGCCTATACCAGAAAGAAAACGAGCAGGAATTTTCGGTCACGGTATTTGCAGATGGCCTGTCCATCCTGGAGGATTATCATCCAATCTGGGACATTATCTTGATGGACATTGAGATGCCGCTGATGGATGGTATGACCGCAGCCAAATGTATCCGGGAGCTCGATCAGAGCGTTATCATCATTTTTATTACCAACATGGCCAAGTATGCCATCAAGGGCTATGAGGTGGGCGCCCTGGATTTTGTACTCAAGCCAGTCAGCTATTTCGCCTTTTCACTGAAAATAACCAAGGCGCTTACCAGCCTTGCTCATCGGGAAAAAGCCTCTGTGTTGCTGACCTTCAAAAACGGCATGATGCGCCTTCCTGCCGAGGATATCACCTACATCGAAATCCTGCGCCGCCAGATGATTGTGCATACCGAAACCGAGGTCTACCCAGTGGCCGGCACACTGACCGAAATGGAGGCCAAGCTGGGGGATGCCGGCTTTGCCCGCTGCAACAAGGGATACCTTGTGAATCTGCGCCACGTGAAGCGGATTACTGCCGACAGCGTGCAGGTGGGAAATGACGAGCTGCTGATATCACGCCGCAGGCGGGAGGATTTTCTGGCCGCCATGACGGATTATTATGGGGAGAATGGAAAATGATAAATTTGACCAATGTCTTCTTTTTACATATTCCCTTTATGGTGGAGCTATGGATTGGGGTTGCAGCGTTTATTGGACCAATTTCTAAGAGAAAACATTTGATTGCGAGATGCCTGTGTGCTTTTGCTGCGGCAGGGATGCTGAGCGTTTTATCACTTCCATACAGCACAGAATTGGTTATCTATTTTGCGGTAAGTGCTTTGGTTGTGTACTCTATCTGTGAAACATCCCTTCGTAATGCAGTATATTGCACAGCCTGTGGCTACGCAATTCAACATGCTAGCTATGCACTGAGAATGGTCATATATATATCCGCCGGAAGGAGTATCCCCACGAGCATGCTAACGCTGGGCCAGCTGCTCTTTGGCATTCTCTCAACCTCCCTATGCTCCATTGCCGCTTACTTCCTGCTGGTGCGCAAAATGACGGATAAGTACCAGTACGACATCAGCACGCGTCAGTCACTTACCTCCACCCTGATTGTCATATTGATTGTGGAGGTTTTCAGCGTGGCGGCCTCCACAGCGTATGAGAACGGCATGGAGTCCCTGTATCTGGTCTGCAACCTGTATGATGCCTTTTGCTGCCTGTTCTTTTTGTGGAATCAGGCCAGCTGGGTGCACCGTTCCCAACTGGAAAGACAGCTGGCATTTCAACAGGCGATGGAGGAGCAGCGCGCAGAACAGTTTGCGCTTGCGCGGGAGAATATTGACATCATCAACCGCAAATGCCATGACCTGAAGCATCAGATGGCCGCCTTACAGACGGTCATACCGGAATCCCAGCGCAAGGCCTACTGCGAGGAAGTGCAGAATGCGATTCAGATTTATGATTCCTCGCTGAACACCGGCAGCAATGTACTGGACACGATTCTGACGGATAAAAGTCTGTATTGTGAGGCACACCAGATCAGCATGACCTGTGTGGCGGACGGGCACAGGCTGTCCTTCCTCAACAGTATGGACATCTACGCGATTTTCGGCAATGCGTTGGACAACGCCATCCGGGCGGCAGCCGCACTGGATGACCCGCAGAAGCGCTTTATTTCGGTGTCTGTCTGGGAGAAAAACGGTCTTGTCCTCTTCCAGTTTGAAAACTACTACGAAGGCACGCTGGAATTTGACGGCGCACTGCCCAAAACAACCAAGGATTCCCCCAGCGCCCACGGCTACGGCCTGAAGAGCATCCAGCAGACCGCGCAGAAATACGGCGGGCAGATGACCCTGCACACCGACAACCACCTGTTCCTGCTGCGTGTCAGCATCCCGGTTCCCAAGGAGTACACCCAGCGTGATGGGGGATGACGAACCTGATTTCCATAAGAAGTATATGCCCGGTTGGTGTTTTGCCAACCGGGCGTTTTCTGTCTATATGTGACAGAATCATTACGCAAGCTATGATATTTTTGTAAAATATAGCCGTTTGCACATCCAGAATGACCGTTTGAACACAGATTGCTACTTTTCCCGGCCGGTGTGCTATGATGGCGGCAAACAAAGGCAAGCCCCAGCTCAGAGAGAAAGGAGGGTGCAATCTGCGCCGGGCTGGCTGGAAATTATGGACCGCTGCGCACAAAGAGGTGCGCACGGAAAGGAAACAGGAGGCAGACAATGAAAAAAAAGGCAGCCATAGCACGCGGCGTTGCTTCCGTCATGGCCGTGACGATGTTCACATCGGTTTCGGCCTCGGTACTGATGTTCGATAACGCCGGTGTTATCAACCAGGCACTGAACCTGAGCACGAGCAAAATCGTGGAGCTCGGCGATGGGGAAGCCACAAACACGGTCTATTATGACAACCCCTACGGCACCGATACTTCGGACCGACAGGCTACCATGAACATGGAACTGGCCGTTGCTGCAGAGAACATCTCGCAGGCCGAGGAAGGTGCTGTATTGCTCAAAAACGAGAACGCCGCGCTCCCGATTGCCGCAGGACAACGCATCACTATTTTTGGCAACGGCTCCTACAACTCGGTTGACTCTGCAAGCAACGCCGTCAACAGCACCTCGTTTGACGCCATTCCCGCCGTGGGTCTGGTGGACTCGCTGCAGACCGCACTGGGCGCAGACAACGTGAATACAGCACTGTCCAGCGTGTATGTGCCGATGAGCCTTACCACCAATCAGGAGGTTTCTGAAGCTCCGATTGACCAGATTAAGGCACAGGAAAGCAGTTGGCAGAGCGATTACAACGATGTGGCGGTCGTGACCTTCACCCGTGCGGGCTCGGAGGGCAATGACAGCGCGCTGACTACTGCCGAGGACCGCAATTATCTGGGCCTCTCCAAAAACGAGGAGGACTTGCTCGGTTATCTGCAGAGTCAGAAACAGGCCGGTGTTTTCTCCAAGATTGTTGCCGTCATCAACTCCGACCAGGCAATGGAGCTTGGCTGGGTGGATGAATATGACGTGGACGCCTGTCTGCTGTCCGGTCTGCCGGGCGCAGTCGGCTGGACCGGCATTGCCAATGTGATGACCGGCAAGGTTTCGCCCTCCGGTCACACGGTCGATACCTACGCCGCCAACTCTCTGTCCTCGCCCGCCATTACCTACGCGGCTGGCAATGCGATGGACTGGACAAACAAAGACTGGTTACTTGCCAACGCGACCGATAACGATAGCAACGGCACCAACATTCTCCACTACACCATCTATGCCGAGGGCATCTACATCGGCTACAAGTACTACGAAACCCGCTATGAGGACACCGTTATGGGTACCGGCAATGCGGACGGCGCTGCGGGCGCTTCTGTCGGCAATGCCTGGGCGTACAGCAACGAGGTTGTCTATCCGTTCGGCTATGGCCTGAGCTACACGACCTTTGAGCAGACGCTCGAGGGCGTCACGTTTGACGCCGACTCCGATATGTATCAGGTCAGCGTCCGCGTAAAGAACACTGGTTCTGTTGCCGGTAAGAGTGTTGTTGAGGTGTACGCACAGACTCCTTACGGCAGCTATGAGCAGGAAAATCAGGTCGAGAAGGCATCCATCCAGTTGGTTGGCTTTGAAAAGACCGCCATGCTGCAGCCGGGCGAGGAGGCAACCGTCACCGTGCCCGTAGAGCGCTACTTCTTGGCCAGCTATGACAGCAAGGGCGCGGCAGGGTACATCCTCAGCGCCGGTGACTACTATCTGGCGGTCGGTGACGACGCCCACGATGCACTGAACAACGTTCTGGCAGCCAAGGGCTACACCGCCGCGGACGGTATGACTGCGGACGGCAACGCCGCCAAGGTATACAGCTGGAATCAGGCCGAGCTGGACACCACTACCTATAAAATGTCCCGCGTGGATGACACGGTGGAGGTCACCAACCAGTTTGACCACGCCGATTTGAACAACTACGGCATCGAAATGACCTACCTGTCCCGTTCCGACTGGCAGAATACCTACCCGGTAGAGCGCATGGCCTTGGCCATGAATGATGCGCTGCTGGAAGATTTGAATCTTGACTGGTACGAAAAGCCCGCCGATGCACCCGAAGTCAGTGACTTCACGCAGGGGGCCGACAATGGTCTGACCTTCTCGGATATGCGTCTGATTCCGTGGGAGGACGAGGACACCTGGAACAAATTCATCGACCAGTTGACGGTTGACGAGATGGCCAGCCTCCTGATGGACTCCCGCGGCTCCAACCCGATTGAGAGCATTGCCATGCCCGCCGCAGGCCGCACCGATGACAACAGCGGCTTCGGCCCGCTGATTTCGGAGGGCACCAACGGCATCAAGTGGGTCACCGAGCCCATCACCGCACGCACATGGAACAAGGAACTGTTTGAATCCCGTGGCCGCGTCATGGGCATTGAGGCTACCTTCTGCGGTCTGACCGAAATCTGGTACGGCGGCGGCAACATCCACCGCACACCGGTCGGCGGCCGTAACTGGCAGTATTACTCTGAGGACGGCAATTTCGGCTACATCATCGGCATCTACGAGGCCAAGGGCATGCAGGCACAGGGCGTCATCTACTGCCCGAAGCACTTTGTCCTGAACGATCAGGAAACCTTCCGTGAAGGCATTTCCACCTTTGCCAACGAGCAGTCCATCCGCGAGATTTATATGCGCGCCTTTGAGGGTGCTCTCTGTGAGGGCGGCGCCATGGGCGTTATGACCAGCTTCAACCGCCTGGGTACCCGCTTCTCCTCCGCCAACTACAATTTGGTGCACAACGTTCTGAAGGGTGAGTGGGCGTTCAAGGGTCACACGACCACCGACGGCTACACCCAGTCTGGCTTCAAGATGCACTTCGAGGAGGAAGCTGCCGCCGGTATCGACTACACCTGCGCCAGCAACAGCGACTACGGCGATGCCGTGAAGAGCTACATTGAGGCAGGCGACGGCTACATGCTGGAATGTCTGCGCAACATCACCAAGCACAACCTGTATGCGCTGTCTCGCACCTTCATCCAGAACGGTCTGAGCAGCAACACGGCAATCGTGACGATTGTTCCATGGTGGGAGACCACCCTGTTGGCTGTGACTGCTGTGTCTGCCGTTGTTCTGATGATTTGTGTCATCCTGATGGCTGTCTGGAACCATGAGAAAAAACAGCCCAAAAAGAAGGAGGCGTAACCCATGCTCAAGAATCTGAAATCCTCCTGCATCAGCGTAAAATTCAGCCAGATCAGTGCGCTGATTGGTTTTATAGGCTTTGTGGCCTTCTGCATCTACGCGGCACTGTTCAAGTATTTTGATCTGGCAGTGTTCCTGACGATTGCTGCCGGCACCGCCTGCGCACAGGGGTACGCGCTATCCCGTAAGCCTTTGACCGAGTACTTGAATCTGCTCAGTGTCGGCTGTTATGCCTATGCGCTGGGGCTGTTCTTCCTGAACAGCTATAACGTCTGGGCCGACTGGTACGGCGGCTTCACAATGTACGGCTCGCGCGGCGGCATCGGCCCGGTCATCGCTATCATGGTCATTCTTCTGGCAGGGTGCATCACCGGCACGGTTTCCTGCTTTACGGTAAGGAGGGACAAGCAATGAAGCAGACGAAAAAATGGGCCCTCGCAGTGACTGTTTCCGGCATGGCCCTGGTGCTTTGCTCCTGCAGTACCGCGGCCTCTAATGCAAACCGCTATTTTACCAGCGTCGGTGCGATTGCCACCAACCTGATGAACAGCGGCAAGGTCTCAAACGGAAGCACGGCATCCGCAGCCAGTGAGAACACTGCCGCAGCGCTGCCGACACCCGGGGACTTCACGATGAGCGAGGACGGCACCTACAGCTTTACTGGCGTGGACGGTGCGGGGTATTATCTGCTGTATTTCTGCGAGCCCGGCGCCGACCCGAGCGATGACAGCTTTATCTACACAAGCGAGCCCATCAATGCGGTCAGCGGCACAACTACCTATACCGGCAGCTATCTGGATGTTATGCAGGCCGCCTATGGCGAATATCAGGCCCGCGTGGTGGCGTTCCCGGCAGTGGGTGACACCACCAGCAGTATGTCGTCCCCCGCGTGTGTTGATTTCATTGCAGAGGGAGAGCAATCTCTGCCAACGTTGGAGTATTTCTGGGATTCCTTCAGCGATACGTTGAATCTTCAGCTTTCCAATGTGGGTACTTATACCTATGAAGCATATCCGAAGGAAGTTGAGGTTGTCTGCACCAATGTGAACGACGATGCCGATGTGGTTACTGCTACGTTGGAAAATGTTGCAACGGATAATATTGACTTCTCGGCAGCACTAACCAAAGGAGAAACGTACAAAATATCTGCTCACTCCATCAGCGACAGCAATTATGTTACCAATAAGGTAAGTGGAGATACACTAGTTGCAGACAATATGACCGTCGGAGATGTGAATGTTCTAAGCAGTGCATATGCGTACTCACATGGATCTGTCAATTTCCCGCTGTTGACAGAGAACTTTGATCTGGTAAACGGTGGCAGTGCCGGTGATATGCACGGAGTGATTTCCGACTATTCGTATGACTGCACGCCCACAGCTGCCACGCCGGGTTCTGCATACAGCTACGATGTCTCCATCTACTATGCAGACCAGGGCGACGGCAAGCTGGAGCTGCATGAGGACGGCACCGCAACGCTCTCTCACGGTCAATGGGCTTTCATCCGTGCCGCGCATATTGACGGCGTCTGGATTGATAACGGTGACGGTACAGCAACGCTGAACTTCAACACCAGCAGTGTCGCATCGGACTGATGCCCCACTCCGCAGGCTGCTGTTCTTCGTAAGGAACAGGAAAGCAGCCATCATGATACTTTAGCCATTCACTTATTTGCTTTTTCTCTGAAAAGGGCTGCTGTACATTTGTATGGCAGCTCTTTTCTGTGTGGTATTGTGCTATAATTAAGAAAATCTTTCGGGATAAAAAGGAGATTACAAATGGGCGAGAAACAAATTTCATTGGCTTTAGGAATTGTGGTTGCAATACTCTTTTTGTTCTGGATTATAAAATCTCTGGTCACAGGCGCTGGCGTTCCGAACCTGATAATCCAAAATATGGCAGCATTCAAGAGGAATATCCCCGCCTTGGCCTTTGCAGGAAAAAGCTATGAACATATCCAATATGCGATGAAATCCCCGGCTGAATATCTGGACATATATGTGCCGGATGCACAGGAAAAACCGCCGCTGCTGATTCTTGTGCATGGCGGTGCCTTTATCTATGATGACAGCCAATCGCGCCCCGCAAAGCTGATGTACCAGTATATGCGGGCAAATGGCTATGCAGTGGCAACAGTAAACTATCGGTTGGCGCAGGAAGCACGGTTCCCGGCAGCTGTGTGTGATGTGAAAGCAGCAGTACGCTATCTCAGGGCCAACGCAGAGCAATACGGCTATGACGCCGAACGCTTTGCCATCTGGGGCGAATCGGCAGGCGGATATCTGGCATGTATGGCGGCCTTCACGGAAGATGAACTCTATTCAGACGTTGCGTTTGTCGGAGAAAATCAGGCAAAACCGGTATCTGGCGGGGTATCAGCGGTGGTAGATTTTTACGGCGTGTTGGATTTTGACAAAAGTATTTCGGATTTTGCCTTGTCCGGTGTGCCGCGCTGGCTTCCGCGGCTGATTGGTATGGCAGACCTTGACAGCGACAAATCAATCGTCACAAAATTCCTTGGCGGCAATATTGAAACCTACACACAGGAACAACGCAATGCCCTCAGCCCCACTTATTTCGCAAAAAATCTGAAAGATAAGAGACTGCAGGTGTATATTCAGCACGGCAGCGTTGATATTACTGTACCGAAGACACAGTCCGAGCGTCTGTATGAAACGCTGAAATCCGCGTTGGGAGATGAAAAGGTTACCTACTGCGAGATGAAAAATCTCAAGCATGGGGATGACAGATTCTATACGCCAAAAAATCTAGAACTTGTTAAAGAATTCCTGGACAAAGCAATTTAGCAGAGTGCGCATTGCTTTTTTGCTGACAGCCAGAACATAAGAATTACTGTGGGCAGGCTGCTGATTTTTCAACAGTCTGCCCGTTTTTTGTGGGCAAATCTTGCGCAGTTGATAGGTAAATATAGGTGCGGTCAGCGTGGTCAACCTGCTTTGACAAGTACCAGAACGCTGTTGTCCGGCACGACAATCTGTTCCTGCTTGGTGGGAACCGGCGGGTACTTGTACTGCCGTAGGACCTTTTGAATCTGCTGTTTGACCTCGAGTAAGGCAGCGTCCAGCGAGGTTGCTTGGGTAGTGATTTTTGGAAAGTCAGGAACATGGGCAGTACAGCCGTCCGGGGATAAGGTACAAAGCACAGGATAAGGCTGGTTCTCAACGGAAATACTGTACTGCATCCCGAACATATCGTCCATCTTGTCCATTCCGCGCCGTTTGTGTTCGTCCATGCTGTGGACGTATGTGTCCATTGTGAACGCCACCGAGTAGTGACCGAGGATGGCTGACAGGGTCTTGTAGTCCATGCCGCGCTCTAATGCGCGGGTGGCGAAGGTGTGGCGCAGGGCGTGGAAGGTAAAGTGCCCGATATCGGCATCCTTCAACAATCGGTTGTAGTAATCCTTGAAGGCTTTCTGCTCAAAGTAGTGTCCAAACTCGTTGGTGACGATGAAGCCATCGTCGGTGTACTTATCCCCTGCCCGAATCTTGTCTTGCTCCTGCTGCTGTTTCCAACGGGCAAGCTCGTCTGCCATTGTGCGGGTCAGCGGAATCGTGCGGCGGGAGTTTTTCGTCTTGGGGGTACCGAATACGATTTCGGTTTTGTTCTCACCGTCGTGGGCTTCATACTTTGCAAGGCGGTTGATGGTACGGCGTACATGGAGCTGGGCGGTGGAAAAATCAATGTCTTCCCATTTCAGCGCCAGTAATTCCCCCATGCGTAATCCGGTACACAAGTCTAAGCGGATAAACACGCCGTAACGGTGGCGGTAGCTGGCTTGCACCAGTGCCCGTTGCTGGTCGTTGGTAAAAACCACGATTTCGAGCTTTTCTCCGCTGGGTAGGGTCACGGCATCGCAGAATGCCATGTGGTAGTTGCGCAAGGTCTTGGGGGATAAGCCTTCCTCGCGGAATTTGTAGTTGTAAAATTCCTGCAGGGTATGCGGTTCAAGCTTTTTAAGCAGGATTTTCCCCAGCACACAAAAGTGCTTGTTGAGATAACTGCGGTAGCTGGCGTAGGTGGACTGCTTGACGGTATCTTTCATGTAAGTCTCCAGCCAGTATTCGTACCATTCGCCAAGAGTCACCGACATAGGATCGCGCCAGCCCTGTGTGCGGACTTCGTGGGCTTGCTGCTGTAAAATGGCGATTGCCTCTTGTCTGGTGTTACAGCAGGTGGATGTACGCCGGGGCTTGCCTGTCTTGTAGTCAATCCCGGCTGACAGTCGAACCTCCCACCGCCCGTCTGTACGCTGACGGATGTTGCCCTCGTTGTGCCCGCGGCGCAGGGATGTTTTAGATGTGTCTTTCACGGTGCATCGTCTCCTTTCGTGACACAAAGACTACCACAGGTACGACCACAAAGCTAT
>OGQV01002411.1_pt1 | contig 11212 bp, 9 predicted proteins | sample 1553311 | NCBI WGS metagenome assembly OGQV01 (sample SAMEA2579976, study PRJEB22360) | human gut metagenome
CGGTCAAGGGCAAAGCCGCCGCACACGGCGGGGCGAAGCCCCCTTGACAGCCCACTCCCGCCTGTGCTCGATTACGGGCGGCGACGGGGGATATAACCGCAAGAGCCACATCGTCGGCACAAACTTCATATCCCTCACTTTTGCCGGATGGCAAAAGCTCGATCATTCCGTTGCGCCTCCTCTCCCCACAAAGTCTTGCGACTTTGCGGGGCACCCCGGATAGGGCAGCAAAAAGCCTCTGGTCATGGTGGCCAGAGGTCGTTACTTTTCCATATCCATTTTCTTGTCGGGCTTGGCAAGCTCGGGCGGCTGCCGCTCTTTCCAGTCCTCCAGCAGCGTCATGATCTGGTCTTTCATCTGCCGGGGCGTGGCCTCCTTGCCAAAAAACTTTTCCAGTTCAGCGCCAGTAATGATCACGTCACGATCCTCCTTTTTCTTTTCTTCACACAAAATACCGTCGATCACATCCGGGGAGAGCTTGTTTTCCTTGTCCAGCTCGCGGAGCCGCTTTGCCTGACCCTTGGAGGGCGAAGCCTGCTGGCCCTCAATGGACACGGCGATATACTTCTGGTGCTTGGGGCGCACACGGGAAATTTCCACAGCCGGGGTGAAAGACAGCTTTCCGTCATCCATCGTCTGCTTCAATTCCGGCACAAGATCATTGAGCCAGATATACCGCTGCACGGTTTTCACGCTCATGCCGTTGCGTTGGCCCACGCTTTCAAGTGAGAGCTTTCCGGCCTCGGCGCTGTCGCCGCGCGCCCCCTGATGCTTGATGGCCTCATACTGCATTTTCAGGGACATAGCCTTTTCGCTGGGCAAAATCGTTTCGCGCTGACGGAGGTTGTCATCCGTCATAGCGAGAATGGCCTCGTCATCCGTCATATTGCGGACGATACAGGGCATATTGCGATACCCGGCAAGCTGGCTGGCCATCTGGCGGCGGTGGCCCGCGATGATCTCATAGCCGCCGCCCTCACGGGGACGTACCAGCGCGGGCTGGTTGACGCCGCCGTTGCGGACACTCTCCACCAGAGATTTCATTTCCGCATCGTCACGGACACCGAAAGGATGATCCTTGAAAGGGTGCAGGTCAGAAAGGTCAAGATAGACGATTTCCTCTTTTTCGGCGCGGGTAGCGTCGCGGGGTGTAGGCGGCACTTCCGGGGCCGGAGGTGCTGCCTTTTCCTCGGGGGCTGCATGGGTTTTGCCAGCCTTGGGCGGCTTGGTCTGCTCCGGGGCCACTTTTTCCGCCTTGGACGGGCGGCCACGGCGGGGCTTTTCCGCCTGTGCCTCTTTCTTGGCCCCCGGCTCGGTAGGCGCAGCTTTTTCGGATTTTGCGGGGCGGCCCCGTTTGGGCTTGGTTTTCTCCGGCTCCGGCATGGGCTTTTTCCATTCCTGCTTGCTGTACTCGGTGACGGAAACAGGCTGGGCTTCCGGCTCCTTGGGGATGTCCGTCGGAGTATCCTTTTCCGGCGTGGAACGCACAGCGGAAAGGTCGATCACCTTTGCGGACGGAGCGGGGCCGGCGCCCACATCAGGGATCTCGGCCTGCTCCTTTTCCGGGGCTTTTCCCGGCATTTCAGGCGGGGTCTGTTCCTCCGTGGTAGGGGGATGCTTGTTTTCTTCTGCCATGACACGAATAACCTCCTTGACAAGAATTTAGGCCACGCCGCACGGCTGGCCCATATCAGCACACAGAGAAAACGCTGTCTGCATACAAAAACACCGCCTATGTCCTGTTAGGCGGTGCATTGTGTAAGGCTTGGCAGCTCATTTTCAGTTGTTTTTCTCTGTGTGCCCTTGTCAAGCGATGTTTGGATGAGCAGAGCAAGCAGTTGGAGGCCAAGAGTGCCGAGTTGGCACAGGCTCTTTTGCAGAACCAGTGGCTGACTGAGCAGCTGCTGGTAAAAAAGAGAAAGCTGTTTGGCTCCTCCTCGGAAGTCCTTGACCAGATGGTCATGGAGCAGTTTGCTCACCTGTTTAACGAGGCAGAATGTTGGGATGCGGCCGCTCAAAAACCTGCTGTCAAGACTGAAAAGAAGCCCCGCAAGCGCCGTAATTCAGGCAGTGTTCAGGACATTATTCCCGAGGGAACTCCTGTAGAGGTACAGCAAAGCCGATTATCCTGTATGATTACCAGCCGAACCGAAAGGCCGAGAATGCTGAGACATTCCTGAACGGCTTTACAGGCTGGCTCCATGCAGATGGCTACCAGGGGTACCACCGGCTGCCATCACAGATCCAAGTGGTGGGATGCCTTGCTCATGCCCGGCGCAAATTTGACGAAGCTTTGACGGTTGTTCCCAAAGAGCAGCAGGCTGCTTCCAAGTCGGCAGAGGCGCTGAGCTATTTTGCAAAGCTGGCCCGGTTAGAAGAAAGCTTTGCAGAACTGACAGCAGAAGAACGGTACACCAAGCGTCTGGAACAGGAAAAACCTGTTTTAGAGGCTCTATTGGTATGGGCAAATGCCTTGAAAAGCAAAACTGCCCCCAAATCCGCCTTGGGAAAGGTCATTCAGTACCTTCTGGTCCAGTGGCCATATCTGGAGCGTTACCTGGAAGACGGCAGACTGGAACAAACCAACAACCGGGCAGAGCGGAGTATTAAGCCCTTTGTCATGGGACGGAAAAACTGGCTGTTTTCTAATACACCCGGCGGGGCTAAAAGCAGTGCCGTGATTTACAGTCTGGTGGAAACAGCCAGAGAATCCGGACTGGATCCCTACCGGTATCTGCTGTGGATATTTAAGACAGCCCCAGCTCTGGCAGTACAGGATAAAGCCTGGGCGGAAAAGCTGGTTCCCGCTGCAGCGCCGATCTACTGCTATGTGCCGGGAAGGAAAGAGAATGCAATATGAAACTGAAACCCCATGGCTATTTTCTGGTCAACTTCGTGACCAGCTTCGTAGAAGGAGAAATGAGCCGTCATGAATTCGATATGGACTATTCCGGATATGTGATTGAGCATTTCTCAGGCTTCCGAAAAGAGCACCCCAGGCTTGCCAGTCGTTTTGCCGATACCATTGATTTTGCCTATGATTTGGGCGAACACAAGTCGGATGATGCCCTGCGGGCTTCCATGGCCGATGCCTTGGACGACTTCTTTGGAAATCGCCAGGACTGCGATATTTTCTAAATTCAGCAATGCCACCGGATCCCGGTGGCATTTTTTGACGACTATTTTATGTCCGTTTGACGATTACGATCATACGAGCTGGAAACGGGCAAGCTGTTTTTGTTTGGGTGACTCGCTTTAATATAGTTTTTCTGCGCCAACCAAATACCGTGCGATTCTTATAATATCAACCGCATTCACTATTCCGTCTCCCGTAACATCCGCATAAATCAGATCATCGTCACTTAGAGATTCCAGTTGGACAATATATCGGGCAATCTTCACCGCATCCGCCGCCGTTACTTCGCCGTCATTATTTACGTCACCCAGAATTCTCGATCCGCCAATCTTACTGCTACATACAATGTCTGTCGGAGTCTGGTTTAAACCGAGCGTATTTTCAGGCGAGTAACTCAGCTTGATCGTATACATACCGGATGGTGCATGATCATTGACCTTCAGCTTGATTGAGAGTATCTGCCCATCCATCTTCACAGCCTCTGTGCTATACCAGAAAACCAGCCAGCCTTTTGCTGTGGCAGGTACTATAACCAGGTTTCCCTTATTATTTCCGCCATTCATTGTGCAGGCGTATCCGATTTCTTCTTCAAACACCGGTTCGAATACATTATCATCTACTTCAATAAAGAACAGATAGCTGAATAAACCCGGATTTTCTGTAATGGCAATGTTCATGTCAATGGTCTGTCCGGGTTCCGCAAAAAAGGTACATTGATCGATTTCCACCTTTTCATCAGCATCGGAATAAGCCACTGGCTCATAGTAGAAGAAATTGAACGTTACGACATCGCTTGCATTTTGATTTTCTTTCACAGCCTTGGCTTTGATCGTTGTCGTTTCTGTCAGGTTCAATGGCTCTTTATACTCTTGTGCATTCAGTCCCAGGATCGGTTCTGAACCGTCTGTTGTATAAAGAATTGTTGCGCCGTCTTCCGCTGTTAATGTAAGGACTTCGGACACACCTGCCGAATTGCTCCCAATATTTGAAACTGGCTGCGCGGTACTGACGGAATATCGGTAGAGCGGATAGATGTCCATGTCACAGGTCACGGCCCACCATGCGTATTCTGTGCTCCAGCCGAGAAACTCCGGTGCAGCCGTAGTTCCATTCCATGCCGAAGCCGCAGGCAGCTCCGCTGCCTCGCCATATCTGACAATTTGCGAAGAAACAACACTGGGCACTGCATCCATGCTATAGAATCGCACCGTAAATGTCTCTGGTTCAAAAACAGCGGAAATTACCGCATTCCCACGAACCACTATGTTGCTGTTTTCCGCCGAAACCAGATTCCCGTCAGAATCTGCCCATCCTTTGAAAATCCGACCTTCCGCTTCCGGTATTAAGGATTGTGCGATTTCATTCAAATCCGTTCCATATGTCAACGCGTATGGATTTGCTGTTCCGTTGACCCAATCAACAAACACGACGGCATAAGTTTCCGGAATATAACGTGCTGTAATAACCATATCAGAGTGAACGTTTGTTCCAGTATCGCTCCATCCAACGAAGCGATATCCCTCAATCCCCGGTGCATCTGGTACCGCAGCGTTTCTGCCTTCCTCAACATACTGCGTTTCTCCAATCTGTACATTCTCGTACAGGAACTTTACCTCGTACACTGGACGAGGGGCCTGAATAATCTCAATATTATTCAGCAATCCCGTCGCGCCCTGAATGCCAAAGCTGACTACATAATCTCCGGTTGTCATACTGATTTCCTCGCGGGTCTTAAAGGAAACATCGTATGTATTGCCGCTGCTAATGAGCGTTTGGCCCAAATACTCCAATTGGCTCTCGTTAGGATCTGTGTTTTTTCCCTTGTAAACCATCACCGTTGCGTATTTTCCCTGCAAATCGATTGACGGATCAACAGGGAGCGTTCCTCTATACTGATATAGCACACCGCTTGTGTCTTCCGCACCCTGTAAGCCTTCAATCTTTGGGATATTCTTATCGCGATAACGATAGAGTGTCCGTGTCTCTACCTGTCGGTCGTCGTTCGAACTGACTGCAACGTCAGACCATTGCGAATAATCACCCCATCGCCAGAAATAATGTGTCGTCGAGGCAGATCTGGTTTGATAATACCACTCCGTGTGCGTTGCAGCTGGATACAGTGTAGTGGATTCCAGCCACCATATATTCCCGTGTTTTCCTGCTACCGTTGCCTTGTAACCAACATATCCGTCATATGTACCACAGTATGGGAATTCGGATGTGCTTGACGTAGATTCATAGTTCTTCCAATAAAGATTTCCGTAGGAATTATAGAGCTGTCCACCAGAGTAGCCATACCAGTGGTAATACGTATAAACCGTATACGCCTCACGGTCTGTCACGGTTCTTGTGTCTGTGATTCGCAGTGTATCAGATGCTGTCGGCTGTGTCCTGGTCCAGCCTGCATTTATCCATTCTCCATAGTTTGTTACACTATTATATCTCGTCCAGCCAGATAGTGATTCGTTCGAGCTCGTTGTGTACTGCTTATCCCGATATCTGTATTGCAGCATTGTTTCAATCGCACGATTCTCCTGTTCGGCAGGCCTTTCCGTCGACCATTCTGAAGCCGGGCCGTACACATATTCCGAAATAACGGAAATAGGCGCTTTTGCCGCGATAGAGTAAGCCGCTCCGGTTTTTCCGTCGTTATACTCCAAAACCAATGCTTCTGCAGCAGTTGCGATCACCGTCTCCTGTCCTTCTCCACGATCATAGTTGATCGTAAAGGAAAACTGTTGATTCTTTGCATCACGATCCAATACGACTGTCCGCGCCTCGGTTGCTACGAGTTTGTTCTCCGAAGTTTTCAGACATACTCGCAGCAGACCTACTGTGATTTTATCAGGTGTATTATTCAGAGCAACATCGATTGTATAGATACTGTTGTCATATTCCGCTCGAGTAATCTCTGCTGCAACTGGGAGTTCCGCATCCATCCAGCCAATAATCGCCGTGAGCGACATATTGGAATCTACCTTTGTATAATCGCAGGCGCTGTCTGGTGATTCCGTGCTATACGACCAGCCAAGGAACGCATATCCATTGTCATATTGCAGTCGATCCTCTGGCGAGTTTGCCGCGCTCATATACGGAACAGACTCCGTAGAAAGGAGCGTTCCATTCTGGTCGTAAAATTTTACGGAATATGTAATAATTCGATACTGCGCCGTAACCGTCATGTCCTCCCGAACGTTTTCGAACGACCGATCCCAGCCAACAAAATAATAGCCCCTCCGGCTCGGCTCATGGGCCGCGGTTGCCGCAGAACCATATTCAACTTGCTGGCTGGAAAGCAGTGAACCATCGTGATCCACAAACGTCACGGTAAGCGGCGCTTTGGACGTTACGGAAACCGGCGCACCGATTTCGCTATCCCCGAACAGCTGATTTTTGGCCTGAACTCTAAACGTGTACACGCCTGCCTGCTCGCAGATATAGGTATAATTCTCGTTCTCCGTAAACAGCGTTACTGCTTCCTCATCATCCTTTTCAACGATCAAATCATATCCCTGTGCCCCCTCCACTGCATTCCAGCGGATCAGGACAGCAGTATTCTGTGGAATCATCGTATCATTTGCCGGTGTGCTGATCGTTGGCTTATCCAGCGCGCTGATTTCAATATCCTGTGTAATAGTCTCACTTCTTAAGCAGCCCGGCTGTACTGCGTAAGCCAAAATCATACCATTTTCTGCTGCTACGATCGGCACAGAATACTGTTTGTATTCTCCGCCGAGCGAATAGTAGATCGTTTCATTCGACGCAGCTGTCAGGAAAATGTGAATGCCGTCCACCATTTTCTGCGTTCGAATGCTGGGCGCAGCTGTCCGTCCAATGCTGATCCTCTGCGTCTTTTCTGCAGACCAGACTCCATCCTTCTTCGCGATCGCTCTCAATTCCGCACTGCTCTCAAGATGAAGTACTGTTCCGGCCGCGCATCTGAAGCCATAGTTTTTGGGATCATTGCCGTCCTGCGTATAGAATATTTCCGCGCCGGATGTTTCGCAGCTGAGCAAAACGTCCTTTCCGCCCAGAACATCCCGAATTTCCATTTTAGGCGGTTTGACCGTCTGTTTCACGGTAAAGGTCACAGATTTGGATGCACTTCCGCCGCCTTCGTCGGACGCCGATACCGCGATCGTATGCGTTCCCGCTTCCAGCCCGGTGAACCACGCGCCGGAACTGATTTCCGTCAGCGACAGATACGTCATTCCGGGGTTTCTGCTGTATATCGTCCGTCCATCCATGCTGATAGACAGCGAGTTGATCACATAGTTGGAGCCAGTAACGCCCGTCAGAGCATTTTCCTGTCCAGCATCCATCGTCTGGCTCCGGATATTGCAGTTGATAGAAAGTGTTGACGCAGGCGGGACATTGCACTGCGCACAGTCTGCCAACTTCTCAGTCGACCAATCCGAGAACTTCTGACCGCACACCCCGCACGTCCAGTAACGATAGTGCGGGTGCATCCTTTCGGGCCAGAGATAATTTCCTTTTACATGTTCAACACATGGCGCGCGGCCGCTCGTCGTAAAGTAGAACGTATCGCTGAAGTACGTCTCGCCCTTGATCATTGCATAAAACTGATAGGAGTAGGTGGTTCCCGGCTGAAGCACAAGGCCCAGATCTTTCTTTGCTTCATACCAAGCTGTGATGCAATTGTTGTGCACACCGGGCGTCTCCGGCACACTCTTATGGGCCGTCCCGTTCGTGTCATACACGGTCACGCCCACCTTACTGACATCCCAGATCGTTGCACCGCTTGTAACCGCTATGGTTCTGGAGAGCGTTGCGTCTGTTGTTCCAATGACCTGTTTTCCGGAGCTCGAAAAAGTAAGCGTTACCGGTGGTGCCGATGTCTTTGTCATTCTCGGGGCATAGACATATTTTCCACTGTACTGACCGTCCGCAATGCGATACCACATATTTCTGGAATTGTGCGCATTATAACCGCCATATTGTACTCGCACAACATCATTTTTATGTAAATATCCAACAATATTCCCCGCTTCATCTGCTGGCGTAGAACGAACGACCACACCGCTGGAATAATACTCCGAACGGATTTTATAGTAGCCGGAGATAGCATCTCTTCTTGTCTTATTAAAAGAAGTAATATTCTTATCCGTCGGCTGCGGGCAAATATAGCCTTCCCGCACAAGATTATACCTTCGTCCATCCTTTTCTTGCCAATCCGTGCTAATAGAATAATCCTTGTATGTAATGGTCCTTTTGTGTATACCATGGATATTTCCAGAATAGGCTGAGCCACCCTCGCGAATTGTCATTGTTTGTCTTTCATAATCCACATCAAGTACATATGCCACATGTCCCCATGCCCCTACCGGGTCTGACCTCCAAACAAGAAGCCATCCAGGCTGCGGCGCTTCTCCATATTCATGCGTCTCGTAACCCGCAGCTCGTGCCTTTCCATACCATTCTCCTGCATTCCCCCACCCTGGCAGAGCTACTCCATCATCCATAACCGCACACCACGCAATATATGTACATGAATACATATAGTCTGAAGGGCCATTGTATACGTTGTATGTAGCAATTCCTTCTGGTTCAGGGTAATCAATTATGAACTTTCTGGTTTCCTCTGCATTTATTTGCACTGTAATTTGTAATAACAACATTCCAAGTATTGCTGACATAAATAATGATCTCAACTTATTTCTCCACATGGTTGTAGCCTCCTTGTTAATGAACGCCAACGATAAAAACGTTCTCTACTGGGATACAGTCAATTGAATTATTGAGAATAAATACCTTCATTTTTGTGGTATAAGTATATTGACGTTGGATTCTTATCTTTGTCCTTTCAAGTTCCTCGTCTCCGCAAATCTCCATTACCTGCACATCCAGCATTTTCCCATTCTCGTCATAGAGTGCGCCGATCAACAGTATGGGACGTCCCGGCTGTATCTGTCCTTCTCCCGGTTCAAAGCAGAACTCCTGTGCTGCTTCATCGTAATAAGCCTTCGGCGCAGACAGCTTCAGCTGACGAAGTGCGATGCTACCCGCCGTCAGCTCCGCACGAACAAATTGTCCGTTTTCATCTACGGTGTTATTTTCAGAGACACGCAAGCCGATCTGGTATTCCCCCGGCGGCGCATCTGTGGAAATCACCATTGGAATCTGAAACAACGTGCCAGTCTGTATGGAATTCTTCTCTTGATACCATAAGACCTGATACCCCAACTCTCCATTCTTTGAGCAAAACAACGAGCCATTCGAAAACGCCGTCCCCGCACAAATCGCAGCAGTATCGATCTGAAACACGGCAGGATTGCAATCCAGATAGAGCAAAAACGCCGCCATCCCCGGATTTGCCAGCAGATCGACGCTTATCCTCCCAGAATGCCCCGGCACCAGCTCCGCATCCCCGCTGTAAGAGAAAATTGCCGCGTCAGTCACATGGATTTCCCCATCGATTGCCTCAAACTCTTGCTGCTGCCCGGAAGCATTTGCAGTGTTTTTGGACGAGTACGTAATTCTGATCGGATATTCGCCGTTGGCTGCGGCAGAACTGATATGCAGATCCAGATGGAACAGTGTTCCGTCTCCTGTCTCATCCTCCGCCGACAACCAAATGATTTTCCAGCCTCTCGAACCGCTTGCATTGCAGATCAGCGTTCCGGATGGTGCGGCTGTGCCATGCTCGATCTCATAATTGCCGCTTTCATCAGAATCAACGCTGAACACGGTTGTATCGCATTCAATGCTGATCAGATAGCTGGCAATTCCGGGGTTGTTCTCAATTTCCACGGAAAAATCAACGGTACCGCCCGGTTTAGCGTATGCAGTTGTTCCGCGCAGTGCTGCGCTGTCTACCGCAGATACCGACAAACATAATCCTATGCAGCAAATGCAAAGGATTACAAGCCAAAAGCATTTTCTCACAAAGTCACTTCCCTTGAAAATCATTTTTTAGGAAAAATACTGCATTTCCAAATATTCTGTAATTCGATATTACCATAATGAAGCAATGATTTCAATGCAATATCCCAAAATTTGAACATTTTCCTTAAACATTAATTTTATTGTCATAACAATACGACACTAGGATTTCAATATCATTTGTCTTTTAAATATTGTTCTGCATTAACGCGCTCTATGACTGTTTGCAGTTAAAAATCCATCTTCTGCTTCGCCGCTTGCGGCTTCTCCCTCTGCCGAAATTCGCCCGCAGGCGTTCTTTTTCTGCGCTTGCCACTTTCTCCAACGCTCCTGCACGATGGCGCAACGTCCGGCTTTGGGGCTTCCGGTGGGTACGCGCTCGTCTGGGTTGCGAAAGCCGCACAAACCGCCGACACGGGTGCGACGGGCTGTGACTTGTGTTTTAGCTGTGCGTTCAACCTGTATTTTCAATAAAATCGGCATACTTCCTCTTTGCCACGTCCTCATCCAGCTTCTGCATCTGCCGGTCATAGTCCTGCTGGAGCGCAGCCTGAATCGGACGGATGGTAAATCGCAGATTACCGTTGCGCGCTTTTCCATCTTTCGTTGTGACCAACGTCGGCTCTGTGATGAGCAGACTGCGTTCTTCGAGCGACCGAATGTGTTTGCGGATCGTGTTCGGACTCAGCCCAACCGCTTCACCGATTTTTCGGTAGCTTGGCCAGCATTGGAATGTCTGCCGATCTTCGCAGAACAGCAGGTAGGCATAGATTGTGATTTCTGCTGCGCTCAGACCCAGCGAGAAAATTTCTTTCGGCAGCGGGAAGTAGTCCTTGACCGAATCGCGTGTCGGCCAGAGATTTCGCTTCACTCAGTTCCTCCCGTGTGCTGCTCCACCCATTGGATGAATGCTTCCTTCGGAACGACGATCCGATTGCCAATCCGCAGTGCGGGAAAATCCTTTTCGTGCATCAGTTCGTAACTGCTCGATGGTGCAATGCCCAGCACTTTTGCTACTGTCGCCGCGTTCAGGAACAGTGGCAGTTCGTCATAGCTTTTGTAGTTTGATTCTTTCATGTTGTCCTCCTTTGTTCGTGTTCATTTTTCCTGTCTGTATTTTGTCTGTCCGAAAAAACACCTCCTACCCTTTATCCGTATTCAGAGGGCTTTTGT